>OLRJ01001093.1_pt1 | contig 24105 bp, 27 predicted proteins | sample 1672741 | NCBI WGS metagenome assembly OLRJ01 (sample SAMEA3136719, study PRJEB25190) | human gut metagenome | biome: human gut; feature: human-associated habitat; material: faeces | place: Austria | collected 2013
GAGTACGGCGGCGCGGGACTGGGGCTTTCTCTGGTGTGGGAGATCGCCGATCTCCACGGCGGCTCCGTTTGGGTGGAAAAAAGCTCGGACAAGGGCACGACCATCGCGGTGGAGCTGCCGGCAGGGACAGAAAGCGATCCCTCCGGCGCGGATATCCCATAACAGTCCTCGGCTGATTCATGGCGATTGTTTTTCAACCTCCACAACGTTATCGCAGCAGCTCTCGATCAGCTCCCTGTCGTGGGTGATCACGAGAATGGTTCTGCCGTTCCGCGCTTCGCTTCTCAGCCTTTCCGCGACGAGGCGCATATTCTGCCCGTCAAGGCCGCTGGTGGGCTCATCGAGTATCAATATCCTGCGGCCGGAAAAGATGGCGCAGGCAATGGCAAGCCGCTGCTTCTGCCCGCCGGACAGGGTGGACGGGTGCGCATCCCTGTACTCGTAAAGGCCAAACTCTTTCAGCAAATGTCTGGCACGGTCTTTGTTTTCTTCCGTCAATCCGGTATTCAGCAGCAGCTCCTCCGCCACGCTTGCCGTAAAAAACTGCGTTGACGTGTCATTGCCGCAGTAATAGATCTCCCTGCGCCGGACTGCGGCTCTTGCTTTTTTTCCGTCTATCAGGATATGTCCCCTTGTCTGCCTTGCCAGCCCGCAGAGGATCTGCGCAAGGGTGGTTTTCCCCGCACCGTTTTGTCCCGTTATGGCGGTCACTTTGCCTTTCGGAAAGGCGAGGAAAATATCATCGAAAATGACTTCCTTGCGTATTCTTTTCGAGAGCCCTGCTGTCCTCAAGACGGCAGGGCTTTCGTCCAATACGGAGGGAACGGGAAGGCTCTTTCCCTCATGCGGAGAGCGCAGACCCATGTCTAAGACGTCTGTTTCCGGAAGAAGAAGTAAGTCCCGTGGCGCATACTCAGCCGCTATTCTGCCGTCCCGCAGATATAAAAACCGGTCTGCGATCCCCATCAGCCAGTCGATCCGATGCTCCGCGATGAGCAGGGTAAAGCCTTGTTCCTTGAGCTGCCGAAGGGTCTGCGCAAGCTGCCTCGTCCCGGCGGCATCGAGGTTGGCCGTCGGCTCATCACACACAAAGACCTTTGGCTTCATGGCATATACGGACGCAATGGCCGCCCGCTGCTTTTCTCCGCTTGAGAGGATGTCAACTGCCCTGTCTTTCAAATGGGACAGCTTCAATGCCTCTATGGCGGCGTCCGTCCTCTCCCGTATCTCCCGGGCGGACAGGCCGTAATTCTCGCAGGGAAAGGCGACCTCTCCGGCCAGCTCGGAGGAAAAGAACTGGCTTTTGGGGTCCTGAAAAACGCTTCCCACCAAACGCCCGATCTCCCATGTGGAAAGCCTTGATATGTCCTTGCCGTCTATTTTTACAATCCCACTAAAGGCTCCGGGATAGTAGGACGGCGCAAGCCCGTTGATAATCCTCGTCACGGTGGTCTTGCCGCAGCCGGAGAGCCCCGTCAGCACGACGCATTCGCCGCTTTTTACCGAAAGGGAAATGTCCTGCACGCCTCTGTCTGAGTTTTCGTATTGAAAGGAAGCGTGTGTAAGCTCGATCATGCCATGCTCCTTTCCAAAACCAAATAGGAAGCCGTGACCAGCGCACATGCGGCTGCCGCGATGTGATCCCGCGCCCCGGCCCTTTTCTCATAATAGCTGCCGCGCACGCCCGGACGCTCCGCACCTCTTGCAACAGCGGAAACGGAAAGCTGATCGGCAAGCTGCAATACCCGAAGAAGAAACGGAACCAGCACAAACTCCATGCTCTGCACGGGATGTGTGAGCAGCTGTCCCGCTGCGGTCAGCCCTCGGTTTTTCATGGACCTGCCTACGCCTTTCAGCTCCGTCCGCATGGTGGGGAAGAAGCGAAAAACCACAAGAAGCCCGAGAATGAACGGGGTGGGCATACGGAGGCGGGATAAAAACGCGGAGAGCATCCCCGGCGGCGTGGTGATCAGATCCCATGACACCAGAAAAAATGGCGACAGATTCCAGAACATCAGAACATAAAACTCCGAAAAGACCGGCATGCGCAGCCCGTGAAAGCGGATGCCGTAGAGCAGCAGCGCCAGCAGCAGATAAAAGCAGCCATAGGACGCGGCAAGGCGGAAGTTCCGCTGCAGGACGAGATAAAGAAGCGCCCCGCCGGTCAGGATGCAGGTGAGCAGCACATTCCCGCCGATCGCCACTCCGGCAAAGACGCACAGCAGCGCCCACAGCTTGACCGGCACCGCAAAGGATGCATCCGCCCTCATAGAACGCCGGCCTTCTTAAAATGCCTGCGAATCAGCCGACTGCCCACCATGCAGCCTAAAAAGCCCATCAGCGTCGTAAACAGCAGAATAAAGGCCAGCCAGCCGGAAGAGGTGTAGTAACGCACATAGGAATCGATGTAGCTCTGCTCCATACCGCTTGCCAGCGCAAAATCGTAGTAGGTGTCCCAGAAGAACCAGATGGGCAGCAGATTGACCCCGTTGTACAGCAGGCTCGCCACCGTCCAGGCGGCGGTCAGCCGTTTCGGTTTTTGGCAGGAGCCTTCCTTCCAGAGAATCGCCTCGCAGAGGATTCCCACGAGAACATAATAAGGAAGCAAGAACCAGTTTCCCATCAAGAGGAAAATCACGCCGAGGATCGTCATATAGATCAGCGTCACAAACCGCTTGCCGATCCGGCTGACCATGAGCATATAGACCGGCGCGCAGAGGAACATGGTGATCCCCACCGACAGCACCATGCTGACAAAGTCGTTGGCCATGCAGACCATATTGACGACGAGCTGGATCACGATCAGCACCGCCGAAAGCAGCACCGTGGTGATCACATCCCTGACAGACCATTTATTTGTTTCTTTCATAAACTCATCCTTGTTTTCGACACTTCGTTTTCCAATATTGCACTTGGAATTCTGTTTATCCCGCAACTTTCTACGCCGTCCACTCCATGCTCTCGCTCTGGAGCTGCGCCATGTGGCGGAACAGGCCGTTCTTTTTCAGCAGCTCGGCCGGAGAACCCATCTCAACCACGCGGCCGCCGGAGAGCAGGACGATCTGATCGGCGTTCATGACGGTGCGCATGCGGTGCGCGATGATGAGCACCGTCTTATCCTTGATCAATCCGGACAGCGCCGCCTGCACCGCCGTTTCATTTTCCACGTCCAGCGAGGCCGTGGCCTCGTCCAGCAAAATCACCGGCGCATCCTTCAAGATGGCGCGGGCAATGGAGATGCGCTGCCGCTCACCGCCGGAGAGCCGGGAGCCGTTTTCCCCGATCAGGGTATGGTAGCCCTCCGGCAGCTTGGATACAAAGGCGTCGCACTGCGCTGCCTTCGCCGCCGCCAGCACCTCCTCGTCGGTGGCGTCCCGCTTGCCGAGGCGGATGTTTTCCATCACGGAGTCGGCAAACAGCACCACATCCTGAAATACGATGGCGTAGTTTTTCAGCAGTGCCTCGCCGTCCACCGTGGACACATCCACACCGCCCAGCCGCACCGTTCCCTCCGCCGGGTCCCAGAATCGGGCTGCCAGCCTGGCTGCCGTGGATTTGCCGCCGCCGGAGGGGCCAACCAGCGCCGTCACCTGCCCCTGCTTCGCTGTAAAGGAAACATCTCTTAGCACATCCTCTTTTTCCCGGTAGGCAAAGGTCACATGCTCAAAGCGGATGTCGTAGCCGTCGGGATCATATTCGGTCCTACCGGTCATGCGCTTTTCGTTCTCGATCTCCTGCATGCGCTCGATGCGCACCTCGCAGGCGAAAACCGCGGCCATGTTGGCAAACATGGAACCGATGGGGTCATATACCCGGGTGGCGGCGATAAGGAACATCAGGAACGGGATCAGCGACAGGCCGCCGCGGCTCATCAGCAGCACTCCCGTGAGGACGGTGGTGGCGATACCCAGCTTTAGGAAGGACTGTGCCGCCGTGACCACGGAGCCTGTGAACAGCTCGCCCCGGATGGTGTCCTGCTCCGCCTCGTCCAGCCTGCGGTTCAGGTCGGCGATATACCGCGCCTTCTGGTTGCACGCCTTGATCTCCGGCGCACACTCCAGCACCTCCTGCATGGCGTCGGTGGCCGCACGCCGGGTGACGAGGCCCTTCTTTATATGCCGCTTTTCCATGCGCCGGGAGAGATAGACCATCAGCAGCGACGCGGGCACCACCCACAAAAGAGCCAGCGCCATCCGCCAGTCGTAAAGCAGCATGCCTGCGGAAATCAGCGCCGTGGAGATGAGCGCGCCGTGCATGGCGGGGTAAAAGTGGGAGAATGCCTTTTCCAGCGTCTCCGTATCCCCCATGATGGTGGTGGTCAGGTCGGTCAGGTCACGTTTTCCGAAGAAGGACAGCGGAAGCTGGCGCAGCACCTCCGCCAGCCGGATGCGTCGGTTGGCACTCTCCCGGTAGGTGGCTTCGTATAGGGCCTTGTACTGGATCAGGAAGGTCACAAAGAGCGCGGCGAGGGCAAGGACGCCCGCGGCCAGAAAGCGCGTAAGCCCCGCCCTTGGGTCGGTGCCGTTTGTCAGCGCCTCTACGATGCCGGAGAGTGCCGTGGCCAGCACGCCCACCGGCAGCATTTTGCTGATGTTGACCAGTACGGACCAGAACACGGCGGACACATAGTCTTTTGCGCCCTTCTCCGTCATGGCGTATTTTTTTCGGATGCGTTCGATCATGCGGCACCTCCCACCTTCCACTGCGCGGCCTTTTGGTATTCCTCCCACATAGCGGCGTATACGCCGCCCTTTTCAAGAAGCTCGTCGTGCTTTCCTTCCTCGGCGATCTCGCCGTCCCGGATGACGAGGATGCGATCCATGTTCCGCACCGTGGACAGGCGGTGGGCGATCATCAGCACGGTCTTGCCCTTCATCAGCGCCTCGAAGGCCTTTTGTATCTTCGCCTCGTTCTCGGGGTCTGCAAAGGAGCTGGCCTCATCCAGCACCACGATGGGCGCGTCCTTTAAAATCGCCCGGGCCAGCGCAATGCGCTGCATCTCACCGCCGGAGAGGTACACGCCCTTGGCGCCGATCACGGCGTCCAGCCCGCCCGGCGTCTTTTCCAGAATATCGCTGCACTGGGCAAGCTGCGCCGCGTGTAATATCTCCGCCTCTGTAGCCTCTGGCCGAGCGGCGCGGATGTTGTCGCGGATGCTCTTCTTAAACAGGCGCACCTCCTGAAAGACAAAGGAGATCTGCTCCATCAGCTCCGCAGTGGGGATGCTGCGCACATCTCGTCCGCCCAGGAGCACCGCCCCTGCCTGCACATCGAAAAAGCGCGGGATCAGCCGGGCGATGGTGGTCTTGCCGCCGCCGGAGGGGCCCACCAACGCCCACGCCTCCCCCTGCGGCAGATGGAAGCTGACATTCGTCAGCGCCGGCCTGTCCGCGCCGTCATAGGAAAAGGTGACACGCTCAAAGGAGATGCCGTTGTCCGCGGGCTTGCTTCCGCTGTCCGCCGCAGGCTCGGGAAGGGGCGACTCCTTCAATATCGCCTCCAGCTTGTTCACTGCCTCGGCGGCCTCCATCTGTGCGTTGACCGCGTACATCAGCCGCTCCATCATAAAGGCAAGCTGGGGCGCGAAGAAGATGTAAAACACCAGATCGGCCAGCACTGCCCAGCCGTCTGCCGCGCCGCCGATGAGAACCATTCCCAAGGGCATGAGAAGCAGGAACATGGCGTTCAGCACTACTGTAAACAGAGTGTAGGGCATACGGCACATCATGGCGTAGCCGCTGGCAAGGTCGCGGTAGCTGAGGATGGCGGCATGAAAGCTCTTGAAGGAGTAAACCGTCTGCTGGAATACCTTCACCACCGGGATGCCCCGGACATACTCCGTGGCCTCAGCGGAAATGCGCTCTCCTGCCCGCTGGTATGCCTCAAAGAACTTCATGCCCGTCCCGGTCATCATGGTCATCAGGCAGATAAGCCCGATGACCATGGGGATCAGGCAGGCAAGCCCCATGCGCCAGTCAAAGACGAAGAGCAGTACCACCGCCAGTATCGGCGTTACGATCCCGCCCACCGCGTCGGGGATGGTGTGGGCAAGGAGCGTTTCTGTCAGCGCTGCGTTGTCGTCGATCTGCTTGCGCAGCCGCCCCGTGAGGTTGGCGTTAAAGTACCCCAGCGGCAGGTCAATGAGATGGGCGACCGCCGCCTTTCGCATATTCGTCGCCACCCGGAAGGCCGCAAGGTGTGTACACATAAGCCCGGCGAAATAGATCGCCGCGCTCAGAAGTGCCGCCGCCAGCGCATACCAGCCGTAGCGGGCAAGCCCTGCCGGAACGCCGCCTCCCGGCGTTAAAATGCCACGGGCCGCGTACCAGACAAAGACGAACGGGAAAATGCCGGCCGCCGCCGAAACACCGGACAGCCCGCAGCCCAATACGGACAGCCACTTATGCCCTCCGGCATACGCCAGCAGCCTGCCCAGCACCGGCGGCTGCTTTTCTTTTTTCTGTTTGCTCATATTCCGTGTTCCTTTCTTAAAATATATGGATTTGTTGGAGGATGCGCCGCCTCGGTTAGAGACGGCTAACCGACAGTTATTTTTTTAAGGCTCATTCGAGCCTTAAAAGTCCGCTCCAGCCGGAGTGGAAAAAGATAGCCAGTTCATCGACATATTTCATGGCTTCCTCTCTCGGCATATCGTGGACGATGGTTTCACACACCGCCGTAAAGTAAGCCCTTGTGATCATGTGATGAAGCTGACGAGTCATGCTCCCGGAGAGCATACCGTTTTTTCTGAGGAAGGCGTAGTATTCTTCGGATCGATCGACCTCCAGCTCCACCAGCACCTCGATGAAATCCGCATAGCCCGTTCCTTCCGCTCGGCAGAGGATCAGCTTGAATTCGTCGAAATGGTCGTACATGAACGCGACAAGCTCGTGCAGGTGTTTGGTGGAGAGTGCCAGACTGTCTTTTGCTTTTCCCTCCGGGACGAGGTCAAAATAATCATCCTGTGCCGCCTTGAAGCGGGTGAGCAGCTCACTTGCGGTCCCGCCCACAAGGTCTTCAAACAGAGCGGTCTTATCCGGGTAGTAGCCGTAGAAGGCACCCTTCGTGAAGCCCGCCTCCGCGACAATTTGGTTCAGAGATGCGTCCTTGAAGCCTTTCTTCAAGAACTCTCTTTTCCCAATCTCAAGGATCTTCCTTTGGGTTTCCGTTCGTTCCATCTCCTACGCCTCCCGATATACCGGTAGTATATACTGCTGGTATATTATACCCGTGTAGATTTGGTTTGTCAATGGGAGTGACACATTTTATACTAAACACATATACCCTTGCCTGGAGGATTCGCGATATTCTTTTGCGCATGGAGGGGAGTTCATACAGCGGAAGCCGTATAAACGCCCGCTGTATAGATGTCTCCCGATTTGCCGCATCCGGCGCACAGCAGCAGCGCACCCACCAGCACGGAGAACAGCACTGATCGCAAACCTTTTTTCATGTGTTTGAACCTCCTGTTTTTTTGTTCTGCTCCGTTATCCTGAAGGGAAGGCATACCGGAACGTTTAATACCGGATGTGTAATGACCTCCGCTTCTACATCAAAGATTTCCCGCAACGCCTGCTGGGTAATAACCTCTTGCGGCGTACCTGCGCTGTGCAGCATCCCGTCTTTGATCGCCACCAAATAGTCGGAAAACATGATGGCATGATTTAAATCATGAAGAACCATTACGATGGTAACACCATTTTCCCGGTTGAGGCGGCGCAGAAGGTACAATATATCCAGTTGGTGCGAGATGTCCAAATAGGTCGTGGGTTCATCCAGAAACAGCAATCCGGTTTTCTGCGCCAACGCCATGGCGATCCATGCCCGCTGTTGTTGACCTCCCGAAAGCCTCTCCATTTCTCTATGTTCAAGGGAACTCATGCCTGTACTGGCAAGAGCCCACTGAATGATCTCCCGATCCTTTTCGCCGAGACCGCTTAGCGCCGACCTGTAAGGAAAACGCCCGTATTCCACAAGGTCGCCGACTGTGATGCCGGCAGGGGCTTGCGCTCCCTGCGGCAGCAGCGCAAGTCTCTGGGCAACACGCTTTGTCGGCATTCTGTGGATCGCTTCGCCATCAAGGTATACTGCGCCGGAATCCGGGGAAATGATCCGGCACAGTGTCTTCAGTATGGTGGATTTTCCAGAGCCGTTGGAGCCTATCAAGGTGGTTATGCTGCCTTCAGGGATTTTTAAGTCAAGCCCCCTGAAGACGGCCTCCCCGTTATATCCGGCAGACAAACCCTTTGCCTGCATACGTGAAAGCATAGACGTCCTCCCTTAAAAATACCTGCGGAGCAGGAACAGAAAATACGGAGCCGAAAGCACGGAGATCACGATACCAACCGGGATCTCCCTCGGCTGAAAGGCAGACCGTCCCAGCGTGTCTGCCAAAAGCAACAGCAGTGCCCCCAGCAGCATGGAGGCGGGCATAAGGGCGTGGTGTCTGCCACCGATCAACCTTCGTGCCATATGCGGCGCTACCAGTCCCACAAAACCGATCCCTCCGCTGACGGCAACGCAGGCAGAGGTAAGAGCCACCGATGCAATCAGGAGCAGTCTTATCTCCCTCTCTACGGCTATCCCCAGAGAAATGGCCGTATTCTCTCCTAAGAGCAGAATATCCAGTATGTTCGACTTTGTAAGAAGAAAAGGAACCAGTATGAGCATATAGGGCAGCAGGGCAAGAACCTGATGCCAGCTCGTTCCCCAAATATTTCCTGCCAGCCATCTTGCCACGAGCTGATAGCTGCTGTTGTCCATGTTCGCGGCCATGATCAGCATAAACGAAGAAAATAGGGACGCAAGACCGATGCCGCCCAACAGAAAATATATTGGGAGGAGTTTTCCGTTCCTCTTTGCAAAAAGATACAGCAGTCCCGTTGTGCAAAGCCCGCCCGCTATGGCAAATATCGGCTGGTATGCCATGGTACGTATATGCAGTGCAGGGAAAAATGTCAGGAACAGCATAACGGCAAATCCCGCCCCTGCGTTTATGCCCAATATCCCCGGATCGGCCAGCGGATTCCCCGTGACAGTCTGCATAACGCATCCGGCAAGTGCCAGACCCATCCCACATAGAACGGCGAGGACGATTCTCGGAACGCGAAACTGCGCTACGACTACGGAGGTTCCCTCCATATGCGGTTGGAATATGCTGTGAACCGCAGTCGAGAAGGGAATTCTTGCGTAACCACTGTTAACGGATAAGATAGCCGTAGCTACAATCAGGATAAGAAGACCGTTGAGGATAAGGATTTGCCTGGTTTTCTTTTTCATAAGACCATGCCCTCCTTCCTGAAAGTAAGCGCAAAAAAGACGGGCACGCCGAGGATGGATACCAGTGCGCCGACAGGCGTATCAAAAGGGGCGTTTATCATGCGTGCCGCAATATCCGACAGCACCAGCACAACGCCGCCCATGAGCGCAGACACGGGAACCAGCCTGCGGTAATCACCGCCCACAAGAAGTCGGGATATATGCGGTACGATAAGACCGATAAATGCGATGCCTCCCACGAGCGATACACTGGCTCCCGCAAGCAGCAACACCACAAGCATACCGAAAAGCCTGACCGTGCGGACATTTATGCCCAAGCTGGCGGCGCTATCTTCTCCCAGCGCCAGAGCTGATAGCCGGCTCGATAAAAGCAAACCAAGCGCACCGGCTGAGAGGATCACCGGGGATAGCATTTTCAAGCTTTGCCATGTCACACCGGACAAACTGCCCGCGCTCCAGAAAGAAAGGGATTTCACGATTCCAAACGCCAGAGAAACCGCCTGACTCAACGCGGTAAGCAGGGCTGATACAGCAGCGCCTGCCAGAATAAACCGGAAAGATTCGGATCTATGTTTGCCGGCGCCGAAACCATAGACCATGAATACCGCAAGAGCGGCTCCGGCAAAGGCGGCGCATGTTTTCACGATGTCTGGTGCGGCGGGAAACAGAATTGCGGACAGTGCAACAAAGAAACCGGCTCCCGCATTGATCCCCAGAAGGCCGGCGTCCGACAGGGGGTTTCTGGTAATTCCCTGCATCACAGCGCCGGAGAGAGCGAAGGCCATTCCTGTCAGCCCGGCAGCCAGCGCCCTGGGCATACGCATTTCCAACATAATCATTCCAACACCAGAAGCCTTAGCGGGGGACATAACCGTTTCCGCAAAGACCTTGAAGCTACCGCCAGCAATGCCGGTGCAGACGGAGAGAACCATTGAGAACCCAAGCAGCAGCACCAATGCGGCAAGAATAATCAGAAAAGCCGGCGCGGAGCGTTTGTATCTCTCTTGTCTCTGCGATATTCCCGCAACCGCGCCTGTTTCCTTACTCAACGTCCCCATGGTTCAGAATCGCGTTCGCGAGTTTTTCCAAATAGAGTTCCTTTCCCATCGCCGTAAAAGCCATATTATACTGATCCTCATTGATACCAAAGTAAACGTTGCCGACTTTGACCGCTTTCATATTCTTCCACACGGCAAGGTTCCCCGTGTCTCCAGCTCTGCCGTCGTCGCTAAAGAAGAAGATGTGATCTGCATCGATCAGGGAAAAGTATTCCGCATCGACCACTTCACCCCAGACATTCTCCGGTACACCGGCTGATGGTGTGAGTTTCAGCTCATCGTAGACAAGCTCACCCGGCCCGCCGCTGCGATAGATGTAATAGGAACCAAAATGAACGGAATTGGCCTCCAATACAGCAAAGGTTTCGTCCCCAATCATATCCCTGATTCTTGCCGCAAGCTCCGCAGCTTTGGCGTCGTAGTCGGCAAGCCATTTTTCTACGGCTGCTTCTTTATCAAACCACTGCCCCAGTTGCTGAAATCTTCCGCGCCAGTTAACATAGCTTATGTCATCGTCGATCATGACCGTGGGAGCAATAGCCGCGAGTTGTTCATAAACCTTCTCGTGGCGAATATTCATAATGATCAGATCAGGCTTTAACTCCGCGATCTTTTCGAGGTTCAGGTCTCCGGTAGAAGAAGACCCGGAGTAATTGCCGACAACCTCAATACCTCTTTCGGCAAAAAGCGTTGCCAGATGTTTGGGGACAGACACCCCATCGAACATGCTGGTGTTAGCCGAGGCGATAACCTTCATATCCAGAATAAGAAGTTCCTCTGTCAAGCCAGCTACATCAACGATGCGCTGTGGATTTGCCGGGATGGCAACCTCGCCCTTCATATCCGTTACCGTGACGGTATCCGAGACCGATCCCTGCGGCGTGGTATCCGTTCCAGCACAGGCTGCAAGAGCAAACACAAGCACAAGGCACAACATGAGCATTGCGATTTTTTTCATTCTGACGACCTCCTGAGTAATAAATCTTTAGTTAGAGTAAGCTAACCAATGGGCGCGCATATCGAAATAACTGAACAGCTGAGTCTCTTAACCGTGTGAGGTTAACCTTTTCCAACCACCTGCTATTATACAGACGGCGAAAGGGAAATTCCCCCCGAAAACGCCATGTCTTTCCCCTAAAGCGCCATGATGCACAGTGCAGTATTAGAATAATTCATAAAGCTATGCTATAATCAGAATGGGTACTCAATAGACAAACCGGAATTTATGGAGGTGTTTTTTTGCGAGTATACAAAAGCAAAGAAGAACTCAAAGCTGAAATCAATAAAACTTTTGAAAAATATATTTCGGAGTTTGATAGCATACCAGAATCCTTAAAAGATAAAAGGGTTGATGAGGTTGACCGGACCCCGGCAGAAAACCTTGCCTATCAGGTGGGTTGGACAACATTGGTTCTTAAATGGGAGGAAGATGAAAGGAAGGGACTTCAAGCAAAGACACCGTCGGACGAATTCAAATGGAATCAACTTGGCGAGCTGTATCAGTGGTTCACGGATACCTACGCTCATTTGTCTCTTCAAGAGTTGAAAGCCGAACTGAACGAAAATGTCAAGTCTATCTGCGCAATGATTGATTCGCTCAGTGCGGATGAATTATTTAAGCCGCATATGAGAAAATGGGCTGATGATGCTACAAAAGCAGCTGTATGGGAAGTTTACAGGTTCATTCACGTTAATACTGTTGCTCCTTTCGGAACTTTTAGAACTAAGATCAGAAAATGGAAAAAGGCGGCGCTGTAACTTCCGGTTCATCAAGCCAATATGCCCTTAAAACACGAGCGGCGGGACAGACTCTATCTGTCCCGCCGCTCTGCTTTTTCAGCGGTCAAAGTTTTACTTATGCGTAGGCTCGTTTACAGCCCCGCGCGAATGGTTAATTCCGCCCAGCACTAACATCAATGTGTATGCCGCTGCTGAGCAACTCACATTTCAAATGATATAGTTTCCACTGGGCAAGATCTTCCTCGAAATGTGCTGCCTACTATTCTGGTTTTTCAAGGGAAGATGCAATCTTTGTAATTTCCACCCAAGTAACCACAAGAGAATACACCTGTGTCTTTGCTCTTATGTTTCAGAATGGTAAGCTCCGCTTATATTCGCTCGGAGTGCATCCAAACTTTTTTCGGAAGGCGTCGCTGAAATGGCTGATGTTGCTGTACCCCACCAACCCTGCTATGTCTTTCACCTGAGCATCGGGCGCAGACAACAGTTCGCAGGCATGCTCCATGCGGCGATTTAACATATATTGATATATGGTGATTCCATAGTGCTTTCGAAATATCTCACGGAGTTTGGATTCACACATAAAGTGCTGTTTGGAGAGCTCCGCGATGGTCATGGGTTCCAGAAATCCCTCATCTATCTGTCGCCTGACCCGAAGTAACGTCTCGCTATCCGCCCGGCTCAATTCACCCTTCACAGCAACAGAATTCTGATCCATCATCTCGTTCGCAAAGGCTGCAACAAGTTCCAGTATCTTTCCTTCTTGATACAATGACTTTGCACAGTCATTGTAGTTACACTGCAATATCTGGCGTATTGTAGCTTCTATGGCAGCGGTGATTCTATGTTTTGGCGGGTTTTTTCCCCCGTTAAAGGCGGTGCAAGCCTTTTTCTTCTGCAAGCCATCCATCACAGACCGAAACCGACAGGGATGCAGGTTCAGCCCGACGCCTATATATCTCTGTCCTGCCTCATAGATATTTTCCGCATCAAACAGACCGCTGCCGTATACGCAGCAATCTCCCTTTTCCAATAACGTTTTTTGGTTTCTGCCCGAAGCCTTCCACTCCAATGCGTCGGAAAGAGAGAAAATGACGGAAAAAGAATCCTTATACACTTGCTCCCGCAATACTGTGTCCCTGTAAAACATTACATCGCAGATATACATCTCGATATTGGGGCACGGTGAAATATAGCGGAAATATCCTTCTCCAATATCGCTTGGCAAAGCAACCTGATTGTCTTTCATAATACCGCAAAGCTGCTGCATTGCGGGGGAGAAAAAGTCGCTGCGATCCGTTTGCCCATGAAGAAAATCATATTGTGCTTCTTGCATACCAGGCCACCTCCTCCGACACATGATTAGACACTTTTATGCAAATTGGTCCATTCCACCTTTCCAGTTCCAGTTCTGCGCGCTGGTTAGCCCGCTCTAACCAGTGGATGAAATAAAAGGCAGACTGCCTGTACGCAGTTTGCCTCAAATCCGACGGCACAGCGCCTGTGAAAAATATTGTACCATAAGCGCGCAGGGATTTCAATGTAGAACACCAGGCATCCCTGCTTTTCCTGCGAATTTTCCGTTTTCTCAATGTCATCCGTGTGCCGAGAGGGAAGCCCTCAGTACTTTCAGCAAAAGGACCAGCCGATTCAAACATGTTTTCTTATTCCGCTTTACGGCTACTCAACACAGAGCCTCTCTGTTCACCTGTCTTGGATGCTTGCGCATATTCTTTTCAATACTCCAAGCATCGCTATACAGCGCAAGGCAGGAACACCGCAAGAGGTGTCCCTGCCTTTTCGGATAGGCTGTTTGGCAAACGCAACCCGCGCAATCTGCCGCTAAAGTTACCGTCAATGGCAGGCATCATTTTTTCATTCCACCAACGCCTTACCCAAGGCGCGGCAGGCTTCAAGCGCCGCATCATCGGGAGCGTCGGCGCAGATCACGCTCTCACACACGAGGTTCAGCCCCGCGCACTTGAAATCATTCGCGCGGTGGTCGATGAAGCCCTTTACGTCCTCCGGCGGGTAGCTGAGAAACAGCCCCACCTCGTGCGGAAACTCTCCGCTCTCGCCTCCTTTGAACGTTTATTGGTTAGCATACTCTAACCATATAGCCCTTGAGAAGCCGCCCGAAGGCGGCTCTTCAAAGATCATCGACTGCCGCCGTGAACGGGCGTCATGGTTCTCTGCCAAGTAAGCTTCGGATGCAGACCGGCGTAGCTGATGTCATCGCTGTCACAAAAGCAGCGGCACCTCCGCGCCTATCCCAGCGCCACATCCAGCGTCATCATGACGCTGAAGCCCACGGCAAAGAAAACCGTGCCGATGTTGGAGTGCTTTCCCTGCGACATTTCGGGAATCAGCTCCTCCACCACCACATAGAGCATGGCGCCCGCCGCGAAGCTCAGAAAATACGGCAGCGCCGGGATCACCAGCTGCGCCGCAAGAATCGTCAGCACCGCGCCGATAGGCTCGACAACGCCGGAGAGCACGCCGCCGAGAAACGCCCTGCCCTTGCTCTCGCCCTCCGCCCGCAGGGGCATGGAGATGATCGCCCCCTCGGGGAAGTTCTGAATGGCGATGCCAAGGGACAGGACAAGCGCGCTGGCCGCCGTGATCTGCACGTTCCCCGCAAGGAAGCCCGCGTACATCACGCCAACCGCCATGCCCTCCGGAATGTTATGCAGGGTCACTGCCAGCACCATCATGGTGCTGCGGTCCAGCCTGCTTTTCGGTCCCTCCGCCTGATTGCTGCCCACGTGAAGGTGGGGGATCAGGCGGTCAAGCAGGAGCAAAAACAGCACGCCGACCCAAAAGCCGATAAAGGCCGGGAGGAAGGACAGCTTGCCCATGCCCTCCGACTGCTCAATGGCAGGGATCAGCAGGCTCCATATCGACGCCGCCACCATCACTCCGGCGGCGAAGCCCGCAAGGGAGCGCTGCACCAGATCGCCAAGGGATTTTTTCATAAAGAACACGCAGGCCGCGCCCAGTGTTGTACCCAAGAAAGGGATCATGATTCCAAGAAAGGTTTCCATTTGTCTCACCGCCTTTGCATTGCAGTATTATTTGTTTCTTCTGAATCCCGCCTCGTCCCGGTATTCGGGATGTTCCTTTAAGTATGGGTCTTTATCACCGCAGATGGTATAATCGCATCGGCAGCCATCCACGCAGGTGGTCATCCGCACCAGCCTTGCGTGGAGCAGCTCCATGGACGCATAGTCCACATTGCACAGGGCGGGCATGATATCGGTAAGGCCGTGGCAGATGGCGAACTCCGCTGCCGGACACGATGTAAATTCATAATAAATAGGGTCATCTTTATCATAAGGCGCAACCGTCATCTCGTAATCGTGCCATTTGTCGCAGCCGCCTTTCGCCCGCACAAACGCCTTGTACATCAGCTTCCTCCAGAACGGCTTGTTGCAGTCCACGAACCGCAGCCTGCGGAAGATCGGCAGGATCAGGTTTTCCTCCATCTCCTCGATCTCGCGGAAGGATGTGACAGCTTTGCAGACTGTGTAATAGCTCATGATGGCGATGCAGTCGTAGGTGCCGCCTACGCCGTTGTGGAAGTTCCGTTTGCCGCCCAAATCCGTGCGCCAGTCGGAGAGGAAGTCCGCATACTGCCGCTGTACCTGTTCCCATATCGTCTCCCGCTCCGCTTCCAGGTAGTGGAGGGCGATCTTCGCCCGTATCTCCTTCTTGCAGGGGCGGGAATACAGCACATGGCATTTGCGGTCAAATAGGAGCTTCTTGTCCTTCACCTGTCTGCTTCTCCCTCATTTCTGCGCTGTGACGCAGAGCCAGCCTTTCTTTTTGTGGATCTGCACCTCGTGAAAGCCCGCCTGCTCCAGATACGCCTTCAGCTCGGTGTCCTTATAGATGGTCATGCCACCGATGATCTCCGTCCACCTCTCGTCCTTGTCCGTGTCGCCGTTTGCTTCGTTGCAGATGAGAAATGTCCCGCCGACCTTCAGCACCCGGTAAACCTCCCGGAAGCACCGGGTCAGATCAGGCCAGAAATAGACGGTCTCAAAGGCCGTGACCGCATCAAACCAGTCATCTGCGAAGATCATATCCGCCACGCTGCCTTGCAGGACGGTGCAGCGTCCCTCCGCGATGGCGGCCTCGTTGACCTTTTTGGATTTCTCCACACTGACGGGGGAATAGTCAATGCCCTTGACAATACCCTCCGGGTATTTTTTCAGCAGTCTCTTGATGTTCGCACCGCCGCCGCAGCCGCAGTCCAGCACCCTGGCGTCCGGCGCAGCATTCAGAAATTGAAGCCCCCACCGTGCCACGGGACTGTGACCCAGATTCATCATGGCGACCATAATTTTTCCGCCAAATCCTACGGGCTTGCGGGTGTTTTCAAAGAATGACATATCACACCTCCATTTTTACACACTCGGCATAGGTCAGCGGGAACGAGGCTTTCAGAACAGTGCTTTTCCGCACCGTCCAGCCGTTCTGCCGCAGGAAACGCAGGTATTCCTCGCTCGTCCATCTGCTGTGGAGGGGAAAGCCCGCCAGCTTCATGAAAAATGCCCTGACCTTGCCGGAAAACGAGTTTCCTGCGTGGGTGAAGGTGGGTGCGATGAGCATGCCGCCGTCCTTTAGTACCCGACGGATCTCGTCAAGGGCCTTCTCCGGCTGCGGCACGATGTGCAGTGCGTTGGATACGATCACCACATCGAAGGACTTGTCCGCATAGGGCAGGCGGAACATATCCTGCACGGAAAAATGCAGCTTTGCAGATTGATTATCCCGCTTTGCTTCAAGAATCATCTCTGCGGAGGCGCCCGTCGCCTCGATGTGCGCCGCCGCGTTTACGATGTGCTTTGCAATCAGCCCCGTGCCGCTTGCCAGCTCCAGCACCGTCTTGTGACGCACGATTGGCTGAATTAGCGCATACATCTCGTCATACGCCGCCCCATCCTTTCGCATAAAGCGGTCGTACCGACCGGCATTTCTGTCCCAGAAATTCTTTCGTTCACTCATGGCTGTCTATCTCCCCATGCGGGCATCTGTCCCGCCGCTGCCTGGCGTATTCCAGCAGGGCGGCACACGCCGGGCAAAGCGTCTCACCCCTTGTCCCATGCACGCCCCGGCAATACCGGCGCACCATGAGGGTAACGGTTTCGATCTCCTTTTCCTTGTTCAAGAGCCATGTTTCTTTCTATGTGGCATTTCAGTTAGTTACCTCTAACTGTATGGCAGAAGAAAAGGCAGGCCACCTGTATGTAGTCTGCCTTTTGTCTGATGCAAAGGCCCGCAGACGCGCGGGGCTTACAGCACCAGCGAGGGCGCGGTGTAGACCCGTGCCTTCAGCTCGCTGTTTAGCATATACAGCCCCTTGCTGTCACCGCCGAACAGCTCCATCTTGGTGATGAGGTCGGCGGCGTTCTTCTCCTCCTCGCCCTGTTCCTTGATGAACCAGTCCAGCATCTGCATGGTGCGGAAGTCCCTGACCTCGTATGCGGCGGCGTAGATGGCATTGATGCTGGCGGTGACCAGCATCTCGTGTTCCAGTGCTCTTTTCAGCGGGGCCATGTGGTCGCCTCGTTCCCACTCCGGCTTTGCGATAGCCTCAAAGGTGACGCCCTCGCCGTTATTCTGCAAATACTGATAAAACAGCATGGCGTGATCCCGTTCCTCCTGCGCCTGTACCCGGTACCAGTTCTCAAAGCCGTCCAGTCCGACGGCGGCGTAGTAGTTGGCAAAGTCCAGATACAGATAGGCGGAGTAGAACTCCTTATTGATCTGCTCGTTGAGCAGAAGAGATACGTTAGCGTTCATGATACTTCTCCTCCATAAGATTGTCTTTTTCCTGCTCCCGGCAGGCGGATATCCTCGATTTTCCCGCACCGGCTGCATATCATATGATCGTGCCGCTCCGTCCGGTCGTACCGGTCCGGCGAACCCGGCTTGGTGATGCGGAGCAAAAGCCCCTCCTCCGCCAAACCGTTCAGGTGCTTATATACCGTACCCAGAGCGATGCTGGGATGCTCCCTTTTCATCTCCAGGAACACCTGCTCCGCCTTGGGATGCTGCTGCAGCTCCGTTGCGGCGGCCAATATCTCCTCTGCGTATTTTGGCATACCGCCAACTCTCCAAATGCAAGAATGAATCTTATTATTTTGCTTTTATTATACCTATATTTTTTTCTCTGTCAACAACCACAAAAGGCTTGTGCCCCAAAAGCTGCCCCGAAGTACCTTGACAGTTTTAACTGTATCTGTTATAATCACAGTATAAACTGTATCAGTAGCGGATACAGTTACATTGGAGGTCGATTATGCGTCAGATACTACTTTTTGCGGCACTTGCCGCCTCGCTCACACTGCTGAGCGGCTGTGCGCTGTCCATAGCAAAAAAGGACACGGAGGATATGCCCGATAAGGCGGCGTTATTGACTGGCCCTATGAGCTTGTGAAGGAGGGGTAAGAGTGGACAGTTCTTTTAATCTGGCCGTCCATGCGCTGGTCTGCCTGAGCCACAGTGGACGCTCCCTCAGCAGCGAGGCGCTGGCGGAGAACATCTGCACCAACCCCACCCGCGTCCGCCGGGTGCTGGCGGGGCTGAAAAAGGCGGGAATGGTGGAGACCCGGGAGGGCTTGGACGGCGGCTACCGCCTTTGCACCGACCCCGCAGCCCTTTCTCTCCGGCAGGTGGCGGAGGCGGTAAATACCCGCTTTGTGGACTGCGCGTGGCACAGCGGTGATATTGACCGGGACTGCGCCATCTGCTCCGGCATGGCGGGCGTGATGGACACGCTGTACCGGCAGATGAACGAGCAGTGCGCCGCCTACCTCTCGCATATTACGATCACGGATATTGAAACACAACTTTTTGCACACAAATAGGAGGATCTTATGATGCTTACCATTACGACCAACAGCTTTGAAAATGACGTCCTGCACGCGGACAAGCCCGTGCTGGTGGATTTCTGGGCCCAGTGGTGCCCCTACTGCCGCCGCATTGCTCCGGCCTTCGACAAGGTGGGCGAGCAGTACGCAGACACGCTCATCACCGGAAAAATCAACTACGACGAGGAGCCGCAGCTCATCGAGCGCTTCGGCATCGACACCATCCCCACGCTGATGCTCTTTAAGAACGGCGAGGTGCTCGGCTCCATTGTCGCGCCTGCCTCCAAGGCGGCCATTGAGACATTTATCCGGGAAACGCTGGCGCAGTGAGGGCGTGGCTATGGAGCAGATTTATGACATGATCGTCATCGGCAGCGGCCCCGCCGGATACACCGCTGCCCTGTACGCCGCCCGTGCCGGGCTTTCCACGTTGGTGCTGGAGAAGCTCTCCGCCGGCGGGCAGATGGCGCTGACGGAGCAGATCGACAACTATCCCGGCTTTGAAAGCGGCATCGACGGCTTTACGCTGGGCGAAAAAATGCAACAGAGCGCCGAGCGCTTCGGCGCGATGACGGAGCTGGCGGAGGTGTATAAGGTTAGCCTTTCCGGGAAAATCAAGACGCTGGAGACCAGCGAGGGCGTCTTTCAGGGGCGCACGGTGGTCATCGCCACCGGCGCGTCGCCCCGTCCCTTGGGCATTCCCGGCGAAGAAGCGCTCACAGGAAAGGGTGTTCACTACTGCGCCGCCTGCGACGGCGCGCCTTATCGGGGCAAGACCGTGGCAGTGGTGGGCGGCGGCAACTCCGCCGCAGCGGATGCCCTGACCCTGTCCCGCATCGCAAAAAAGGTCTACCTCATCCACCGCCGGGACAGCCTGCGGGCAACGAAGGTCTATCATGAGCCGCTGATGGCCGCGCCCAACGTGGAATTCTGCTGGAACAGCACCGTCTCCGCGCTGCTGCACGAAAGCCGCCTGACGGGACTTCGGCTGCAAGACGTCAATACCGGCGCGGAGCGCGACCTTGCCTGCGACGGTGTGTTCATCAGCGTGGGACGCGCCCCGGCGACGGAGCTGTTCCGAAGCGAACTGGCGCTGGACAAATCCGGCTACATCATCGCGGACGAATCCACCCGCACCAGCATCCCCGGCGTGTTCGCCGCGGGCGATGTGCGCACCAAGGCGCTGCGGCAGGTGGTCACCGCCGTATCGGACGGCGCGGTGGCTGTCCACTACGCAGAGGAATATCTGGCGGAGAATCGGTAAAGGGGCTGCAAACGATCCTCTCATCGGCAGTTCCTGTCCGCAGGCAACACGATTGCGAGCCTTGCCTCATAGGGGTGCAGGGTAAGAGAATTTAAGGAGATAATATATATGTGGCTGTTTTTCGGAATTTCTGCAATCATTTTTACAGGATTCAATTTGATTTGCCCTTTTAAAAGTAAGAATGAAAAATGGTTTCGATTCGGAGCCATTTCTTTCACTGCATTGACCGTATGTTCGTTTTATTCAGACGGAGCGATGCGTGTGCTAAATGAAGATTGGGGAGGCTTGATGGATATCATGCCAACCATGAGCAAGGCTCTGTGGGTATGTGTAGGAATATCGATTTTATTAAACTCTGTTTCGCTCTTTAGAGAGAAATAACCACATTTCTATCTCAAGGATAATATAAGAAATCCCCAACCGGAGTCGGGGATTTCTTATATTGGCAGCAACGCGCAGTCCTTAGCCGAGCGCGGAGCTTCCGCTATCCGGGTTTGGACGCCAGCCGTCCATAAGCTTGTCGTTCTCCATGATAAAGGGGCTCGCCGTATCCTGTCCCCATGAGGTGTCATATTTCCCCATAAGGTAATCGCTCAGCGCCGTTCGGTCCGCAAAGCGCAGCAGCCGGTACGGCTCCTGAAAGGCAACCTTTTCTACAAAGTACAGCGTCCCGTCCTCTGCCGTCAAAAGAACGCCAACATGCCCGACAAACAGCAGAGATTCCTCCTCGGTCGGCTTATCATGGAAGAACACCGTGATAAGGCGGATCCGTTCATTCTCCCGAAAGGCAACGCCGCGGGATGCCCATTCCTCCTGTACGGTTTGTACATGACGCTTGATCTCCGTGGTATCCTCCGCCTTCATGGAGGAATACAGTGCGCGGAAATCTGCAAGGCTGCTTCCGCCCAGCGCATCGGGATCTGTTTTCAGCGCTTCCTCGTCCACAAACAGCACATCTTCACTGGCATTGATTTGAGAGTCTGCGCTCACGGAGAGGAAGTCCCCAAACAGGTTCATGGCGGTGATCCGGCAGTTATAGCCCGGAAACGTCCCGTTTTTCGCCGTCCATTCGTCCTGCATCGCGTAAGGGTCATATTTCGTATACAGCAGCTCTGCTTCCTCAAAGCCATCCGTAAGCCATTCCTGCTTCACGCTGTCATTAAAGCGGTCCACACGGCGGAAAAAGCTCTGAATACGCCCGTCCGACACGCCTGCGTCGGAGAGCAGCTCCTGCAAAAGCTCCCTCGAACCACTGTCGTTCAGGTTCGTGTATTCAATTTTTTCCAATGCCGGACGCTGCTCGGCTGCGCCGCAGCCTGCAAGTACGGCGGCAATAAGCACAATGCATAAAATGAGAATGCTATCCCGTCGTGATCTCATAGTTCTAATCTGTCCTTTCTTTGGCGATTGCCTGGTTTGCTGAGGTTATTATAGCACCGAGCCATAAATCTTATGTTAAGATACAGATGCTGGCTTTGGAGCCGGCAGCGTGTAGGAGTATAGAAGCAAAGAACTAAAAAAACGCTCATGAGTGCTTTCAATAAAGTGCGGCTGCGGAGATGTTCCTCTCCGCAGCCGCATTACGGTTTGTCAGCGCTTCAGCAGCATCTTCAGATCCTCCTCCGGCGTGGTGACCGGAGCAATATGAAAGTTCTCCGCCAGATAGTTCAGTACATTGGGAGAGATGAACGCCGGGAGCGTCGGACCAAGGCGGATGTTTCGGATGCCCAGGTGCAGCAGCGTCAGCAGAATGCACACCGCCTTCTGCTCATACCACGAGAGCACCAGAGACAGCGGCAGGTCGTTAACCCCGCAGTCGAACGCCTCCGCCAACGCCAGCGCGATTTTGACAGCTCCGTAAGCATCGTTGCACTGGCCCACGTCCATGAGCCGAGGCAGGCCGCCGATGGTCCCCAGATCCAGGTCGTTGAAGCGGAATTTTCCGCAGGCCAGCGTCAGCACCACGGTATCGGCGGGCGTCTGCTTGACAAACTCAGTATAGTAGTTCCGTCCGGGGCGGGCTCCGTCACAGCCGCCGACCAGGAAAAAGTGCCGGATCGCGCCGCTCTTTACCGCCTCGATCACCTGATCCGCCGCGCCAAGCACCGCGCCATGGCCAAAGCCGGTCATGACCGTGCCGCCGCCGTTGATGCCGGTGAACGGCTTGTCCTCGTTGTAGCCCCCAAGCTCCAATGCCTTTTCGATGACAGGGGTAAAGTCCTTATCCTCGCCGATGTGCGTCAGTTCTGGGTAGGATACCACCGCCGTGGTGAACACGCGGTCGGCATAGCTTGCTTTCGGCGGCATCAGGCAGTTGGTGGTGAACAGCACCGGCGCGGGGATGTCGGCAAATTCTCTTTGCTGATTCTGCCACGCCGTGCCGAAGTTGCCCTTGAGATGGGCATATTTTTTCAGTTCAGGATAGCCGTGGGCGGGCAGCATTTCGCCGTGCGTGTAGATATTCACGCCCTTGCCCGCCGTCTGCTCCAGCAGCAGCTTCAGGTCGTGGAGATCATGGCCGGTGATGACGATGAACGGCCCCTTCTCCACCGTCAGCGGGACGGTCACGGGCGTGGGCGTACCGTAGCTTTCGGTGTTGGCCTTATCCAGCAGCGCCATGCACTTGAGGTTTTTCTCGCCCACCTCCATCACGATGGGCAGCAGCTCGTCCATGCCCCAGTCCTCGCCCACGGCAAACAGCGCCTTGGCGAAAAAGCGGTTCACTTCCTCGTCGGCATAGCCCAGCATCATGGCGTGATAGGCGTACGCCGCCATGCCACGCGCGCCGAAGAGGATCAGGGATTTGAGGCTGCGAATGTCCTCCTGCGCCGTCCACAGCTGCGCCATGTCATAGTCGTCATTGCGGCCGCAGGAGGACGGACAGCCGGAGCAGTTTGGGATCAGGCGGGCCCTTTCCTCGTGTACCCGATCGATCAGCTCCCGAATGGTCTTTTCGTTGAAGCTCACATTGGTAACGGTGGTGAACAAGCCCTCGATCATCAGCCGCCAAGTCCCCTCATTCGCATCCGGGGCATTATCTACCGCACGGGACAGTCCAACCAGAGCGCCAGTCAGTTGATCCTGAAGCTCCGCCACCTCAGTGGTTTTGCCGCAGACGCCGGCTTTTCCGGTACAACCAGCGCAGCCTGCCGTCTGCTCGCACTGAAAACAAAACATCCTGTTATCCATTGTCGTTCGTCTCCTTCTGCTTTTTAGTTCAGAACCTGCATCTCCGGGTTCTTCTCTCCGAATTTCTCGCGCAGCGCGCTGCAGATATCCTCCCGGGACTTGCCCTGCTTCTCACCGTTTTTAATGAGCTTGTACGCCTGAAACAGCGCCGAGGGGCCGATCTCGCTGCTGAAAAAACCGATGCCCTGATTCCATGCCAGCAGCTCGAACACGTCGCCCAAACCGTCGCAGTAATCGTCCCGCATGAGCTGCGCCTTGCCGTCCACCATGGCGATGGCACCCTCATGACACGCCTCGGCGTAGGCGCCGCAGCCGTTGCAGTTATCCTGATCGATTTCAATGATCCGTCGTTTCATGTTCGATTCTCTTGTTGCTTTTGTGCGTTCATTGTACTATACTAAAAGCAACAAGTCGGTTGAATTTTCAACGAAAGAGAACTTTTTATGAAAGAATTTCTTCCGGTACTTCATACGGCGGCGCTTTTCTCCGGCATTTCCGACGATGAGCTTGCCGTCATGCTCTCCTGCCTTGGGGCGAGGATCAACACCTTCCCCAAAGGCACACGCCTGCTCCGCGCCGGGGAGCAGGTGGAGGAGGTGGGTCTTGTGTTGGCGGGCAGCGCCCTCATTATACAGGAGGATATCTGGGGAAACCGCAACATCCTCTCCAAGACCGGGCCGGGGCAGACCTTCGCGGA
>OLRJ01001095.1_pt1 | contig 24072 bp, 18 predicted proteins | sample 1672741 | NCBI WGS metagenome assembly OLRJ01 (sample SAMEA3136719, study PRJEB25190) | human gut metagenome | biome: human gut; feature: human-associated habitat; material: faeces | place: Austria | collected 2013
TTATATTTATCAGTTTCGTCCCGAAATTCGGGTTGCTGAAATTATCATGTATCATCTCTTCTATCAGTTTATCCTGGCATACCAGGAATTTTCCAAAACCGTTCAGACATCCTTCCCTGTCAGGTTCATTTTCGTCAGTTGCATAAAATACGACAAATGAAGAATAGCAGTCTCTTTGTACTATATGACCGTCTATTATCTTTTCTCTGTCGCTTAACGATACCTTTTCGTATGTATCTGAAGCGTGGTCATACTGGCTTGCCTTCAGTTTTGAAGCGCTTACATCAATCACGATTCCACAGGTTGCTGTAACTTTTCTCTTAATCGTAGATAAAAATCCTGACGGTGCATGCTTCAATATACTGCCGCCAAAACGTTTTCTTCGTTTAAATTTACGGATGCTGCGTTTGCTTCCGGCCTTATCGGTTATAACAGATTCTTTATTCTGTCTTTCAGTCTTTGAAGATTTCTTCTGTAAGCCTTTATAATTCATGGTCTCAATCTTCACAACAGAGCCGGAAACTTCAAGCCATTCATTGGCAAGGTTGTTATTTGACTGTTCTACATATACACGCTGTTTTCTGTATGCTGTACGAAGCCGCATCTTTGACTTTTTCATAGATTTTGAATATTGAATCCGCATGCCTTTAATATGTACGCCTTTATCGTCGTAACATTCTGGATTGTTAATCCTTGTCAGCTTGGAAAGGCGGTTCTGTTCCTTGATGACCTTTTCATGATACTTGTTAACATTCGAAGCCAGTTCTTTAAAGGAAAGTCTGTTGCCATTATATGAAGTCATAGTTGAAACCCCTGGGTCAATAGCCATTGTTCCGGCTCCAATCGCATGCTTCTGAGGCGGAACGCCTTCCATTATAAGCTGCAGGAAAAAGCGGTAATGAACACCGAAAGGCTCTCTAATGATACGGCAATACTTTACCTTATATTTCATTGCTTCCTGAATCCATATATCGCTTTTTCTGACTGGCTTTAATTTAAACACAGTACCGCATACCGTAACGGTATCTGTTTTATCTTTGTAAATAATGCCTGATGTTGCCTTCTTATCTTCAAAGGAAAATGTTTCCTCAAATTTACGGAAATGAATCTTCTTTCCGAAGATTGCCTTTTTCACTGCACTATAAAGGGCAGTAGCGGTTTTCTGTACAATATTGATTCCGATTCCGCCTTCATATCCGGAAATTTTGCCTCTTCCGAAATATGTATGAAGGTCATACTCGGTAAGCTGATATGCTGCGGCACATATAAATATTTCCTTGCCCCATCGCTTGCTTTCTTTCTCATCCTTGCATGCGAAGAACTGACCCAGGCAATATTTATACCAGACATCTTTTTTCAGCTCGTTCAGCTGCCTAATGCAGTGTCTTACGCCGGCATTATACATGCGCTCTGTAATCCTCATTATCTTATTCAGCTTATCATATCCACGGTCATCAGTCATAATTCGTCTCGTCACAACGAAAGACGGGGTTGTGTTTTTTGCCATATACTGCCGGCCTCCTTTCTGAAATAATGTTCTTTTGTTTTATATATTATTTAATATGCCTGATTTTCACAAAAAAGTAAAATTTTCTACGAATTTTTTTATATGAGTCAGCTTGTCGTTTTCCTCTGCACGGATAAATCCGGCAACATCCAATTCTGCCCTTTGAAAAATAAAACTTTAACAATTATCGACGGGCGGGAAAACCGCGGCCAACTTCAGTTGTCCGTCGGTCTCAAGGTAGTTGGACGCGTGCGTGGAAGTCAGAAACCCCGCCCGCGTCTGGTACACGCGAGCACAGCTCGCGGTATCATAATGGCCGCACTGGCAGGCATGACTGCACTTCCGATGCAAGCGATGCCGGTTTTTACAGAATCAACAGAAATCAGAAATACAACCGAAGATGGTTCTTCCTTCGTGGGAGACTGGTCATGCGGGGCATCTGGAAGTAAGACGATGACAATTAACGCTGATGGCGCTTACGCCGCAAAAAATGGAGACAATGAAGAAAGCGGTAAATGGAAAATACAGAATGGTGATTTGATGCTTGACAACGGTACCACTGATGCCATGAGATGCACGCTGGACGGTAATATGATTAACGCATATGTTAATGGAAGCGTAAGCGTGTACAGAAAAGGCGGGGTGATGAAGCAGACCGAAAAAGAAAGTACGGAAGAAAATGAAAAAACTGATGAGAAAGCTCTGATAGCTGGTTTGGCAGATGATGCAGATGATGAAGACAGCAAGAGTACAGATAAAGCTGTTGAAGTGAAAGAAGGGAATGTCGTTGGGGATTGGCTAAAGAAAATAGTACAATTGCTGCTGCGATGCAGCTGACTAATCGTCGTATGTTTGCGACTTTAGTCATGAATTAAATGGCTCTGCTTTTTGATTTTTTGCAGATTTCTCATATTGTATACGAAAACCAAAACAAGAAAGGAGTCTACAATATGGCAAAATATGGTATTAAAATCACATATTCTAATGGAGACGAGGAAGATGGCCTGTATGGAAATTTTGCTTCCAAAGAGGAAGCGTTCAAAGAAATTTGCGTTCTTGCAGCAAAAGAAGCGTATGTTCAGAATGAAGATTTCGATGAGCTGAGAACCTGTTCAGTTTATTTTAATGCATGCGAATACAAAGCTGATTTGCATTACGATGTAGATGATACATGGTGCTATTATCGTGTGCAGGAATTTCCCGATGCTGAAAGAAGCGATGACCGCATCAGAAGCATTGACGAAGAACTTACGATGTGATTTTTTTCTCTACCCTTTTGGGTAGAGTTTTTTATTATTTTTTTTGTAAAAACCGTCTAATATTTAATTTTTTTAGCATATTAAGTATGGAGAGGATTGGACGAATATATTAATCAACGGCCTTTGCTAACCGAATAAAGGAATACTATCAGCATAAACAAAAACTTCAAGTATTCTAGGAACATTGCATATTCCATATGTAAACACCTCCTTGCCTGGTCTATACATACACTTGTAATAATGCTCCAGTGTATGTAAGTGACCAGACAAGTGGCAGAAAAAACGCCCAACCCTCTCCATATCTAATTATATTAACAAAAAACTGAGTTGTGCTCAATCCGAAAGTTTGTTCTATACAAAAAAGACCTGTAATTGTTCGCAGTTCTTTTTTTTGTCAGCACCATCATCCGTCATATTAATTTTGTAAACAAAAAAAATCTCAAAACAAGAAAGGAAGATGAGACTATGTATTACAAAACACTGAATATTACAACAATCGAAGAGGAGAAAAAGCACCTGCAAAAAACAGAGGACAAAGACCTGAGAAGATATCGCCTTAACACATTTGACAGCTTTGTCGAATACTGGGGAATTGAATATTTTTTCAACCCTGAATTCAAATGGGATTTGCCTTCAATTTGCGATAAGCTGCCCGGGTTAGACTCACTTCTCGACCATACTGCCGCTTTTGTCGACGAGGATGGTAACTGCTTTTTACTGCTGCAGCCGTATGGCGGTGACCCGGAAGCATTTTGTACAAACAATGATATCTCAGAATATGTTTCATACGATAACGACGCATATCATCACAATGAGGCTCATTGCGTAATCATATCTGGAGATTTCTTAACATATGTCGACAGATGTATTCCGGAAGGTGAAACATGGCTTAACAGAACCCCAGATGCTTCGTCAGAAGATGCAATAACCACAATTGATGATGTAATGTAGTCTTTAGAGAGCGATTTTTCGCTCTCTTTTTTTTGCTGTAAAAATACAAAAAAAATCCGCATAAAAAATACTTTTTCCAAAAAATTCCAGCATATTAATTATACAAAACAAAAGAGCGGCGAAAACGCCGCATAAAAAACCTGACAGGAGGAAAAATATATGAGATTAAAAATTACAGGAAAGAATATTACATTAACAGAAGGGATTAAAAGTGCTGTTAAAGATAAAATCAAAAAAATTGAAAAACTGGTAGGAGATGACGCTGCGGTTGATGTGATGCTGAGTGCGAAGCATGGAAAAGCAAAAGGACAGCGTGCCGAGATTACCGTTAAAACTAAGAGCAGCGTAGTGAGAGCAGAGGTGACAGATGAAGACCTTTACCGTGCAATCAATTCTGCCGTTGACGTAGTAACAGGAAGACTTAAAAAAATCAAAGAAAAAAGCAGGAAAAGAGCCGGCAGTGACAGCATCAGAGCAATGGAAAGAGAAAGAGAAGATGATGCTGTTATTAAGGAAGAGTTTGAAGTCGGAGCAGATGAGATTGATGAGTTTGAAGTAAATGGCGGAATCAGCAGGGAAAAGATTGTCTCAGCGGAAAGTATGACAAGAGATGAGGCTTGTGTGGAAATGGAATTCACAGACCATGATTTCTATGTTTTCAGAGATTCCGAGAGAGACGATATGCTGTGTGTAATTTACAGAAGAGAAGCTGGCGGATATGGAGTGCTGGCGGTACATGGAACGGTATGATAGAAAAGAGACCGGGATGTTAATCCTGGTCTCATTTTTTTTCGCAAATTTGAATTTAAGCGGCAATATGTTTTTTCATCTGCTCTGTCAGCATGTCCTTTCTCTGGATTACAAGCAGCACACTTTCATCAAGAAGATTCTGGATGCCAATCAGTGTTCCGTCACCTCTGACATCATTGACAATAAATTCTTCCGGATTGATACCAAGTTTTTCCTGCATGGCTTCAAGGATTTCGTCATCTGTTGCGTCATCCTTGATAACAAGGTTTTTGCAGATAACGGTATCAAAGAAATGCACTGTATAAGTATGCCGTAGTTCTTCGTAATGAATACCTGTATCAAGGATTGACATTGGATAGAAATTATAAATGACATAATCCAAATCAATGTAATAACAGTCATCATCATCCATTGCATCAGAATCCTGATATGCGCATAAATGTTCTGCAATTTCTTCCTCTGTGAATCCAGCATCCACCATGCGGTGCAGGGTATCCTCAAGAGCACCTGAAACGTCCATGTGGTTAATATCGTCAGTTTCCGGCCCGATAAAATAAACAGAGCTTGACGCGCATCTGGTCAATTCATAAATACGCTCGCCTTCGCTTAATAATTCTTTTAATTCTCGCATAAAAAAATCCCCTTTCTTGAAATGTTTTTCAAATTCAATATGCAGAATTTCTAACGGTTAGAAAAATCCGCAAAAAATGAACGTCCGGAATAAATTTCCAGCATATTAACCCCACAAAGAAAAAAGCAGAAAAAAACAAGCAAAAGAAAGGTGGATTTATATATGGAAAATACAAAAACAAAATGGGAAGGACAGAATAGAAATTTTAAGGGCGATTTAAGATTTGGGAAGCTCTGTGAAGAAGTTATTAGAAGATTCCTCATGCATTATGTAGACGTTGATGACGTCAGGGATATTAGCAATTCAAACCGTGGCATTAAGGATGATATTGATTTTGAAATCGTGTACCGTGACGGCCATACATCAACAGCAGAATTAAAGTCTGATATGCAGGCTCATAAGACCGGAAATATCGCATATGAAGAACTGTCACATAAAAATCCGGGATGCTTTGCCAGAACAAAAGCAGACCATATCATTTATTATCTGACAGAGACAGGCGTGGCTTACGTGCTGAACCCTCATAAACTGAGAGCATTCGTAGCAGAAATGAAAGCAAATGAGAGAAAAGCCGCAAGTTTAAGAGTAAGACCGGCAAAGATGGGAGAGGGCGCTTTTGGTTATCTCATCCCGATTAGAGTGCTCCTTAATAACACAGACATTGTTGAAGCCACAATGATGGTTGGAGCAATTACAGCTGAGATGATAGCGGCAGCATAAATAAAAACAGCCGGCAGGCGATAACGCCTGCTGGCAGATGCTATGTTGAGATTTTTTCGGCATATTGTATGTGAAACAAAAAAAATATAAAAAACGGAGGTGAGAATATGAGTTCTCAGATGGAACAGTTTTTTAAAGTGCTGTTATGCCTGGTTATGGTGGCTCTTCTTATCGGAGTTGGGTCAAAGTACCTGGAATCCAATTATGCAAAATTTGATGTAAAGGATACCGTTGATACTGAACTTGCAAAAAAGTATGGAGACAAGGCAAGTTATACGGATACAAGCGATATCGAGGATGAGAATGACAATACAGATTCTTCTGATTCCGAATAACGCGAATTAATTCGAACTCTCTCCGGGTTTTGTCGTAGAAAGGATGGTGTAATATTATGTCAAAAAGAATAACCAAAAAATTCAACAGCAAATTTTACGGGATTGATTTTTACGGATACGAGCATATCAATAAGGTCTCTGAAAAGGAGCCGATTAATTGCGAATTGCGTGGACAGATAACAAAAGAAATTGTAAAAAAAATGCAGGATAACTTTGGGTTTATGAGCATAAACGGGTTTGAACTGGATAATGAGCCGGGGATTGTATATGGGCTTAAAGGTCTGATGCCGCGTGGAAATGTTGAAAAGGCAAAAGCTGCATTGAAGGAAGATAATATCTATATGAGTTATGAAAGGTATACTTCGGTAAAATTTCAGAACGGTGAATATCTGTTTTCGGGATGGAGAAGCAAAGTCAGAACCAAAATCAAACCGGAAGACCTGCCGGAGAGTTATGTAGAGATTCACAACTATAAGAAGCACGGTTATCTTGAAACGGCTGGCGTGTCAGATGTAGCATATAAGGCATGTTTGTTTGACAATCATGCCTTTAAGGATGATTTTCTGTGTATAACATATAAAGATAAGTCTGGAAAAATGTTTGGTGATAAATCTGAACTTGACGAGCTGACAGATGCCAGCGATGAATATATTTTTGGAAACGATATTTTAAGAGTAGTTGAAGGCATTGTGAAGAACAATCCAGATAACCAGGAACTGCAGAAAAAAATGCTTAAAATAAAAGAACGTATGGTAGAGAAATATAACACATATGTTGAAAAAGAAAATCGGAAATGGAATCATGGACTGAAAAAGGTTGATAGCTTTGAAGAACTTTTTGGATGATGCTCAGTTAAAGGCTCAAGACCGGTAATTTGCCGGCCTGGAGCTGTTTTTGCGTCAAATGTCCTGCTTTGTACAAACTAGATTTAAAGTGTTCTGCTTTGTACTAAGATACAGGTTCAAAAATTTAACTTGACATTGTACCAAGTAGTAGAAACCACGTAAGATAAGATTTGACAATGGTTGGGTAAATTATTGTACATGTTGTCGATTTAACTTGAGATGGGGGAATGTTGCTTTTTAAAAGTCGCAATTTTTGCGGTTTTTTATATGTTAATATGCAGCTTTCCTCCATTTAAGGTTTATCTTTTTAACTTAAACTTGGTGAGAAGTAGAATATTTTAACTTCAGTTGGAGAGAAGTAGAATATTTTAAGCCAACATGGAGGAAAGTAGATTATTTGACTATAAAAAAATCTAAAAAACATTACACTTTCCATTTTATTCTGCATACTATTATTACAGATAAGATTTTAACCTTTAAAGATGCAGAAGTCAGAGACAGAAACCAGCAAAAGTGCTAAAAGTGCACACTTCTGGCTTCTGTATTTTTTTTGAAAATTTTTTTAAAAAGTGTTACACTTTTTAAATTATTTTACATACTATTATTAGACGGGATAACCGTTAATACTTTTTTTCAAATTGACATCGAGTTACAGGAATTAGTAATGATAACATACAGCAAAATCCTCCTTGATGGATGATGCCGAAAGATGTTAGAGTTGATGGCACTTTCTGGCAGTCGATTTTCTTTGTTGTACCGTTTCTGATTCCTGTAACTATTTTTATGCACATCTTAGAAGATTTCATGCCAAAAATCCCGGCAAAATTTCATTCCAATTCTCTTTTGAAAAAATGTTATTTTTTTCTTTTCATTTTGCATAATAAATGTAGCGGTAAGAATATGCCGTGTAAAGCAGGCGGGGTTCCGCCATGCAAAAAATATCAAATTGCATCGAATACAAGGTTTGCTGGATATCTGTTCGAAGCCTTGCTCCGGATAGAAACTCCTCCAATCCTTAAAGAGTTATGCGATTAACCTCATTCGCTGGAAGCGAAAATATAATAAACAAGGAGGAGTGAGACGATGAACAATTTGATGAAACGAATTATGTCTGTAGCAATGGCTGCCATTACTACAACATCACCGATACTGTCTTCATATACGATATATGCAAGTGATATTACAGTAAGCGATGATGGAACGATAACACAGATGTCAACATCAACTGACAGCAGCATGAGCGAAGCAGACGAAACAAAATTTTTATTCATTAAGCTTAAAACAGCCGGTGGTAAGGTTGTACTTAATGAAGGCGAAGACCAGGAACAGCGAATCCGCCTGGATAAAAAAATGGATGGTGCGGAGTATATAGATGTATATGACAAAAATGATGTACTTATCTCATCAGAGAGTACAAAAGATAATGGGTATACATATGTATATGAAGCAAAAGCTGATGATGCTGTCAATGTGAAGGCAAAGGCAGACGAAGGCTATACAGTCAAGCTGTATGAACTGACTGACGATTCTTCCGGAACCGAAATCGCCGAGGACGTTGGATTTGATGCAGGGAACAAAGTGGAGGCTTTTAAATATCCGGTATTTATGGAATACGATAAGACCGTAAAGATTGGATTTGAAAAGAAAGAGTCTGCTGAGGATATTGCGGAGGATTTAAGCGTTAACGATGAAGCCGTGAAGGAGAAAAGTGCAAAAGCTGAAGAAACTGCTGGTCAGCTAGAAGAAACCGAGGAAGAGGTGGATGCAATCAAAGCAGAAGACTTAGAAGCTGAACACGTGAAGGCTGATGACGAAGGAGCTGAGGCTGAAATGAACGGCGATACAGAATCCGAAGATACTAAAAATGCTGAAGATGCTGGTATATCAAAGAAATCTGAAAATACTAAAGATATCGGAAGCAACGACAAACAGGATGTATCAGAAGAAGCAGCTAAAGGAGATGATTTGGCAGTAAATGCTGATGGTAACAAAGAAGATAATGAAGATGCAAATATTACTGTCAATGACAACGACATTAACAAGAATATTGATGAGAATACTGAGGAAGAGTCAGAAGAAAAGTCAGGCGAAGATATCATGGGCAATGATGGAGTTTCAGAAGATACCAAAGATGCCGGTTCTGATAATCCAGACGAGACGGCAGATACAACATCTGAGGGTGCTAAGGTAGTTGAAAGTCCTGCCCCGGATGAGATTTCAAGCAATACAGATGAGGACAGTATAACAAACGATGCAAAAACAGAAGAAGCAGACAGTAAAACAGATGATACTAAAGATAAATTAGAAAGCGACAAACAAGATATTGAACAGTCATATGACATATCAAACCTTGACAGCGCAGTCTTTTCTTCTGCCAGGCTTGTAGTAATCTCTGATGATGCAGAAAGCATTTCTGATGATAGCAAATATATAATTGCAAATTATCAGAATATTTATCTGATTCAATATGAGACTGTTGAGGATGCGATGGTTGCTTATATAAAATACTCTAATAATAGTCACATAAGCGCTGTTGAACCTGATGCAATAATCTCGGCTGCAAGTAACGAGTTGTTGACGAATGAAGATGAACAAGAATATATAAATGAAAATGTAAACCCTATGAATTTTATATATGAAGAAAATGAATCCACTCGTATTAACAGCAATACAAAATTAATTGCATTAATAGATACAGGAGTCTCCGCTAATAATAATGTCACGAATAGGGTTTCTGTCATTGATGAATCGTTCGAAGGAAACGGTCATGGTAATGAAATGCTGAAATCTATTTTAGAACAAAATCCAAATGCTAATGTATTATCAATACGAGCAATTGATGATAATGGCCATGGAAATATATCTGGAATAGTTGCAGCCATAGAATATGCTTTAAATCAAGGCGCTGAAATTATAAACTTATCCATATCATCAAGAACAACTATATTAAACAGCGTTTTAGAATCTGAGATTAAAAAAGCCGTCAACTCTGGAGTAGCTGTGATTGCTGCAGCTGGAAATGATGGAGATGATGTTAAAGATTATATGCCAGGTTCTGTAAATGAAGCTGTTGTAATCGGTGCATGTAATGAAAATGGCGAAAGATTAGGTTCATCTAATTACGGATATACGGTCGATTATAATGTAGTGGCAGATTCTACATCACAAGCAGCCGCAAAATACAGTGGTTATATTTCATCACATGATTATATCGATTTAAATAGTGGTTTGATTTTTAGTCCTGATTACAGCGAAATGATAGCCGACAATGACAAAAAACAGTTACGAGCATATTATATGCTTTATGACCAAACAAGACCTGACCCAGATGAACATACAAAATATGTATTTTCAACATTCAATATTTATTATCCTATTGAACAAACTGTAAACAATATGATGCTTTTTAAAATTAATCCAAATGCATCAAGATATGACTATAACGCAAATGGAATTACGATAGATATAGATATAAATAGAGGTGCTCCGGAAGGACATCAGCATCCGATTACAAATGAGTGTATATATGACGAAAAAACCGGATATTTAAGTATTCCTGAACAATATAAAGAAGAAGACCTTACTGTAACAATCTGGCAATCCAGAGAGGATGCATTTTATAAAGATTTTATACCCGATGAAGTAAAACCGCAAGAAGACCAAACGGGAATGATGACGATTGCTCGATTTGCAAATGATTTCCCGTATGGATACATTAACCCATCTTATGCATATAAAGGATGTAATGCCAATGTGAAATTAAAAGGTGACCCAGACTCTGTTAAAGTAGGTGATTTATGGACTGGTTCAGCAACTACAATGTATATAGGAGATACAGATTGGGGAGCTCAAGTCCCATATGGATGGGTTGCTGGTTCTGAGGCCTACGGAAAAGAATGGAGATGGGGACAGATTTTTAATATAACCTCATGTCAGAATAAGATGTTTGTTAATATTGGTGGAGCAGGAGAATACGGAAAAAGTTCTAAAAATTGGCTATGGGGTGGATGTATCAGTGATATAGATAATGCTTTCGAGGGACCTCCTTTAGTAAGTTCTATTTATGTTGAGTGTATTGCGAAATCTGGCAATAATGCAACGTTTTACTTACATGCGTCATGTCATGGCCCGCAAGGCCAAGCAGCCCAAACGATGGTTTCAACGTTTACAGCCATTATCACACCAGATGAAACAGAGCTCACTATCCATAAAAGATTTTCAAGTCCTCAGCTTACACAACAGACAAGCAGGGTTGGAGATTTAGTTACAAAATTTGGAATTTATAACAAAAAAAGCTGTCCGGAAGGTCAAGAAGTAAAAATCATTGATATTAACGGCGGTAAATCTTCCAAAGCTGTAGGCAAAACAACCTTAAAACCTGGAATTTACTATGTTAAGGAACTCAAAAGAATCTCCGGAACAATAGAAAATGGCAAGGTATATGGGCCAATAACAATTAAAAAAGGTGATAAACCAAAAGATTTATCTGACTTTGTTAAAGACTCAGATAAAGATGATATATCAATGGATAAAAACGGATATGTATTGAATATACCATTCCGCTTCACAGGAGAGCTGTTAACAAAGTTAAAGGGTGATACATTACAACCGTTAGAGGGAGCTGTGTTTAAAGTAAACTACAGTGAAGGAACTGGTAGTGATTATAAACGCAAAAGAACCTGGTACTTCGTTACAGATAAAAATGGAAAAATAAAATATGACCGTAAGCATTTAGCAGATAATGATGCAAGGTTTAAAGGTAAAGTGCCTGCATCAGATGAAATGTTTACCACTGCTGCTGATATCAATAAGACAGCTTTACCTACCTGCGAATTGCATATTAAAGAATATCTGGCTCCAGATGGATATAGTAAAGATGGCGAAATGCATGTAATAGTAATTAAAGGTATCAGGGATAACAATCAAAAGTTCACCGATAAGAATGCCGTTGCTGACAATACGCCAACAATCAAAGACCCAGTAGCTAGCGATAAATGGAGAGTTCGAGTCCAGGCGAAAAAAATCGACGAGAATGGAAAAGGATTAGCCGGAGCGGAATTTGGTATATACGATAGCGAAGATTGTTCCGGAGCACCTTTAAAAACTATCATATCAAAAGATGATGGTACTACGAATATTGAAACGATAGATGACATTCCACAAACAACTGAAACATATGAAGTATGGTGTAAGGAAGTCCAGGCTCCTCCAGGATATGCAATATTAGAAACCCCAGTTAAATTAACGTTTAAACTTGCAGATTTCAAAAAGCTCAGTGTAGACGACCAGAAAAAAGGAGAATTAAAAATATTTGGCCTGACAGATGGAGGCAAAGGTATTGTAAATGAAAAAGGATGGCAGGTCAGAATTCAAACTAAAAAAATCAATCGTGACAAAACGCCTTTAGCTGGTGCTGTATTTACTATTTACTCAGATGAGGCATGTAAAGATGCTGATGCAATTACAACCATTACATCTGGTGACGATGGAATGACAGATATAGCAAAAATCCTTGTTCCTAATTCAGAACAAGAGAAAACTTTTTATTGCAAAGAGACAAAAGCTCCACAAGGTAAAATTATAAAGGAAACCATCTTCCCTTTAACATTTAAAAAAGCTGATTATACAGCCCCTGACGGTGAACTAAAAACGTTTGGTCCAAAAGAAGGAATTATAAATGATGAAGGATGGAAAGTGCGTGTAAATGCAAAAAAAGTTGATGGAGACAAAAAGGGACTTGCAGGAGCAAAGTTTACAGTATATGACAATGAATCTCTAAGTAATGAAAGTATACTTGGAGTCCTGGAATCATCCGCTGATGGCACTACAAATGAATTATCACTTGGCTTTAATATGAATATTACTGAAGTGACATTATATTGTCAAGAAACAACGCCCCCTGACGGCTATATTGGAACAGATGAGATTTTCAAAGTAACCTTCAAAAAAGCCGATTACGATAAATTGAAGGCACAAGACGCAAACACAAAAGGTGAGTTGAAAACGTTTAGCACGGAAATTGTGAATGTATCAGTTACTCCTACCCCTACTATTAGTGTTACTCCGACTCCACCAACTCCACCAAGCGGTGGACTGTATGTCAAAAAGACATCAAAGGCACCTAAGGATATTATGGATTTAAAGAGTTATACTCTTGCAGATGCAGAATACAGAGTAACATCAAGCAGGGCTGGAGATATGGGAACACTGACAACAGATGAGTCTGGATACTCAAATGTACTATCTCTTCCAGATAATAGCATTCCGCATCATCAGGATGAGATACGCGATATTCATGGAAATCTGATACAGGAGGCTAAAGACTGGATTGAGAAAGTCCAGACGACATACTATATCACAGAAATAAAAGCGCCAAATTATCATTCCGTATATGCTGGTACGAAGTCACAATCTGTCGTCATGCCTGATGATGCAGGACAGACATTTGAAATTCCATTTGAAAATGAACCGATTTTCTGTGATGGAAAACTGGATATTGAAAAACTGGGTGTTAAAGGTGAGGTAGTCGTCGGCGCCGTCTTTAAAGTGGAATACTTTGATGCTGATGGTCCAAATGAAGGTGACCTTGTCAGAACGTGGTATTTGAAATCGGATACGCAGGGACATGTCAGAATGGACGAAGCTCATCTTGATAAGAACAATCAAAGTGATGACTTCTTTAAGTATGATGGAAATATAGTAATTCCAATTGGAGGATATCTCCAGATAACAGAGGTTGACGCTCCGGCAGAATATGTAGTAGAAACAGAGCCTGTAGGTATTGCAACAACAAAAGATGCAGACTTTAAGCTTACATACGATAATGCGAAAGCATGGTATGAAGAACTTGAACGATGCCGTGTAAATTTGAAAAAATATGAAGCAGACGGAAAAACTCCAATAGCCGGTGTTGAGTTTGAGATAAAGTTTCTAAAGCAAGCGATAGCCCCTACATCAAAAATGCATCCAAACTTCAAGAGACTGTTAAAAGAAGGGGAATCTACAATACGGCATACTGATGAAAACGGTGATGTTTTCTTTGATAATCTCGACCAAGGCATTTATCAGATTACAGAAATAAAAACCCTTGATGGAAATTCGTTGTTGAAAGAACCTATCATTGTAACACTGCCGATGACAATGACCGAAGATGAAGCTAATGAATATGGTAATGTTAACTACGAAACAGCAAAAGAAGATGTCAATTATTCTGGCAAATGGTATTTTTATGAATGCTTATACGAAATCACCAATAACGCAGTATTTAAAATGCCGATGACTGGTGATGATGGTAGGTGGAAGTATGGATTTATCGGACTTGGAATTGTTATGGCGATAAGTGCTGGGTTTGTGATTTGTAATACAAAAAGTAAGAAAACAAAGAAACGAAAACATAGAAGATAAAATATACAACAGACAAAGAGAGCAGTGCTAACCTGCTCTCTTTGTCTGTTGCTATAATGTCATACGTAAAGCATCATGGCACTTGCTGCGACAATATATAGTATTAAATAAAATATTATATTACGTTATTGTAATTTAATTCCATGTCGCAGTTATTTTTGTATTGCTCGTTAGACCCATCCCTGTTACTGGAGTAGTATACCACATCCATCCGGCAAATGTATATCCATCTCTTACAGGTGTTGGGATGTCTCTACTAAATTTTAATGCCGTGCCATGATAAAAATACATATCATATACAGTAGCATTATTCAATGTTGGAAAGTATCCGCCATTTGCATCAATTGTCAGCTTTTCTTTTTCACCATAAGCAGTAAAAACCTGCACACAATAATATGAAGAACCAGATTTATATACTCCAACCCCGAGATGAGTGGAATATGTATTTAATAATGCGACACGATGTCCAGGACTATTCATCCATCCATCAATTGTACTTTGTGGAGATGTAAAGCCTGCAGCTATATTTTCTCCTCCATTATAATCCGGAATACCATATTCGCTTAAAATAGAAGTACTGTCTGTCCCATCCGGTCTTGTATGAGAAAACTTGATGGAAATCTCCTTTGCCCTCTCCATAGCGGCTCTATTTAAGTCGTTATTAGTCTGTACTAGCGGCTCTCCATGTTTTGCTCTTTCAACATTCGTTAATCTAAAAATCTCAGCTGCGAATTGTTCTTCCGTAAATGTTGGAGCTGGTGTGATATCAGGTTTATCATCGTCATCGCCTGATGGTACGTAAACTTTAACACCATTTGTGTCGTATTTACCGGCTTTTCCTGATTTGGCATATGCCTTTACGGTATAGATGTTATCCTGTCCTTCAAAAGGATATTTGTCTGTACAGTTTAATCCTGAAACGGTGTCAAGAGATAACCATTTTGTGTTATCCTTATTTCTTACATATACTTCATATTGGTCAGCACCGCCAGCCTTAAACCATGAAATTGTAACAGAACCATTAGAATTTAATTTAGCTTCATTTAGTTTTACAGTTTGAGGAATTGTATTAGTTGTCAATCCTTTTTTGTTATATGCGCCTGCTTTTTTTGTTTTTTTGTTATAGGCTTTCACTGTATAAGTATATTTATATCCTGTATCGATTGGATATTTTTTTGAGGAAGTGTGAGTGTAACTGGATTTCGTGTTATCCAGTGTCTTTATTTTAATCCACTTATTGCTACCAGCCTCTTTGTAATATACGATGTAATGAGTGGCGCCTGATGTCTTTTTCCACTTGATATTAATCTTGTTATAATCAGTGGCTTTGATACTTGACAATTTTACCGTTCCCGGTTTGGCTGCCGCCTGTACTGGAATCTGCGCAATACTAAAAGAGAGCAGGAGCGCGGCAAAAATTGAAAGTATCTGGTAAAAATATTTCTTGATATTTGTTTCTTTCATATAGAATTACCTCCATTTTTGTTTTTTCTTTGTATATATTTTACTGTATACAAGAGTGTTTTGCAAATTTTTTTATGATGTGTTGTAATATCATCATTTTCCGCAAAAATTTTTACCGTCAATATTAATATGCTGAAAAACTAAGCTGATGATATATTTTTTTTCGGATTTATTACACATATTACATAAGACATAGTGGCTGATTGATTTTTTCATGCTATACTATATAAACAGGAGGTGCGCCATGAATAAATATATTGAATTGTTTATGCGATATTTGGTTCTTGAATGTGCTTGCGTGACAAGCAGAACCGGAAAAAATGGTGGGATTTACGAATATGTGCAGTGCGAATTTGCTTATAATTCATGTCGATTGGAAGGCTGTGAATTATCAAAGAAAAATGTATGCAATATATATGAACATGGAATTATTTACGCAGATGAACAAGAACAAATCTTTAGAGCCGAAGATATAATTACAGTTGATGGGCATTTTGCAGCATTAAAATATGCGATTAGCAATTGTATGGGATACCATATAGGAATATCACGGCAAGACATAAAAGAAATACATAGATTATTATACTGTGGATGCGATATGCAGATAGACCATGATTTTTCTGAATTAACATCTAAAGTCCCATGCAATCTGAAAGAAATTTCCGATTATCATGCAGAATGGTTAAAACAAGGCAGGGATTCCAAAGTAGCAAGGATTATTACTTTTATACAATGCCTGAATGCCAATATTGTACCATTCATTATTCATGAAGAAAACAAAGCGGAATACGAAGATAATTGCAAAGAAACAATAAGCCTGGAAATCTTTTTCCGAAAAGAGCAGTTGCGTTTTTATGACGAAACGGAGGCAATGGTTATAGACCAGATATAGTATATATTGTTATTATTCACTAAAAAATCAAACAATAAGCCATATTTAATGTATACAATATAATTAACCGTCTGAAAAAATCGGACGGTTTTATTATTTTTATGAAAAGCATATTTTAATTGTATTTTTTAAATATTTGTGATAAAATATCAAAAACAACAAATATAATCATTATTATAAACAAATATTTTTTAAATAAATTTATTTTTTGTTGTTATATTAATCTATTTTAAGGCATCTTTTTATATTTAAGGCATCTTTTTATACCTTATAGCCCTAAAATTCTAATAAACAAATCATCAGATTTTTAATAATCCCCCATTATCAGAAAATTTTATCATTAGCCATTTAACAGGGAGGCGCCAAATGAACTACAAATTTACAACACCTATTAAAATGCCGCGCGGCACACATTATGGCAGCAATTATTGGATGTTCGAGAGTAAAAAAATTCATCGATGTGTAACGGCATATTCTAATCTTGAATATGAAAACCTGCTTACACTGGAAATGAATCCAGAAGTTGAATATTACTGTGAACAGCCATATTCTGCTACGGTATTTGTTGGCGGAAAAGAATATAAGACAATTTTTGATGTATACGTTGTATACAAAAATGGAAGAGAAGAATTTCAGGAAATAAAATATCAACAGGAACTGGACTCCGACTCTGCAAAAGGAAAACGCAGTCAGAAGCAGATAGGAATTCAGAAAATGTGGTGTATCCAAAATAATTTTCAATACACTTTACGTACAGATAACGATATTGAAAAAGGCCAGCATTTCATCCGCAATCTGTCAGTACTGTCTGCCAAATCCAGAAGGTTTCATGTTACTTCCACGGAAGCAGATAAAGCTATTATCTCATATCTTTCAAGATTACAAAAAACGACGATAGGATTGTTGTCTGAAAGTGGAAGGTTTGAACCGAACAAGACTCTTGATTATCTGTCAGACCTCTATTACAGAGGAATTATTCGATTTGAAGATATCTGTAACGATTGTCTCAACAATAAAACGGAGGTGATATTCTGTGGCAGCTAAAAAATACAATATACACGACCTGCAAAGTTTACGCCAACAATGGCAGGAAATCCCAATAGAAGCAATTCCTGAAAAAAATAGAAGTTTATACCAAAAGCGAAAAGAAGCGGTGGATATGTACATTGATGGATATGGCTTATTAGATATAGAAAGAATAACTGGAATTTCGCAAAAACATATATCGACATTTATTAAAAAATGCCTTATTACTTCACAAAATGAAATGTATGGGTATCAGGCACTTATACCAAATGTGAAACTTGGAAAATCACATTCCGTAGGGCGATTTCTACAATTATTAGAACAATATCCAAGTTTATCAGAATTTATTACCGGAAATTATTTCGGGAACAAAAAATATACTTTAGAAAAAAACATGAATTTGACAACCCTTCATGAAAAGTTCCTTTCTGAATGCCTGAGGCTTGGGATACAACAGCATGAATATCCATTCAACACAGCGAATCGAGGATATGTTTCCTTGTGCAAATATGTCCGGAAGATTGCTTTTGGAGACATTAACAAACAAGCGGTCAGAGAAAGCGAAAATAACAGACAAAAACTTCGTTCTACAGGCATAGGGAAACGATATACCACAAACACATTTTTTCCATTTGATGTTGTGCAAATAGATGGCCATGTTCTGGATTTGATATACAATATTAAAATCATGAATTCTGACAATACCATTCATAAAACAACAGCTACAAGGGCATGGCTGATTGCAGTTATTGATGTGGCAACTCGATGTATTCTTGGCTATTCGGTATCACAAGAATTTACATATAACCAATATGATGTAATGGAGGCAATCAAACACGCGATAGAGCCGCATGAGAAAATAAATTTGACAATCAAAAATCTTAAATATCCACCAAATGGCGGATACTACAGTATCGCTTATCCAGAGCTACAATACGTTCTTTTTAACACCATCATGCTTGATAATGCTAAATCTCATTTATCTGAACATACCGTCAATAAAATTGTCAATGAACTCAAATCAACCATCAGTTTCGGTTCTGTAGCAACTCCTGAAACACGCGGAATCATAGAGCGTTTTTTCGGAAGCCTGGAAACACGAGGCTTTCATAAGCTTCCTTCTACAACAGGAAGTAACACGAATGACTTAAAAAGAAAAAATCCGGAATTTGCATCAATCAAATATGACATCACTTATGATGAAATCACAGAACTTTTAGAGCTACTGATTGCAGAGTATAACAACACCCCACATCGTGGGATTGACAATCTTACACCACTTGAATGTATGCGTAAGAAAATATTTGAAGTTGGAATGATACCAACACTGGCAGATGAAAAAATGTTGTCGACTATTAAAAAATTAAACTTTCGAACAGATACACGTAAAGTTTGTGGGAAAACTAAAAATGGCAAAAGAGCTTATATCAATTTTATGGGAACAGAATACCGCAGCAACAAGCTTGCCCTGACGGGAAACTATATCGGACAGACTGTCACTATCATGTATAATCCAAAAGATATTTCTACTATAGATGTATATACTTCAGATGGTCTTTTTATTGATACTCTTATTGCAAGGGGAGAGTTCGGAACAAAATCCCATTCCATTAAGACACGAAAAAATGCTAACAGATTTGCCAGAGAGCAAGGCTGGAGACAGCATGATTATAATACACCAATTGCAGCCTACGAAGAGCATCTCAACGACAAAGGGAAGAGAAGCAGAAGGGCAGCAACACAGGCTGATATTATTAGACGGGAACAAGGAAAGCCTACTTATTCAGAATTATATAGCATGCAAGCAAAAACAACGACACAGAATCTCGATACTACAGAAACAGACGGTAATAAATTTGCATACGAAGATATCAAAGACCTGACACCATATGAATTATATGACCTAATGTTTGGAAACAATAGGAACAAGAGAAGGGGGGACTGACATGGAAAATACAGCATTAAACCAACAAGGAGAATCGGTAGATGAAATTTCCAGCATAACTTTACGATATATATCCTCGGTAAGATTTGTCATTCCAACAAAAAGCATTTTGGAATTGGAACGAAAAATCTATACATGGCTTAAGATAGGCACAACCGGAGCCTGCATATGGGGAAGAGCAAGAATTGGAAAATCATATTCTGTACAATATATTGCTAAAAGTATCCAGCAAAAGCTTGGTGAAAATTTCCCAGTCGTTATCTGGAACATTACAGACCATCCTGCTACGGAAAGAAATTTCTATGCCTCTCTACTAATGGCGATGGGACTTGCCTGCCCGAAACGTGACACTGCTCTGTTTCTTAAAGAAAGAGTGCTGAATGAACTTATTATAAGAGCTTCCGACACACCATATCGTGAAGTTGTTATATTCATTGATGAAGCTTGGAAGCTGGGTGAACCTGATTTTTCATGGCTGATGGATTTATATAATAATCTGAAATGTAAAGATATCCATATTATATCATTTTTGTTTGGAACCAGAGAACTGAAAAACCTGAAAAATGAATTAAAAATCCGTGGAAAAGACCAGATTGTCGGACGTTTTATGGTTTGCGAAGAGCAGTTTTTTGGTATATGTACGAAACAGGAATTATCATTTTGCCTGACGGCATTTGATAAGCTTCATGTCAGAACCCTAAATTTTTCTGAAACCGATAAGATGGTAAGAGAATTCTATTTTCCACATGCTGACGGCAGAACTTTCTATGACCTTACAGATGAATATTGGGAAGCTTTTCAGAAAACACGCGCAGCACATAATATTCTGGCAACTGATATTCCAATGAAATATTTTATTGACAGTTTTATTATATGCTTGGACATGTATGGGGCGTTAAGCTTTGACCCTGTATGTTTTCCAGGTATAGGTGAGTTGATGGAAAGCATTAAGCTATCGGGGTATGGAGAATCAGATGATGAATATGAACGCAGAAAACGAAAATAAGAATATAATAGGCAGTACTGTCACAGACATTCAGTATTTCAACTCTTACACATGGAGAAAAGAATGGGTGAGGCCATATGAATCCATATTCAGTATACTGCGGAACTTCTGCAAAGTAAATACGCTTAATGGAAGAAAAGCATTACATTTATTTGGACTCCGCCAGACAAACAATGTTTCTGTTTTCTGTCCTGGACTAATGATGCTATCTGATTCTACCGCAAAGCCTGACTGCTATCAGACTTTATATGACCACTTGCTTCCTGAATGGTATCTGAATCAAACTTTCATTTTTAGAAAAAGGGGGACAGAAGAGAAGGAAGCTGTGCAAATCAACAATACTATTATGTATTGCCCAGAATGTATGAAAGAGAATTATCATTCATTACTGCATAATGTTATCGGTGCCCAAATATGCCCATTTCATAAAATAAAGCTGGTTCAAACTGATTTACTTTATGCAACGTCCAGCCTGTATATCGACCTTCGTAATAAGTTTGAACAATGGAATGTAGCAAACAGCATCCTGCCATGTGAAAGAACAATAAAAATGTCTTTTTATAATCAAATACAGACGCCGGAATACGATTACTTTCTGCCCGTGGTAAGAACAACACATTTTAAAGCGGATTATCGGCATCAGATAGATATATTGATTGGGGCAGAATGCAAAGCATCACGTGTTATCACAGTGACTGCCTGTAATGATACGCCTGCGGAATTTGACCAGAAGTTTACAGAATGGTTTAACAGTATGCAGATTCCATATGACATCCTGAAAGATGATAACAGGTTTCTAATACCAAAGTCATTGCTAAATCACAGGCTACATTTTCCGCAATATTACATAGACCGATATTTACTTTACAAGATATATAAAAGTGCAAAACGGATGAAATTAAAGCATTTTCTAAGAAGAAATTCTGAATTATTGTACGTTGGAGATATGAACATGGATATCAGTTACAAGCAGAAAACATTAATATTTTGCAGCTTTATTTACGCCATTGTTAGCTGTGAACGGCTCCATGGCTCTTTACGTGCAGACTGGGTAGATAATAAAGATTCCCTTTTTAACAATCAACGTAAAATTCAGGATATGCATCTGTCATACCTGGGAGCAGATATGCCAGAACATTTTTCTATAATTTCAGATGTAAACGGAATAAATATTGCTTTAAGAATACTTGACGACCAATATGATTTTTTATATGATGAGTATGAAAGACTAGCTTATATAAACGAAACCATAAACGGTTATATAGGCTGGAAAGATATACATTTGCCAGAATATTATGTCACAAGAATAAAAGGATGTACAGATTTTCGAATATACCGCTTCGAAAGACCATAGATTGTGTGAACGTAAGCTGTGTAGATGCACATACAGCACAATAGTGTATAAGCATTCTACATTCCCCCAATTAGACTTAAAAAATTCTACTTTCCTCTAACTTAAGTTAAATGTTTGAATGAAAATGGTTGACTTTCCTCCAACTTAAGTTAAAAAATTATGCTTTCCCCCAAGTTCGACTTAATATATTTAATATGAGTTGGGGGAAAGTAGTAATAAATAATGCATTTTATGTCTTTCCCTCAACTGGAGTTAAAACATTCCCCCAAGTAGAGTTAAACCGACACATGTTAAGATTAAATATGCGAGCAGACACAAAAATAGTAGTTTTTCCATCTATACGACAAACGCTGATTTTTCCAATAGATGTCTGAAAACTATGGCATAAATACTTAAATATACTAGTTTCTATACATATTATCTATATATTATATTTATTTGATTTAATTATATATAATTTGCAGATTGGCTGTCAATTGATATTGGCTCCAAATATGTTAAGCAATGTTTGGGTAATATTTGTTCAGAAATATATTAAAAATTTTGGATAAAGATTTTGTGAGCAAAGAAAACTTACAAATTACGTAAAGCGTCAAGCAAGTTTTGTCATTAACAAAAAAATTAACGAAAACCTGTAAACTTACAGCCGGCAATAAATTGACTGTTGGACTGAACCCCCTGTTCGCGCATTATGTTCAGCCTTGCGATTTCGTTTTCATGCTGCAAAAACCGCTTGGCAACAAGTGCAGCTTTGCTTTTTTGCATATAGTCCAAATTCCCATCCAAATTCCGTATTTTTCCGACAAATTCACCACACAAAAAAAATCCGCAAAAAAATATCCACACCTCAAAATTCTCGCATACTATATATGTAACAAAGAGACAAGGCTGCAGAAAGGAAGAAAAAATATGCTTAAAGACAAATTTGCATTTATCGACGAAGCGACAACAACAGCAATCAGAAACGAGCAGGACGAGCTCCGGATGCACGGGGCGACAAGGACACTGCAGACGCTCTGCTCTTCTCTCCCATCCGGCATTAATGCCGAGAGAGAAAGATTCAGAAAAATGCCTATGCAGCGATAAGGAGGAAGAAAAAATGTGCAAAAAAATGAGAAACCTGGACAAATTAAGACTGATGCCTGTAGAGGACTTGGTACCGCTGCTGGTGCATAAGACCGGAAGCGGCTTCTATTGCTCTCCCAGCGGAAAAGAATATCCTGCATACAAAGATGCCGCTGACGATTGCGTTTGCTGGCTGAATGCTGATGTTTGTATGATTCGGTGAACTTATGTTCACCTTCACCAGACGTGGACGGGGTTTCTAACTCTTCATACATGTATGGTAATTTCCGAACCGACGGACAACCGAAGGTTGACCGCAGTCTCCCGTCCATCGATGATTTGGCGGGCGTAAGACCGCCTGGAAGGAAAAGAAAAAAATATAAAAAATTTTTGGAAAAATGATTCAGTTGGGGAATTTTTTAGCATATTATATATACCAAGCAAGAGAGACGTTCTCTCACTTGCACATTGCAGGCTTTGGTATTGAAAAAGCAGTAGCAGGGAAAGTTATGCGGAAGAATGAGAGCCCTGGCTCTTGTGATGCTGCATAGTGGAACCTGCCCATATGAACCTCCACCGTCTGGGTATGGCATGCCTATATTTGGATTGGCCGATGCGGATACTCTCTGGAATGTCCTTCTTGCTCATTCTGGGTTTGTTTGCAAAAGATAAGGTTCTGATATTGTTTGGATGTTCTTCGGAATGTTCGGCAGTTGATGACTGAGAGGTTCACGGAAGGGCAGAGTTGGATGCTGCCGGATTTATTCGTGCAGAGGAAAACGACAAACAGACCAATATAAAAAAATTCGTAGAAAATTTTACTTTTTTTGTAAAAATCAGGCATATTATATATGCAATACAAAACAGGCTCAGCTGCGAGCCCGCCTTTGTATATGTCCTGCATATACAGTGTGAGTA
>OLRJ01001107.1_pt1 | contig 23933 bp, 18 predicted proteins | sample 1672741 | NCBI WGS metagenome assembly OLRJ01 (sample SAMEA3136719, study PRJEB25190) | human gut metagenome | biome: human gut; feature: human-associated habitat; material: faeces | place: Austria | collected 2013
GGCGGCCATCATTTCCGGCGTGTTGGGGTTCATGATGGCAAGGTCCAGCCCGGCCTGCATGGCCAACGTCAGGAAAGTGGTATTCATATAGCCGCGGCAGGGCAAACCAAAGCTGATGTTGGAAACACCCAGCACGGTGCGCACGCCCAGTTCCTTTTTGCACATGGTAATGGCTTTCAGGGTTTCGGCAGCGGCGCTCTGCTCGGCAGAAACCGTCAGCGTCAGGCAGTCGATGTAAACATCCCCGCGGGGAATGCCGATAGCATCCGTTGCGGCCACAATGCGCTTGGCAACCTCAAAGCGGCCCTCTGCCGTTTTGGGAATGCCGTGTTCATCCAGTGCCAGACCAACCACGGCGGCGCCGTACTTTTTGCACAGGGGCAGAATGCTGTCCAGCACCTTCTGCTCGCCGTTGACCGAGTTGACGATCGGCTTGCCGTTATAAATGCGCAGCGCGCGGGCCAAAGCATCTTTGTTGGAAGAATCCAGCTGCAATGGCAGGTCGGTGATGGATTGCAGCTCCCGCACCAGCATTTCCAGCGTGGCGGGTTCGTCAATATCCGGCAGACCGGCGTTCACGTCCAGCAGCTCGGCACCGGCTTCGGCCTGGGCTACGGCCTGGGCGCAGGCATAGGCGCTGTCGCCCTCCCGCAGGGCCTGCTGCAAGCGCTTTTTGCCGGTGGGGTTGATGCGCTCGCCCACCACGGTAATGCCGTTTACCTCCACGCAGCGCACGGGGGTACACAGGCGGCTGCGCACAATAGGGGTTTTGGCGGCGGGGGTTTTATCCTGGGTCAGCTCTTTCAGCAGGCGGATGGATTCCGGCTCAGAGCCGCAGCAGCCGCCCAGCATGGAAATTCCGGTGGGCAGGTAGGCGGCCATCTCAGCGGCAAACTCCGCCGGGGTGATATCATAGCTGCCGTCCAGGTTCGGCAGGCCCGCATTGGGCTTGACAAACACCGGCATACCGGCGGGCACCACACGGCAGAGCCGCTGAGCAAAGGGCAGGATTTCCTTGGGGCCCAGCGAGCAGTTGATGCCCACGGCGTCCGCACCAAGGCCGGCGGCGGTAATGCCGTAGCTTTCCACTGTGCAGCCGGTAAAGGTACGGCCACGGGCCTCAAAGCTCATCGAGGCAAACACCGGCAGGTCACAGTTTTCCTTTGCGGCCAGGATGGCGGCTTTCAGCTCATACAGGTCGGTCATTGTTTCCAGAAAGACGAGGTCTGCCCCGGCTGCGGCACCGGCGCGCACCATCTCAGCAAACTGGGCGCAGGCATCCTCAAACGGCAGGGTACCGGCCGGGGCCAGCAGCTCGCCGATGGGGCCGATATCCAGTGCCACCAGGGCACCGGTTTCCTGCGCGGCGGTCCGGGCACATGCGATGGACGCTTCGATCACCTGCTGCACAGTATAGCCGGTTCCCTTCAATTTACGAGGGTTGGCGCCAAAGGTGTTTGCCAGCAGGATATCCGCCCCGGCGCGGGCATAGTCCCGGTGGACGGCAGTGAGCACATCCGGCATGATAAAGGCGGCCAGTTCCGGCTTTTGTTCTGTGGTCAGGCCGCGCAGCTGCAGCTGGGTGCCCATGGCGCCATCCAGCATAATAAAGCGGCGGCGGGCAAATACTTCCTCAATTTTCACAGGTGGTTCCCCTCTTTCTGTATTCGCACTTTTCGCGCAGCAGGCAGTGCCCGCACCCGGCGCGAGCCCCCGTTACCGGGTGGTCCGCCACGCCAAGGATGGCTGTTACGCTTTTGCGCGGGGTCAGCAGATTTTCCGGCGTGACCGCCATGCCAAGGCCGCGCACGGTATCCAGCGCAATGGCAAACGGCTGCTGCAAAGTCAGCGGGCAGTCCCCATAGCCGGGGGAAAAACGCCCCGTCAGGTAGTGCCCCTGCGCCTGCACGCTGGTGCGGATCTCGGCTTCCAGCGTGTTGCACAGCTCTTCCATCACAGCGGAAGCCATCGCATCCACCACAGCGGCCAGGGCAATATCCGTCAGCTCCAGGCGGCGCATCAGGGTATCAGCCCCGCTGCCAAGGGTAACGGCCATCAGCACCATGGCATCGCAGCCGCGCAGGTGGCGGGCAATATCATTCCCGGCGTTCTGCAGCGGCAGGGCGGTCAGCGGCAGCTGTTTCCACACGCCGCGCGGGGTAGCGGCGGCGCGCAGGGCGTCCTCGGCTTTTTGCAGCAGCACCTGGGATGCAGCATCCGGCTGCCAGCCCCCTGCCCCAAGGTAGCGAAGGGTTTCGGCGCGGGTATCGTTTTGCGGGTAGGCTAATTGCACAGCGTTTCACTCCCCCTCTATGGGGCCAACAGGCCGATTACAGCAGGTCCTTGATGCCCTCATACACAGCGGCGGCAACCTTGGCGTCATTCATGGCATACAGGTGCACACCGTCCGCGCCGCCCTCGATCAGATCTCGCAGCTGCTGCACGGCATAGTCAATACCGGCAGCATACAGGCTTTCGGGGTCGTCCTGGTAGCGGGAGATCATGCGGGTAAACTCCGAAGGCAGGCTGGCGCTGGAAAGTGCCACCGTGCGCTCGATCTGGCTGCGCTTAACGATGGGCATAACACCGGCAGACACCGGCAAAGTGATGCCTGCGCGGCGGGCCAGGTTCAAAAAGCGATAAAAGTGCATATTATCAAAGAACAGCTGGGTCAGCAGGTGGGTGGCACCGGCCTCCTGCTTAAAGCGCAGGTTGGCAACATCCTGGGCCAGGGTAGCGGCTTCGGGGTGGCCTTCGGGGTAGCAGGCAGCGTGGATATCAAATTCCGGCTGGGTCTGCCACACAAACTGGGCCAGGTCGCTTGCGTGGGCAAAGTCCGGGCTTTCGGGGCGGGTGGGGGTGCGGTCGCCGCGCAGGGTCAGCACGTTGCGCACACCGGCGGCATTCAGCTGGTCCAGCAGCTGGGCGGCCTTTGCCTTATCGCTGCCCATGCAGATCATGTGGGCCAGCGGCTCTACGTTCAGGTCGTTTTTCAGAAATTCGGCCACTTCCACAGTGGAAACGCCGCCCGTGGAGCCGCCTGCACCGTAAGTAACGCTGATAAAATCCGGGTTAAGGGTGCGCATGGTGCGCAGGGTGTCCTTCATTTTACCAAAGTTGGCGGTCTGCTTCGGGGGGAAGCACTCGATGGAAAACACGCAAGGCTTGCGCTTGAACATCTGGGAGATCTGCATAGGATTCATCCTCCTGTATTTTTATTACTTTCCTCTATTTCTACCCAATTAAGGCAATACCGCATAATTCTAAGTGCCGATACGGCGAGCGAGGTACGGCAGATGCTAAGCCAAAAGCGCAGATAATACTGGATGTCTTATCGAGCATTTTGGCAACGCAGATGCCGTGCCGCAGCTGCCGGAGCGGTGCTTAAGCCGCAAGGCGGGAATTGTGCGGTGTTGCCTAAAACTTTTGGGGCGTGCGGGAACACTTTCCTGCCAACTTACCGGGGTCAGGCACACAGAGTCAGGCTGCCGGGGGTTACGCGGCGGGAGCCAGCTCTTCGTCCGGCTGTTTTGCCGTCTGCACAGTAAAGCTGCCGTCCGCCTGGGCGGTCACGGTCACCGTGCCGTACAGGTCGGTGCGGTAAAAGTCAATGCCCTCATCCTGCATTTCCTGGATGACCTCGCGGTGGGGGTGGCCGTAATCATTGTTCAGGCCGCAGCTGGCAACCACAAGCTGGGGCTGCACCTGCCACAGCAGTGTTTGGGTGTTGGATGTGGACGACCCATGGTGCCCGGCCTTGAACACGGTGGATCGCAAGCGGAACGGATATTGCTCCGCCAGGGCGGCTTCCTCGTTGCGCTCGGCATCGCCGGTATCCAAAAAGGTAAAGTTCCCGGCTTCAAACCGCAGGCAGAGCGACATATCATTTATTGCATCGTCACTGCCCGCCGTATCGGCATCCACACCGGGCAGCAGCACGGTCAATGTGCCGGTGCCGATGGTGTACTGCTGGCCGGTATAGGCAGTTTCCACCGGTACGCCGCATTCCTGGGCGGTTTGCAGGGTGCGCTGGGTCTGGCCGGTCACGTCAGTTTCGCTCAGGTCGGGGGTCAGCAGGGTCTGCACATCAAAGTTCTGCAAAACGGCCTGCATGCCGCCCACATGGTCGGCATGGGGGTGGGTCATCACCAACAGGTCCAACTGGCTTACGCCATAGCTACGCAGGTCCTGCACAAGGTTCTGCCGGGCATCCTTGGGGCCTGCATCAATCAGGCAGGCCGCACCGTTCTGCAAAATCAGCACGGCATCCCCCTGCCCCACATCCAGGAACACCACTTCGGTTTCCCCCTCCGGCAGCGGGGCTGTGGTTTCGCTCTGGCTGGGTTCCAGGCCAATCCATTGGTAAATCTGGTCCCAGCTGGGCACAAAACCGTTGCCGCCGTAATTTTCGACCACATACAAGGCAACGGCGATGAGAACAGCGGCCACAATGGTCCACACCTGGGGTCGGCGGTAGGAATGGCGGCAATACCTGCGCCGCCGGTATTTACTCACCCTGGCCCAGCTGGCGTTCCTGCCACTGGGCGCGGGTCAGCAAAACGGCACGGGGCTTGGCGCCCTCATAGGGGCCGATAATCTTTTCCTGTTCCATCTGGTCCATGATGCGGGCCGCACGGGCATAGCCCAGCTTGCAGCGGCGCTGCAAAAGGCTGGTGGATGCCTGCCCGGCTTCGATGACGCATTCCACCGCCTGTTCAAACATGGGGTCGCGGCTGCCGCTGTCATCGTCCGAATCGGAGCTGCTGCCCTTGCCGCCCTTTTCGGCCACGGCACGGCGCTCCATCTCGGCAATCATCTCTTCATCATACTGGGCGCTGGAAGTGGATTTGATAAAGTTCAGCACAGCGCTGATCTCTTCATCCGTCACAAAGGTACCCTGCACACGCACGGGCTTGGAAGCACCGACCGGCAGGAACAGCATATCGCCGTTGCCCAGCAGCTTTTCGGCGCCGCCGCTGTCCAGAATGGTGCGGGAGTCGATCTGGCTGGAAACTGCAAATGCAATACGGCTGGGGATGTTGGCTTTGATCAGGCCGGTGATAACGTCCACGCTGGGGCGCTGGGTTGCCACAATCAGGTGGATACCGGCCGCACGGGCTTTCTGGGCAATGCGGCAGATATAATCTTCCACCTCTTTGCCGGCAACCATCATCAGGTCGGCCAACTCGTCAATGATAATGGCGATATAAGGCAGGTGTTCCAGCACATCGGGGTGCTGCTTGGCCAGCTTGTTATAGCTCTTGATATCGCGCACATTGTTTTCGGCAAACAGCTTATAGCGGCGCTCCATCTCGGCCACACTGGCCCCCAGGGCACCGGCGGCCTTGCGCGGCTCGGTCACAACGGGCATTAACAGGTGGGGAATGCCGTTGTACTCAGCCAGTTCCACCACCTTGGGGTCGATCAGAATCAGTTTGACATCTTCCGGACCGGAGCGGAACAAAAAGCTGATGATGATCGAGTTGACGCAGACGGATTTACCGCTGCCGGTGGAGCCGGCGATCAGCAGGTGGGGCATTTTACACAGGTCCGCCACCTGGGCTGTACCGGCAATATCTTTGCCCAGCGCCATGGTCAGTGGGCTGCGCATGTTGATGTAGTTCTGGGATTCAAACACCCCGCGGATGCTGACGGTAGACCGGATCTTGTTGGGCACCTCGATACCGACGGCGGGTTTGCCGGGAATGGGGGCTTCGATACGCACACCGGCGGTGGCAAGGTTCAGGGCGATATCATCCGACAGGCTGGTGATACGGCTGACCTTGATGCCCGCCTGGGGCTGCAGCTCATACCGGGTCACGGAAGGGCCGCGGCAGATATCCAGGATATGGGTCTTAACACCAAAGCTGTCCAGCGTGTTCACCAGGATATCGGCGTTTTTCTTCATCTCGGCGGCCGCGCCGCGTTCATCTTCCGGCTTGGCCGCATTGAAAAGGTTCAAAGATGGGTAAGTATACGGCGGGAACTCCTCTTTGGCCTGGGCGGCAAAGGCTGCCGTAGCTTCGCTGCTGGCATCCTCGTCCGCTTCGCGGGCTGCACCGGCGGGTGCGGTGGCTGCCGGGGCGGCAGGGGCTTTCGCCATTGCTTTGGCCACGCTGGGCGGGCTGGAAATGGGAGCCGAAGCCGAATTGCCCATGCTGGAAGATACCCGCAGCCGGTTGGGACTGCCGGGGCGGCGTTCATCCGTTACGCTGTATACTTTAGGCGCAGCGGCGGCAGGCTGGGCCGTGGGCTGCGGTGCCGGGGCCTGCACGCTGACCCGCCCGGTGAGCAGATCCGATACCGGAATTCCGGCGTTCCAGGCAGCCTTGGCTGCATCGAAACCGCCCTGGTCAAAGCTGCCGCCCAATGTGGGGATGGCTGTAACAGGGGCAGGCGCTGGCTGGGTGGGTTCCGGCACCAGCGGTGTTTCAAAATTATCCGCGCTTTCGCTGCTGCCAACGTCATCCGGTTCCGGCAATTCCTCTACCGGCTCCAGCGGGGTGGAAAAATCTTCCACTGAGGCGGCAGGTGCGTTATCACCCGGTTCCGGGGTCAGCGGGGTTTCAAAACTTTCCGCTTCATCCTCATCGGGCAGGCCCACATCGGCACCGGCCACGGGGGTATCCCGCCCGGTCACGGCGCGCTGGATCAGGTCATTCAGGCTGTCTTCCTCCACCGGGGCTTCCTCAGCCTGCTGGGCTTCCGGTTCCAGGTGCAGCTCAAAGCTTTCTTCCTGCGGCTGGGGCTGGGGTTCCGGCTGGGGCGCGGGGTACTTGCGATGGTTCAACTGCTCCAGTGGGTCAAGGCCAAAGGTGCCGCCGGGGCCGATCTCAATTTTCTGCAGCGGGTCATGCTGCACGGCGTTCTGCAAAGCGCGCTGGGAAGCATCCGGCCCCAGGTCCACATCAAAGTCCGAACGCTGGGCGGGCGGGGCAAAGCTTTGGGTGTGCTGCACGCCTTGGGGCGCAGCCTGGGCACGCTGCATATCGGGGTATGTTGCGGTGCCAGGCTGCGTATACGCCTGCTGGGGCTGGGCCGCCGGCTGGCCGGCCTGCGCTGCGGCGGCTGCCTTGTCGGCAGGGTTTGCCTGGGCCGCATTGCGGCGGGGGGCTTCCTCCTGTTCCAGATAGGGGGCCACATCAAAGGGGCGGCGGGTGCCAGACTGCGGCGTGGCCGGAGACTCGCCGGCCATGGGCGGCAGGCTGCCGGTCAGGTTTTCAAGGGATTCTTCCTCCGCTTCATGGCCAAACAGCTGGGTATCATAAGCGGTTTCTTCCTCCGCACGGGCGGCGCGGCGGGCTTTGAACTCCTGAATATAATAGCTGATGAACTGCACCACATCCACCGGGGTAACGGCAAAAAACACCATCAGCCCCATCAGGATGACAATAATCATGACGATATTGGCACCGGGACGGCCACAGACGGCCAGCAGCGATGCGCCGATGGGCACACCCAGCACACCGCCGGTCCAGAACTTGCGCTGTCCCCAGGCAAACAGCATCTTGACGGTCTGCCAGGGGGTATCCCCTACCTTAAAGTCCGAGAAGATAACCGCCGTACCGGCCAGCAGCACCGCCAGCAGCAGCACCTTGCCAATGAAAGTGCCCACATGGTAACCGGATGCCAGCAGATAGGCCAGATACAGCAAAAACGGGCCGACAAAATATGTAACCACGCCAAAGGTGCCAAACAGCCAGCTGCGTAGAACATTCCAGAAGCTCTGCCCCGGCACCAGCACCAGCGCAATGGCCAGAATGCCAAGCCCGGCCAGCACCACGCTGCGGATCAGGTTTTGCTGCTGGGCGCGGCGCTGTTCCAGCCTGGACATCCGCTTTTTGCTGCCGGAGGCCGAACTGTTGTGTCTGGCCCCGGAGCTGCTGCTTTTACTGCTTTTGCTGCCGGAGGCGCGGTATGTGTTTTTACTGTTTTTTCCGTTTTTGGCGGAACTTGAACGTGCCATGCTCTCCCTACCTCTTTACTATAATATGCGTATATTCAGGCTGCCCTGTTCAGCGGGCAGCCATTGTTGATTTGCTTTGGCGCGGCGGGCCCTGCCCCGTTTTGAACGAAAGTTCTTTCGCCTTTTATCTGGCAGCGGGCGGCCATTAAACAGCATCCGGCGGCCCCGCATAAAGAGACTTTCCGCGCAGTGATTTTATCTGCCATCCGCCACGGCGGCTGTGCCGTGCTGTTTTGGGCAGGGGCATACTGCCCCTTATAGCATAAGGTATATTGTAGCATGAAAACGCCCGCTTGTAAAACCCCTTTCTCTTTCTATTTTCATCAAAGCCTTTCCGCCCACTGGCGGGCAGCGCCCCCTCAATATCCGGTTTTCCCGGCGTCGATTTCGGCATACAGGTAGCGCAGCGCATCGCCCAGGTTGCCGATGGCGTCGATCAGCCCCTCTTCCACAGCCTGTTCCCCGCCCAGCACGGTACCCATATCCATCACCAGCTCCCCGGTATTGTGCATCAGCTGGGTAAAGCGCCTGGCACTGATGCCGGAATGCCCCGCCACAAAGCTGACGATGCGCTCCTGCATCTGCTCAAAATAGCGCAGGGTCTGGGGCACCCCCAGCACCATGCCGGAGTGGCGCACCGGATGCACCGTCATGGTGGCGGTGGGCACAATAAAGCTTTTGCGGGCCGAAACCGCCAGCGGGATGCCGATGGAATGCCCGCCGCCCAGCACCAGCGTTGCGCTGGGCTTGCTGATGCCGGAGATCAGCTCCGCCAAAGCGAGCCCGGCTTCCACATCGCCGCCCACGGTATTCAGGATGACCAACAGCCCCTCAATGGCGGGGTCCTCCTCAATATCCACCAGCTGGGGGATCACATGCTCATACTTGGTACTTTTCTGGTTATCGGGGGCCAGGCTGTGGCCCTCAATGGTGCCGATCACCGTCAGGCAATAAATGGCATGGCGGCCCTTGGTGGCGGGCACAATGCCGCTGTCCGTGATCAGGTCATGTTCCAGCCGCATGCGCTCCACATCCTTGGCGTCCTTGGCAGCATGGGGGGCGGGCTGTTGTTTTGGGGTACGGTTTGGCATGGCGGGGGTCCTTTCCTTCCGACAGAATCGGTGCGCCGGGCAGTGCAAAACCCGGCTATACCCTGACAGTATGCCCCGCTGGTACGCTTTTTTATGCACAGAGGGGCGCGACTGGGCAAAAAAAGCGCGGAAAAACTTAGATAAAAAATTGACAATCGGCACAAGATTGATTATACTTTTACTAGAATTTACATCGGAATCACACAAGAGGCAGGGTGTTCCCTTTACCCCTGCCCGGAGAACGGGAGATTAGTCTTTATGTCATCAACAATGCAAAACAAAGCATCGTTGCCCGTGATCAAGCGGCTGCCCAAATATTACCGCTACTTGAGCAACCTGCAGGCAGATGGGCGTGATAAAATTTCTTCCAGCGAGCTGGCCCGCATGATGGGCACCACCGCCAGCCAGGTGCGGCAGGATTTCAACTGTTTTGGCGGTTTTGGCCAGCAGGGCATCGGCTACAAGGTGGATGTGCTGCTTACCGAGATTGGCAAACTGCTGTTTGGCAACGGCGAGCTGCTGCCTACCGTGCTGATCGGTGCTGGCCGCCTGGGCACGGCGGTCTCCAGCTTTATCAGCCGCGATACCAACGGCTACAAGCTGATTGCCGCATTTGATATCAACCCCGCCCTGGAGGGCAAGGAGATCAGCGGCGTAACCATCCGCCCACTGTCCGAGCTGGAAAGCTTCTGTGCGGCGCACAAGCCGGTGGTCGCCGTGCTGTGCGTGCCGCGCCAGAGCGCCATGGACCTTTCGGACGAGCTGGTCCGGCTGGGTATTCAGGGCTTCTGGAACTTCAGCCACTATGATCTTTCGGTCGTTTATCCGCAGGTCACAGTGGAAAACGTCCATTTGGGCGACAGCCTGATGAGCCTTGGCTACCGGCTGCGCAACCATGATGAATAAAAGCCGGGCACACAGCACATGACTGTTTCCGGCGGGGTGTACCTCAGCGCCTGCCCCGGCATGGGTGCAGGATCCTGTGGTACACCCCGATTTTCATGCTGTTTTTTACTTTATTTTAATAAGGAGCCAAACATGGCAAAGCTATATTACCGTTACGGCGCAATGAACAGCGGCAAAACCACGGCGCTTTTGCAGGTTGCTTTCAATTATAACGAGCGCGGCATGCGGGTGCTGATTCTGAAAGCCAGCGTGGACACCAAAGGCGGCGATCATATTGTTTCCCGCCTGGGGGTCAGCCACAAGGTGGATGTGCTGGTCAGCCCGGACATGGACATCCTGGATATCGTCCAGGCCGATACTGCCGCCCATGGCAGCGCCCCTGCCTGTGTGCTGTGTGACGAAAGCCAGTTCTTTACCCCGGCGCAGGCCGAGCAGCTGTTTTTGGTCACGGTGGACCTGAACATTCCGGTCATCTGCTATGGGCTGCGGGCAGACTTTATGAACCGCGGTTTTCCCGGTTCCACCCGCCTCCTGGAGCTGGCCCATACCATCGAGGAGATGAAAACCATCTGCGCCTGCGGCCGCAAAGCCACCTGCAACGGCCGCAAGGTAAACGGCGAGTTTGTGTTTGAGGGCGCCCAGGTTGCGATTGACACAGTGGACGCTGTAGAGTATCAGAGCCTTTGCCCCCAGTGCTGGTACCGGGAATACCGCGCTTTCCTGAAACGTCACCCCGCGCACCAGTGATCCATTCTTTTATTTCAATCTGTGTTCCGCCCTTTTAATAAGTAAATGACAACATATATGGCACAAAAGCCGCTGCCCAGCCTTGCAGCACCGCTTTTGTGCCATTTTTGTTTCCAACACTTTGCGGCGCAATTTTCAGAGCACCAAAAGGCCGCCTATACAAGATATGTTTTATGTGCAGCAATTTCCATTCCATTTTTCGCACATATTTTGCCATCGCGAATATTTTTTAGCATACTGTATTTCTTCCCATTGCAAATTTTGCACGAATGCGCAAAAGAAGTGCGCTTGCGTACATTTTTTGCGTTACCGAATTTGTGCGCTTGTTTTCTGTGATTCATTCGGCATTTTACACGTTTTCCCCTATAATTTCGTTGTAATCGTTTGCAACATATACAAATACGCACAAATTGCCTCAATTTACGCAAGATTTTGCCGTAATTTTTGTTAGATGCGGGGTCGAGCTGTTTCAGCATTATGTACAAATCGTTTTGTCATAGTTCGTATGTTTTGACATGAGTTGATTTTTTGCCCATTCAATTAAAGCAATATTTGTTTGTTTTTATAATTTGCACACTATTTTGGATATTTTTTTGATGTTCACAATTTGTTATTATAATAGCGTTGAATGAAGCGGTCAGTTGTCAGGCCGCGCGTTATAGGAACATTTTTAGGAGGACTAAAACAATGAAAAAGGCAATCGCCCTTGCAATGGCCAGCGTTATGGCTGCTGGCCTGCTGGCAGGCTGCGGCGGCTCCGCTGCCAACAGCACCGCAGCTTCTTCCGAGGCCGCTTCTTCTGAAGCTGCTTCCACCTCTACCGAGGCTGCTACCGAGGCTCACACCGTCAACACCACCGATCCCATCACCCTGACCATCAGCTGGTGGGGCGGCGATGCCCGCCAGGCTGCATACGAGGCTGCCTGCAAGGCATTCACTGAAAAATACCCCAACATCACCGTTGAGTGCACTTACGGCCCGTGGAACGGCTGGGAGGAAGCTCAGTCCACTGCTCTGGCTGCCGGCACCGCTGCCGACGTGATGCAGGTCAACTGGAACTGGCTGTTCCAGTACTCCGGCAAGGGTCAGAGCTTCGTTAACCTGAACGATTACTCCGATGTGCTGGATCTGACCCAGTTCCCCTCTAGCGCTCTGGATGCCTGCACTGTGGCTAATTCCCTGCAGGCTGTTCCCGTCGCTATGGCCGGCCGTATTTACTACTGGAACATGGCAACCTTCAAGAAGGCTGGCCTGGACCACTACCCCACTACTGAGCAGGAGCTGCTGGACGCCGCCAAGACCTTCCAGGAAAAGCTGGGCGATGACTACTATCCGCTGGCTGCCGGCCCGCTGGACCGCATGATCATGATGACCTTCTACCTGGAAAGCAAGTACGGCGAGCCCTGGGTTACCGACAGCACCCTGAATTACACCGTTGAGCAGCTGCAGGAAGGTCTGGAATGGATCCAGAGCCTGGAAGATAACCACGTGATGCCCGACCTGAAGACCATGAACGCCGCCGGCGATAAGACCATCACCGATGGTCAGGCCTGGATCACCGGCAAGTACGCCGGCATCTTCACCTGGGACTCCAGCGCACTGAGTGCAAGCCAGAACCTGCCCGACGACGCCGAGTACGTTGTTGGCGACGAAATCAAGTGGGGCGAGGCTGCCAACGGCGGTTTTGCCAAGGTTTCCATGGGTATGGCTATTACCCAGAGCTGCGAGCATCCTGTTGAGGCTGCTGCCCTGATCAACTTCATCCTGAACGAAAAAGAGGGCGCTTCCATCATGGGCACCCAGTGCGGCATGGTTTGCTCCAAGGCCGGCCAGGAATACGCCAAGGAAGCCGGTGCTGTCAACGAGCTGATTCTGGAAGCCAACACCAAGGTTATGGCTTTTGTTGACCAGCCGTTCGACCCCTGCTACGAGAGCACTTCCCTGAAGGACGAGACCAATGGCGTGTACGGCGATGTGTTTGAAGGCTTCAGCTACGATCAGTATGATTCCGCCGAGGCTGCCCAGATCCTGTACGATGGCATCTGCGAAGCACTTGCCTAATCCCCGTTTTCACACTTAAGGCAATACCGCACAATTCCCGCCTAACGGCTCAAGCACCGCTCCGGCGGCTGCGGCACGGCATCTGCGTTGCCAAAATGCTCGATAAGACTCCAGTATTATCTGCGCTTTTGGCTTAGCATCTGCCGCACCTCGCTCGCCGTATCGGCACTTAGAATTATGCGGTATTACCTTAACCTTACACATCAGCAAGGCTGGCCCCGGCCCCATGGCGGTGGGGCCAGCCCTTTATTATGTAACAAGGAGGTTTCCTTTATGAGCGCACCTGCTGCCAAGACAGTGACCCGCACTCCTTTCAAAAAATGGTGTGATGAAAACGTTGGCCTTTTGTTCCTGATTCCCTGGATCATTGGTTTTGTGGTGTTCAAGCTGTATCCGTTTGCCACTTCCCTGTTCTACAGCTTTACGGATATGAACTTCTTTGACGGCATTACCAAGTACGGCCTGATGAACTACATCTACATTTTCACCAACAAGAAAACGCTGACCTCGTTCATCATCACCTTCCGTTATGCCCTCATCACCGTTCCCCTCAAGCTGATTTTTGCTTTGTTCATCGCTTACATCCTGAACTTCAAGATCAAGTGCGTCAACCTGTTCCGTACCATCTACTACATTCCCTCCATCCTGGGCGGCTCTGTTGCCATTGCCGTTCTGTGGAAGGCCCTGTTCAAAGAGGATGGCATCATCAACATGCTGCTCTCCTTTATCGGCATTCAGGGGCCCAGCTGGCTGGCTGACCCCGATTACGCCATGGTCGTTATCATTGTGCTGCGTGTATGGCAGTTCGGCTCCGCCATGGTGCTGTTCCTTGCCGCATTGAAGGGCGTTTCGGTCGACCTGTACGAAGCCGCCACCATCGACGGAGCTTCCAAGACCCGCCAGTTCTTCTCCATCACCGTGCCGATGATCACCCCCGTTATCTTCTACAACCTCGTTACCCAGATCGCTCAGGCGTTCCAGGAATTCAACGGTCCCTACATTATCTTTAATAATGGCGGCCCCCGCGGTTCCGTCACGCTGGTTTCGCTGCTGGTTTACAACTATGCGTTCAAGAGCAACGAAATGGGTATGGCCTGCGCCATGGCCTGGGTCATGTTCATCATCATTGCCCTGCTCACTGTCATCGCATTTGGCAGCCAGAAGCATTGGGTCTACTATGCTGACTGATTGAAGGAGGAATTGATTTATGGGTATGAAAGCACGCGCCAATGTGGCAACCTTCTTCAAGTATTTTGTTCTGATTTTGATGGGCTTTATCATGGTGTACCCGCTGCTGTGGATGGTGGGCTCCACCTTTAAGACCAACGCCGAGATTTTTACCAGCCTTTCCCCGTTTACCGCGCATCCCACCCTGGATGGCTATTATAACGCTGTGACCAAAACTTACGGCGGCGATATCACCATCTGGCGTGCATTCCTGAACACCTACAGCTACGTTATCCCCAAGGTTGTGTTCACTGTTATTTCTTCTGTCATTGCTGCTTACGGTTTCAGCCGTTTCAAGTTCAAGGGCCGCGATTTCCTGTTCGGCGTTATGATCATGACGCTGTTCCTGCCGCAGGTTGTTCTGAACGTTCCGCAGTACATGATGTACAACAAGTTTGACTGGATCAACAACCCCCTGTACCCCGCCCTGTGGGTGCCGTCCCTGTTTGCTACCGAAACCTACTTCGTCTACCAGCTGGTGCAGTTCATGCGCAGCATCCCGCACGACCTGGACGAAGCCGCCGCCATTGACGGCTGCGGCCCGGTCAAGATCCTGTACAAGATCATCTGCCCCATGCTCAGCCCCTCTCTGGTCGCCTGTGCGCTGTTCCAGTTCATGTGGAGCTGCAACGACTTTATGGGTCCCCTGCTTTACGTTACTACCCCGCGCAAATACCCCATGGCAATCTTTGTTAAGCTGTCTATGGACAGTACCAGTGAAGGCATTCAGTGGAACCGCATCCTTGCCTTGTCCCTGATTTCCATTATCCCGCAGCTGCTGGTTTTCTTTGCCGCTCAGGATTCCTTTATTGACGGCATTGCCGCTGGCAGTGTAAAGGGCTAAGGCAACACCGCACAATTCCCGCCTTGCGGCTTAAGCACCGCTCCGGCAGCTGCGGCACGGCATCTGCGTTGCCAAAATGCTCGATAAGACATCCAGTATTATCTGCGCTTTTGGCTTGGCATCTGCCGCACCTCGCTCGCCGTATCGGCACTTAGAATTATGCGGTATTGCCCTAAGCTTCAAGTTTTTTCCAAAACTTTTGATCTTTTTGCGCCCAAACCACCACCAGGCTGCCCCGTACCGCTGCAAAAGGGGTACCGGGCAGCTTTTATTTTGAAAACTCCGGCCACTGGCTTTTCTCGCTTTTGGCCGTTCCTAATATTCAGGATGCAGCCGGAATAAAAAAGCTTTCGGCTTTCCGCTGTATTCCGGCACATGATGGTGCCTTTTCTGCTGATCCCTTTGCATCGCTCTCCCCTGCCCTGCTTATCCGTTAGGGGCAAAACAAAAGCGGCTGCCTGTTGGCAGCCGCCGGGGGTTGTGGTTTTGTGCTGTAACATTTTTGGCCTTATTTTTCCGGTTTGTTTACCCGCTTGAAATATTGGCGGTACTGCTGGGGCGAAAGCCCTGTGGCATCTTTGAACACCCGCCGGAAATGCGCGCTTGTCATAAAGCCCGTCTTTTCCGCCACGCTGGAAATGCTTTCGTTGGTCTTTTCGATCATGTTCTGCGCCGCTTTGATGCGTACGCCGTTGATGTATTCGATCAGGCTCAGGTTGATGGTCTTTTTGAACAGACGGCTGAGGTAATACGGGCTGATGTAAAACTGGTTGGCAATGCTTGTCAGGGTCAGCTTCTCGGCGTAATGCTCCGCAATATAGCCTTGGATCTGGCTGACGATGCGGTTGGTCACCCGGCCGCTGTCGCCCCCCAGCTCATGCTGGTTTTCGCACATCTTTTTCAGCTGCAACAGCAGCGTGGCCAGCAGCATTTTGCGGGTCACAGCGCTTTCGGGGTTGTTTTCGTCCTGCATCTGAATCAGCTGCTGCAGGATGGAGTAGATATAGTTTTGCTGCTTAACCGTGATGTTGCTCAGCAGGTGGTTGTTCTCCTCGCTCATAAAGCTGAACAGGTCAATCTCCGGGAAAGCCCCGCTGATCTCCTGCAGATACTCGCGGCTGAAATTGCACACAATGCGGCTGGTGGGGCCATCCCCTACCGAACCAGTCTTGTGGATCTGGTTTTCCCCAATCAGGATCACATTGCCTGCATTGACGATATAGGCGGAATCCTCAATAAAATAGCGCCGCGCGCCTTCCACTTCATAATACAGTTCATATTTGTGGTGTGTGTGGAAACTTCCCATATCGTAGCTATGCTCGCGGTCAATCATATCGATATAAAAGTCCACATGGGGGGAATAGGTATATTCCTTGACCATCCTGTTCAAACCTCCCGCCACGCCCCGCCCAAGCATTTTTGCCAGTTTTGGGGCAGAACGCGCTTCAATTTTGTTGATTTATTTCATATTAACACATTTCTTGTTGAATTTCAAAACTTTTTTCATTTTTTATGGAGGAAATTATCGTATGAAACTCGCTCTCGTTCGTGCCTGTACCCGCAGCGCCTGTTTTGAGCTGCAAAACAATACCTGCTATACCGCCCCTGCCCCGTTCCGGGTTCAGCTGAACGGCCAGACTGTGCTGGAAGCCTGCTGCACCAACGTGTTCAGCCTGTTCAGCCTGGAACCCGGCAAAACCTACCACCTGGAAGTGCTTGCCACTGATGGCGATACCGGTACACTGGACTTTGCCACCGCGGCGGAAAGCTTTTTTGTAGATGCTTCCCGCTATGGCCTGGTGAATGACGGCGTGACCGACAACACCGCCTTTTTGCAGGCTGCGCTTTCCACCTGCCCGCCGGGCGGCACGGTGTATGTGCCCACCGGTACTTACCGCACCCAGAGCCTGTTTTTGTGCAGCAACACCACCCTGTACCTGGAAAAAGGCTGCACCCTGCTGGGCGGCACCGACCGCCGCGAATATCCCATCCTGCCCGGTGTGCTGCCCTGCGCCGATGAACAGCACGAAGCCTATCTCGGCGGCTGGGAGGGAAACCCGCTGGACTGCTTTGCCGGTTTGATCAATGTCATCAATGCCGAAAATGTGACCATCACCGGCGAAGGCTGCATCAACGCCAACGCCGACAACGGCGACTGGTACCAGCACATCAAGGTGAAACTTATCGCTTGGCGGCCACGGCTCTTCTTTACCAGCAAAGCCAAGAATGTGACCCTGCACGGTGTGGAGGTGTGCAACAGCTTTTCCTGGACCATCCACCCCACCTACTCGGACGGGGTGAATATCCTGCAGCTGCAGATCCACAACCGTGCCGACAGCCCCAACACCGACGGCATTGACCCCGAAAGCTGCAAGAATGTGAACATCATCGGTGATTCCATCCATGTTGGCGATGACTGCATCGCTCTCAAGTCCGGCAAACTCTTCCTTGGCACTGTGATGCATACCCCCTGCGAGAATGTGACCATCCGCAACTGCAACCTGAACCGCGGCCATGGCGGCCTGGTTATTGGCAGCGAGATGAGCGGCGGCGTGAAAAATGTGGTGATGACCCAGTGCCTGATGGACCACACCGACCGCGGCCTGCGCATCAAGACCCGCCGCGGTCGCGGCAAGAACGCCGTGATCGACGGGCTGGTGTTCCGCAACGTGGAAATGCGCCATGTGCTGACCCCATTCGTCATCAACATGTTCTACTTCTGTGACCCGGACGGCAAGAGCGACTATGTGCAGAGCCATGAACCCCTGCCGCTGGACGATGCTACCCCCCGCCTGGGCAGCCTGACGATGGAAAATATCACCGCCACCGATGCCGAGTATGCAGGCTGCTGGTTCAGCGGTCTGCCGGAGCAGCCGGTTGAAAAAGTGGAGATGAACAATGTCAGCATCTCCTTTGCCGAAAACGCCGGGGCTGGCCACGCCGCCATGATGTGCGGTGCCGCCGAATGCAGCAAGCTGGCAATCTGGGCCGAAAACGTGAAGGAGATTCACTTCCACAATGTCAAATTGGAAGGCTATGCAGGCGAACGCCTGAACTTTATCAACGTTGGCAGCTTTAAGGAGGATTAAGCCATGACCCATGAAGAGATTTTGACCACTCTGGGCAATTATGTGGATTATCTGATTACCGGCAGCTCTGCCGAAGCCCCACTGTGGAACATTGAAAAGGTGCGCAGCGGCAAGCCCAATAAATGGAACTATGTGGACGGCTGCATGATCACCGCCTGCCTGAGCCTGTACAAGACCACCGGGGATGAAAAGTTCCTGAAGTTCTCCCGCGATTTTGTAGACTACTTTGTCAAGGATGGCGGCGAGATCTACACCTTTGACGCCAACGAGCATAACCTGGACAACATCAACCAGGGCAAAAACCTGTTTTCCCTGTTTGATTTGACCGGCGAACAGCGCTACCGGGATGCCATCAACACCATACGCGCCCAGCTGGACACCCAGCCCCGCACCAAGGATGGCAATTTCTGGCACAAAGCCATCTACCCGTGGCAGGTTTGGCTGGACGGCACCTATATGGCGCAGCCATTCTACATGGAATACGAGACCCGCTACAACGGCATGAAGGGCTGCCAGGACAGTTATAAGCAGTTCATGAACATCAAAAAGTACATGCGAGACCCCAAAACCGGCTTGTACTACCACGGCTATGATGAAAGCCGCCAGATGTACTGGGCCGATCCTGTAACCGGCTGCAGCGCAAACTTCTGGCTGCGCGCCATGGGCTGGTTCCTGGTTGCCATGGTGGATGTTCTGGAGCGCATGGACGAGCAGATGTATTACGAATACCGCGCCATTATGGCCATGTTCAAGGAAGCCGTGGAGGCCATGATCCAGTTCCAGGACGCCGAGACCGGCATGTTCTGGCAGGTCATTGATAAAGCCGGCGTACCGGGCAACTATCTGGAAACCTCCGGCAGCTCCCTGTTCGCTTACGCCGTGCTCAAAGGCGTGCGGCTGGGCTACCTGCCCAAGCGGTTCCGCGCTTACGGCGAAAAGGCATTCTATGGCACCTGTGACAAATACCTGGGCGTGAACGATAAGGGCGAGCTGCAACTGTCCGGCATCTGCCTGGTAGCCGGTTTGGGCGGCGCCACCCGCCGCGATGGCAGCCTGGAATACTATTTCAGCGAGCCAGTTGTGGAAAACGACGCCAAGGGCGTTGCTCCCCTGCTGCTGGCCTATACCGAAATGATCATCCAGTAAGGAGGTTCCGCTGTTATGGCCATATTTACCGTTGGTGCCCGCCTGCATGATTACGGCAAGGGCACGCCCGATGAGCTGTTTGGCAAGGTTTCCGCAGACGGGTTTGCCTGCGTGCAGCTGGCCTACAAAAAATGCGTGCCCGGCGTTGCCAGCTATGCGGACGTTACCCCGCAGCTGGTGCAGAACACGCTGGAAGCGCAAAAGAAGCACAACATCGCTGTTGCCGTGCTGGGCACCTATGTGGAGCTTGCCATCGCGGACGAAGTGCAGCGCAGCGCCAACGCAGCGGATTTCAAAAGCCAGCTGGCCGTGTGCAAGGCGCTGAACGCGGGCTGCATTGGCACCGAGACTACCGGCATGCACAAGCAGCCCGCCGGCACCACCCGCGAGCGAGCCCAATATATGCTCTGCAAAAGCCTGGAAACCATTCTGCCGGAAGCCGAGCGCCTTGGCGTGACCGTTGCCATTGAGCCCGTTGTTGGCGACAGCACCAACACCCCGCAGGCAGCGCGGCACATCCTGGATATGATGCAAAGCCCCGCGCTGGGGGTCATCCTGGACATGAGCAACCTGGTCAGCTTTGAGGGCAAGGACAACCAGCAGCCCCTGTGGGACGCCATGGGCGAGCTGCTTGGGGACAAGATCAAGGCCGTACACTTTAAGGGCAAGAACTTTGCGCCGGACGGCACCATGCTGCACACCAGCCTGGAAGATTCCTGCACCGATTACGCCGGTGCCTTTACCATGCTGCGCACCCTGCCGCAGCCGTTGCCCGTTCTGCGCGAGGAAGCCGTGCCCGCCCGTGCTGCCAGCGATATTGCTTTTATCAAACAGTTTTTCTAAGGTGTAATGCCGCTTCTTTTTGCCCCACCGGACCGGAGTATTTGCACTGATACCATGGAAGCCTTTTTGTGAAAGGAACCGATTCAATATGGAACGCAAGCTTGTAACCGTTGCCGTGGATGGCAGCGCTGAATTTACCACCCTGACCGCCGCTGCTGCCGCGCAGAACCCCGCCCAGCCGCTTCACTTTGTGCTGGGGGCCGGGACCTATTATGAACGCCCGTTTTTGGAACTGGCGGATTACATCATCACCGGTGCCGGGATGGGGCAGACCGTGATCTCCGCCGGGGCCGCCGGGCGCGACCCCTGGCCCGGCGAGGAGCGCACCGGTACCTTTCGCAGCCAGACGCTTTTCCTTGGCGGCGGCAGCGCCCGGCTGGAGCACCTGACCGTGGAAAACACCGCCGGTGATGGTGCGGACCGCGGCCAGGCGCTGGCGGTATATGCCGATGCCAGCCGTGTGTGCATGGTGGATGTTTCCTTGCACGGCAACCAGGATACGCTCTTCACCGCTCCCCTGCCGCTGGCCGTGCGGCAGAAAAACGGCTTCCGCGGTCCGCGGGAGAACACGCCCCGGCTGGACACCAAACAATACTACCGTGACTGCGAGATTTCCGGCAACATTGATTTCATTTTCGGCGGGGCCAACGCGGTGTTTGACCATTGCCGCATTGTGCCCGTTGCCCACCGCGGCGTTACCGGCTATATTGCCGCCGCCAGCACGCCGCAGGGCAAGCCTGGCTACCTGTTTGCCAACTGCACCGTGCAGGGCAACAGCCCCGCAGGCAGTGTCTATCTGGGCCGCCCGTGGCGGCAGTATGCCCGCGTGTACTGGCTGGACTGCGATTTAAGCGATGAGATCATCCCCCTTGGGTGGGACAACTGGTCTGACCCCGCCAACGAGGAAACCGTTCACTTTGGCGAGTACGGCTCCAAAGGCCCCGGTGCCCCCAAAGCAAGCCCCGCCCGCGCCGGTTACGCCGCCCTGAATGATGAAGCCTCCGCCCAGGAAATGCGCGCCATGCTGGCTGAATTCCGGGCCGACTTCGGTGCAGAAGCGTAACAAGCTCTTTGCGGAGCTGCCAATTATAACATTCCACCTCCTAAAAAAGCAGCAAGCCCGCACCGCGCCCCTGTATGCGCCTGCGGGCTTGCTGCTGTCATACCGCCGCTTTGATTCCAGAAAGGATTTTTAATGAGCTATACCAAACTGGACCTTCTGCAGGACCTGGCTGATATGGGCCTGACCGGGCAGGAAACCATTCTGATCCATTCTTCCATGAAGTCCATCGGCCCGGTGGACGGCGGTGCCGATACTGTGCTGGATCCACAGCATTGAAGAAGTGCTGAACGTGCCTCACCGCCTGGCCGACCAGCCCATGAAGCTGCAAAGCGTGGATACCGATGGCAGCGCACACACTGTTTATATGCGCAGCCACTACAATGCCCAGCAGCCCCATGCCCCACAGTTGTCGGGCGGATACCGGTCGTGGTTCCGAGCCGTTCATGTGGGGCATTGGTATACCTTCTATTGAGTTTATGTTTTATAGGCAAAGTAGCAAAGTATAGGAAAGAGAATTGATGGCAAGGCTGCCAAACGGGACGATGGCAAGCATCGTCCCCTACAAATTATCTTTTAGGTGCACAACGAATGATTTTATGTTTCTCCGCGGCGGGGTGAGAGCATCCCGTCCTACTGGTATTTTAGAAGGTTAGCCGCGCAGAATAAAATGTTCTGTAGAGGATGGTCTTGACCGTTCCGGGGCCTTGTCCAAATCTGGCATAATGAGATTTGTGATCGGGCCCGTCCGACGGCCAGAGGGCTGGCCGCCCCACTTTCCCCTACCGCCCTGCTACCCACACTCAGGATATAACAACAGCCCCGGCTCTGCAAACGCAGAACCGGGGCTGTAATACTTAAATGATACCTATGTACCTTATTTACCGCCCATGAAAGCCGGCAGAGGTTTGCCCTCTTTGAGCCACTGGTGGTATTCGGCGGTGGCGGCAAATTCCACGTCACCGGCGGAGTTCAGCGCAGTCTCAACGGAGTCCTGAATAACGCCAATGATGAAGCCAACGCCGACGACCTGCATGGCAATATCATTGGAAATGCCAAACAGCGAGCAGGCCATGGGGATGAGCAGCAGCGAACCGCCCGCAACACCGGAAGCGCCGCATGCGCCCAAAGCCGACATGATGGACAGCAGGATGGCGGCAGGCACGGAGACCTGCATGCCGAGCGTGTTGGCGGCAGCCAGCGTCATGATGGTGATGGTAATGGCAGCGCCGTCCATATTGATGGTTGCGCCCAGCGGGATGGAGACGGAGTAAATATCCTTATCCAGGCCCAGCTTTTCGCACAGAGACATGTTGACCGGGATGTTGGCAGCGGAGCTGCGGGTGAAGAAAGCGGTCAGGCCGCTTTCACGCAGGCAGCGGAACACCAGTGGGTAGGGGTTGCGGTGCAGGTAGATAAAGATGATGAGCGGGTTGATCACCAGCGCCATCAGCAGCATGGTGCCCACCAGCAGCAGCAACAGGCGCCCGTACTGGGTAAAGATGGACAGGCCGTTGTCCGCCACGTTGGTAAACACCAGGCCCATAATGCCAAACGGCGCCAGGTTGATGATCCACCGCACAATGGTAGAAATTGCATCCGCCGTGTTGGCCATAAAGTTCTTGGTGGTATCGCTGCCCAGCTTTTTCATGGCAAGGCCGAACAGGCAGGCCCACATCAGGATGCCGATATAGTTGCCGTTCATGATGGAAGCAACCGGGTTAGAAACAATGTTGGAAAGCAGGGTGTGCATCACATCACCCAGGCCCTGGGGCACCACATCCGCCGTGGCAGCTTCCGCCAGAACCAGCGTCTGCGGGAACAGCTTGCTGGTCACAACGCTGAGCGCAGCCGCCACAAAGGTGGTGAGCATGTACAGCCAGACCACCGTACCAAAGCGGCGGTCCAGCTTGGAGGAGCCCTGCGCCAGTGCACTGGCAACAATAACAAACACCAGCACCGGTGCAACGCCTTTCAGCGCGCCGACAAACAGGTTGCCGAATTCTTCGATCCATGCAGCACCGGGGCAGATCAAAGCCAGCACCGAACCGACCACCAGGCCGATTGCAATGCGCAGGATCAGGCTGGTGGAGTTGTACTTGGCAGCCAGCGTTTTGGCTGCTTTTGTGAGTTGATTCATAACGATTCCTCTTCCCTATTTTAATTGGGTTTGGCAGATGTTCCACACCTGCCCATTCCGCAGCCGCCCGCACAAACGGTTTCGCGGAATGTTTTCCATTATACCGCAATCGCTCAAGATTGCAAGAGGGCGGACAGATGTACTCTGTGGAAAAACAATCTATTTTATCGTTGATACGAAGTAAAAAATATTTAAAAAATGTTTTTGTGGGCAATATATCTGTGTTTCGTCTGTGGACATTTCGTTGTATGAAAGAGGGCAGCATACGAATACACTGCCCTTTTATCTTGCTTTATTGGGAACACGGTTTAGAGCCAGATTCAGGGCCACAGGGAAACGCAGGCATATGGAAATTCGCCTGACAGCTTGTGGTAAACCTTCATATGGCCTTTTTTCCTCACTGATACCGGAGCGGTAATCATCTCTCTGCTTTTGGCAGGGCAATAAACAACTTAAAAGCCAAGACAAATAAAAAGAGCCTCAAGCCAAAGCTTGAAGCTCTTTGGTGCGAGTAGTGATACAGCATTTTTTGAAAACCATCGTAGTACAATTCGTTTTTGAGGTCATCGAATAGCAACTTGCTTGTATCGCACCCCGGTGGGCAGCCGTGTTTGAAACCCAGTTGCCTTTTATATACCACACAACCTAAAAATTATCAAGTACGCGCAGCGTTCACTTCTCCCATCACCGGGAGCAAATGAACGCTGCTTTTTTTGTTTACAACGAAAGGAGGCATCCGTGAAATGGCAGTTTTTCGTGTAGAAAAGAACAGCGGCTACACGGTCATGTCAAACCACCACCTGCGGAACCGGG
>OLRJ01001110.1_pt1 | contig 23889 bp, 21 predicted proteins | sample 1672741 | NCBI WGS metagenome assembly OLRJ01 (sample SAMEA3136719, study PRJEB25190) | human gut metagenome | biome: human gut; feature: human-associated habitat; material: faeces | place: Austria | collected 2013
CCCCGCGGCGCGCCGCCTCCACGGCAATCTGCGCGTCGAAGTGGACGTCTGCCACCACGGGAAGGGGCGACTGCTCGCAGACGCGCTGGAAGGCGTCGAGGCAATCGCGGCGCGGGATGGCCATGCGGACCACCTCGCATCCCGCCGCGGCGAGTTCCCGAATCTGCGCAAGGTTGGCGTCCACGTCGTTTGCGGGCGCATTCAGCATGGACTGCACCACCACGGGGGCGCCGCCGCCTAAGGGCACGGTGCCCACCATCACGCGGTGCGTGAGCTGGTTGGGCTTTTTGTCGTTGATTGTAGCTTCGTTTTCACACATGGATAGCATTCTAGCAGCACCCGCGCGCGCTAGCCTTCTACGCGAATTACCGACGGCTCGGCGCGCAGGACGTCTTCAAGCCCTGCGATTTCCGCGAGCACCGCGCGCACGCTCGCTTCCTTGGCGGTGTGCGTGACGTAGGAGAGGTTCACCGTCTCGTGCTCGGAGTTGCCGCGCTGCACCACGGAGCGCACGGAGACGCCGTGCTTGGCGAAAACGCCCGCCATCGCAGCGAGCACACCGGAGCGGTCGGCCACGGCGAAGCGGATATAGTACTTCGTCTGCAGATCCTCCACCGGAAGGATGGGCAGGTTGTCGGTACAGGTGCATCCCACGATGGGGGAAACGCCCAGCGTGAGATGGCGCGCCACCTCGAGTACGTCGCCCATGACGGCGCTCGCCGCCGGGCCCGCGCCCGCGCCCTCGCCGAAGAACATCGTCTCGCCCACGGCGTCGCCCGTCACGTAAATCGCGTTGAACACGCCGTTCACGGTCGCAAGCTGATGCGCCTTCGGGAGCATCGTGGGGTGCACGCGCACGTCGATGCCGTCGGGCGTGCGATGGGCAATCGCCAAAAGCTTAATGACATAGCCCATGTCGTCGGCAGTGTCCAGATCGAGCGTCGTGATGTTGCGGATGCCCTCGGTGTGCACGTCGTCGAGCGTGACGCGCGAGTTGAAGGCGATCGACGCCAAAATGGCAATCTTAGCCGCAGCGTCGAAACCGTCGACGTCGGCCGTGGGGTCGGCCTCGGCGAAGCCGCGCTCCTGGGCCTCCTTGAGCGCCTCATCATAGGAAAGGTTGTCGTCGACCATGCGCGTGAGCATGTAGTTCGTCGTGCCGTTCACAATACCCATGACAGACGTTATCTCGTTCGAGATGAGCGAATGCTTCAGCGGGTCGATGATGGGGATGCCGCCGCCGACGGACGCCTCGAAGGCGATCTCGCGGTTCATCTTCTCCGCCAGATGCATGACTTCCTCGCCATGGGTCGCCATGAGCGCCTTGTTGGCCGTGACGACGTTCTTGCCCGCCTCAAGTGCCGACACAACCACGTCGCGCGCGACCGTGGTGCCGCCGATGAGCTCGATGACAATGTCGATGTCGGGGTCGTTGACGATGTCGTGGTAGTCCAGCGTGAACAGATCGCTCACGCCGTGGGCTTCGGCCTGCTTAGGGTCGCGCGAGCAGACACGAGCAAGCTCCACGTCGATGCCGTAATGGCGCTTGAAGTCCTCCTTGTGCTTCTGAAGGATGTCAATGCAACCGCCACCGACCGTGCCGGTGCCGACGAGTCCGAGCTTGATGGTCATAAGGTCCTCCTAGATGTCGCGGGCGTAGAGGTCGGCGTAGGTCTCGCGGCGCGTGACGACGCGGGCGACACCGTCTTTCACGAACACTACGGCCGGCTTGGGCTGGCCATTGTAGTTGCTAGACATGGTAGAGCAGTACGCGCCCGTTGTGAACACGCATGCGATATCGCCGATTTCCGGATGTTGGATGGGCATGTCGATGACTACCGCGTCGCCGCTTTCGCAGTGCTTGCCGCACAGCGTGACGATTTCCGTGCGCGGCTCGCCCGCCTTATTGGCAATCACGGGCTCGTAATCGGCGTGGTAGAGCGCCGTGCGGATGTTGTCGGACATGCCGCCGTCGATGGCGACGTACTTGCGGATGCCGGGCAGGGTTTTCAAGATGCCCACGGTGTAGAGCGTGACGCCGGCGTTGGCGACAAGGCTGCGACCAGGCTCGACGAGGATGCGCGGCTCGGCGACGCCGTATTCGGCGCAGAAGTCCTTCACGGCGCGGGTCGTGCATTCCGCGAAGTCGTCGATCGAGGAGGGCTTGTCGGTCGCGAGATAGGCCACACCCAGGCCGCCACCCAGGTCTAGCTCGGGAATCTCGATGCCGTACTCCTTCTGGACGCGCGCGATGAACTCGATCATCACCTGCGCTGCCTCGCGGAACGAGTGGAGCGCGAAGATCTGCGAGCCGATATGGCAGTGGAAGCCGACGAGCTTCACGTTGGGGGCCTCGATGGCGTCCTTCACGCATTTGAAGGCGAAGTCGTCGAGCATGGTGAAGCCGAACTTCGAGTCCTCGCAGCCCGTGCGGATGTACTCGTGCGTGTCGGCCTCGACACCGGGCGTGATGCGCATGTAGATGGCCTGCTCGACGCCAAGTTCCCCGGCAATCTCGGACACGCGCGCAAGCTCGATGCGGCTGTCTACCACGATGCGGCCCACACCTGCGGAGATGGCCTCACGCAGCTCGGCCGGCGTCTTGTTGTTGCCGTGCACGAAGACACGATCCATCGGGAAGCCCGCCATCTGGGCGCAGGCGAGCTCGCCGCCGCCCGACACGTCGAGGCAAAGCCCCTCTTCGTTCACGATGTGCACGACTTCCTTGTTCAGGAAGGCCTTCGAAGCGTAGATGACGTCGGAGTTCTCGTAGCGCGAGCGGAACGCCTCGCGATAGGTCTCCATGCGCCAACGAAGGTCGGCCTCGTCGAACACATAGAGCGCGGTGCCTTCCTCGCGCGCGAGCTTCACCATGTCGACGCCGCCAATGAACAGGTGGTTATCGCGAACCTCGGCCGTGCGGGGAAGAACCTCGCCCAAATCCATGGTGGTGAGGTTGTCGGGCTGCTTGCTGGTATCGGATGCTGGGAGAGACATAGCTGTCCTTTCTGATGCTGTGGAATTTTCCCAGTCTATCATTTGGGCGATGAGCAAGTATTTCCCATTCGTAAAATGCACGCGTTTTATAGGGAAGGGGAAGGTGAGCGGGACGAATAGCAAACCTGCGGATTCGCGGAAGCTGAAGTGCGCACGCCCGCGGAAAGGCCCACTTCGAGTACAATGGGCGTCTAGATAGCGCCTGGGGAAGGGCGCTTGAACACTCAAACGTTTTGGAGGCAACTTATGTCCAAACCTGAACCGTCGATCGACCAGTGGCTCAAGGAGGCCAAGGCCGACCCGAAAGCCGCGCAGTGCGGCATGTTCCTCACCCACAACGGCATCGTGCGCATCACGCCTAAAAAGCAGGTGCGCGAAGGCGTCCAAGGCCTTGGGGAAGTCGCGAAGGTGCAATTCTCCTACGACGCCGAGGGCGTTGCCGCGGCCGAGAAGGAAGCGCTCACCTGGCCGGGCGTGTACTACGTGCGCACCTGGATGAACGAGGGCGAGCTTGGCGTGGGCGACTCCATCATGTACGTGCTCATCGGCGCCGACATCCGCCCGAACTGCGTCGATGCGCTTCAAAAGCTCGTCGGCAAGATCAAAAACGAGCTCGTCGTGGAAAAGGAAATCTACGCGTAGAGCTTCCGCGTGAACACAGCGGCGCCCCGGGGATAAAAGCCAACCCCGGGGCGCCGCACTAATGCAACGAGGCGAGCAGGGACGCGCCTCGCTGCATTTCCCCTAGTCGAGCGCCTGCGGCGGCAGAGGCGCGTTGAGGCTCTTGCGGACGTTCACGAGCGCGTCGTCGGGGCGATAGAACAGCCGCAGCGCCAAGAGCGGCTGGCCGACCTGGAAGATGTTGTCGTCAATCGCCGTGCGCATGGCGTCGTCGAGCGCATCGAGCAACGAGTCAAGCGGCGCGATGGGTACGCCCTCGCCTGCTAGAATCGCGTCGACTTCCTCACGATCGATAGGGCCCTGTCCGGTCTCCGCCATCAGCCGATGCATCTCGATGGTGCATTGGGCCAGGTAAATTGGGGCTGTCATCATCGACTTCATGTAGCACGCCACGCCGAGCGCCGTTTTCCCCGCCTTCCATTCCACATAGGCGAGCTGGTAGTACGCAAGCGCGATCTCGTCGGGCTGCGTCGCAATTTCCAGGCAGCGCCTGAGCGTGCGCGAGGACGTGGACACGTCGCCCATGAGCATGTACGCGCGCGCCGTCTGGCGATACGCAGGCGTGTAGGTGGGCGCGACTTGGATGCAGCGTAGGCCGAACTGCACGGCCTCCTCGGCATGATTGAACGACTCCTCGAGAAGGCGCACCGACTCCAGGTAGCACATAGCCAAAGACGACGGCAACAGTTCGACGCGTTTTCCCTCATCAGGATGGGGGAAGGCAAGTCCGCTGCGCCAGGGCGCGCTCCCCTGCCGCTCGCGGTTGTAGATGATGCGCGACGCATACGTGTCGAACATGCGATGGACAGCTTCGGAGTTGTCCGCAAAGCGCTTGGACTCCTCAGCCTGGCGAATCGCCTCGCGCAGGATCGACGCCGCCCGATGCGGGTCGGCCTGCGCGACGGCGCGCGCCTGCCCGAGTGCATTCAGGTAAGGATCCTCTCCCATAAAGCAACTGACCAGCGCGTTCTGATCGTGTGCATCAACGTTGCCTTCCAGAAGGTCGGTCATGAGGCGCGTGCACGCCGCAAAAATACGCGGGTCGTCGGCTGCGTTCTGCTCCGTCTGCGCCAGGCGGATCGCCTCGGTGGTGCTCGTCGCGCGCGCGATCGCATCGGCAAGCCGCTCGCCCGCATGGCGCAGTTGGGCATCGGAGTGAATTCTTAGGTCACGAAGCGATTCGGCGCCGAAGGCCTTCGCCTCGCGCGGACCGAAGGCGAGCGAGCCCACCTCGGGCAGCTCGCCGCGAATGCGTTTCGCTTCGGCATCGACGGCATCATCGAGCGAGAAGTCGACCGCGTCGACGCCGAAGCGCGCACCGCATTCCGCGAACAGCGACTCGGGGTCCCCCTCGAGCCCTTCCTGGAAACGGGATCCCTCGCAGACGCTTCTCGTGAATTTCACCTGGTAGAGAGTATGCGCATCGCGGCCGTCGGCATCGGCACTTCCGCTGCCGTTGTCGCCAGGTTCGACAACGACGCTGCCGTCTTCGAGCTCGACGATGACGCTGCCGCCATCGAACTCATCGCCTTCGGCGTCAAACCCACCGTCAAACTCGCCATCTTCGCCGCCGGAACTGGTGTCAAACCTGGTGTCGACGCCGGTGCCGTTGCCATGGCTTTCGCCTGCCAGCTTGCTGCCTTCGGGTTCGACCTCACCGGCTGTTTCCAACTCCCGCGCACAGACGACCACCTCATCGATCGCGCACCCCGCATGGAATGCTGCCGCAGCGAGCATCATGCCCAGGTGCTCAGCGTAGCGCAGCGCCATCCGCCCTCGCTCGGCGTCAGATTGGTCGACCCAGGAACCCGCCTGAGAGGAATATACCCGCTGCGGCATAAGCTGTGCAGGTGGAACAACCACCTCGAACGCAACCTTTCCGCAGCGCACGTCGACACGGTACTCGACCGTGAAACGAACAGGTAGCTGGAAGCGCTCGATCGATTCCCCGATTGAGCGGCGAACATCCCATTCCCCCGCCTTGTTCGGCGCCGCGGCGTTCTCGTCTGCGGGGTGCGCGGCGCAGGGAGCCTGCGCAGCGACCGCCTCGAACAGCTGCGTATCGATAGCTCCGCACACATCGATTTCGGAAACATCCTGGTCAGGCGCATCGCAGCACCCCGCGTCCGAATTCTTCTCGAGCTTTCGCGCAATGAGCACGAAGCGGTTGATCGCCGACTCGATAGCCCAAATCGTCGCCTCGGGAATGCCGTCGCCGCCTTCCCCGCGACCGAGAAAGTACGTGTCCGAATAGCGCCGCGTCCGAACGAATCGCAGCGACGGGGCGTTCAACCCGTCGCTCTGGGCACCCGCCAGCACGCCCATCGCGTTCGCGTCGTAAAGCCAGCTCGCAAGCAGGAGCGCGAGCGACGGAGGCTGCATCGCAGGATCGAGGGCCGCAGAACGGATGTCGTGCAGGGCGCCGAGCAGGTCCTCGAAGGGCGTTTCGGAGTCGAGGCTCTCCATGATCTCGCCGAGACCGCGCGCCGGGACCCGCGCGCCGCCGAGCAGCGGACGGAAGGTGAACGCGAAAAAACAACGAGCGAGCGCCTCGTGATACGTGAGGTTGTCCGAGTGGGAGCCGAAATCGCACCAGGAATCGAAAAGCGAGTAGCGGCCGTTTTTCAGGGAGAAGCAGGCGACTTGACGAACCCCGCGCTTGTCGCGCAGCTGGACGGTGCCGCGAATCTCCTGATCGCGCTTGAATTTCGCATTAGGCATGACAAGCGTGCCGAAATCTGAGGGGGACTTCCCATCCCGCGGTCGCGAGAACAGGATGTCGGGATCGCGCGCCGGGGGCGCGAAAAGCGGGCGGTCGGTCACGAACGCGCGACCGTAACAATCAACGTAACCCCAGATGCGAAACTTGTTTTCTGCGATGAACTCGACCAGGTAGATGTCACCCGAGGAGGGAGTGATTCTCGAGTCGCGAATCCAGCCGAACGACGACGTTGGCGCGGGAGAGCCAGGCAGGGGCATCACCGCATCGGGCAGCACTTGGGGTCGCGTCCCGAAAAAACCGATCCTGCCATCGATGCGATACACGCCATCTCGTTCTGCCACGTAATGCGCCATCAAACTTCCTTTCCTCTTGGGGAAAGAATAGCACTGCACAGCGCAGATGCCCCGCTCAACGAAGCGCAATGTCGATACGAGCGACTCGGTACACGGCAAAGGCCCAATTCCGGCGCATAAAACGCGGCAGCTCAATCGGGCTGCCGCGCAGAGGGAACCTGGGTGCCTTAGTGGTGATGGTTGCACGCCTGGTCGGCGGACATGATGGGCGCTTCACCAGCCGCAACGGCTCGAACGGCGTCGCCCACGATCGGGTGCTCGGCGTCGTAGTACACCGTGATGCCCGCCTGATTGAAGCCCATGAGCGGACGCATCCCCATACCAGCAGCGACGATGGCATTGCATCCGGCGTCGGCGAGCAGGCCCACCGGGCGCAGACAACCGCCCTCTTCGTGCGGCGGGTTCGCGACCATCGTTGCCTCTTCGGAAACCACACCGTCCACGATGTCGACCACGGTGAAGCAGTCGCAGTGACCGAAATGGCCGGAGCGCTCAGCGTTGAGGCCGGCCGCGCCCATCGTCGGCACAGCGAGTTTAATCGAGGTAGTCATCTTGCCTTCTTTCTTCGGGACCTCCGCCCCGCTTCCTCGCATGCCGCACGATCGACGCAGCACCGTCGCGGCCATGCATCCCAACTCATCTCGTTGAGTTTAAAATACTCCTAATATCGAGTATTTTATCGCGACGACCGCGTTCTAGGACGAATGGCATGAATTTGTCTCTAAATGACACCTAGTCACTATCATATCAGCAAAGGCCGAGCGACCAAGCGCAGCGTCACACCGAGCGCCGAGACTTACTCCTCGCCCTGTGCGCGCTGGGAGTTCTCGAACGTGAAGCGTCCCATTTTCACCCCACCCAGAATGTGGATGTGGAAATGCTTCACCGTGGTCGCGGAATCGGGACCGGTGTTCACCACCGTGCGGAAGCCGGACTCGCGCACGCCCTTGATCTCGGCGACCTTCGGAACGACCGACATCATGTGGCCGAAAACCTCCTCGGGCACGCCGTCGCACATGTCGTCGTAATGCTTCTTCGGCACGAGCAGCGTGTGCACGGGAGCCTCGGGCTCGATGTCGTCGAACGCGAAGCAGATGTCGTCCTCGTAGACCTTGTTCGTGGGGATCTCCCCGGAGATGAGTTTGCAGAACAAGCAATCGTCAGCCATGTCGGCTCCTTTCGATAGCGTCACATCAAGACAAGTTTACAGGTACTTCACGACTAAATCGCCCATGCCAGCGCAGTTGACCACCTTGTCGGCAGGAGTGGTGGCATCCTTCAAGTCGCCCGTGCGCCAACCGTCGTTGAGCAGGTTGGTCACCGCGCGGCGGATATCGTCGGCGGCGTCGTTCATGTCGAAACTGTAGCGCAGCATCATCTCGACGGAGAGGATCTGCGCGAGCGGATTCGCGATACCCTTGCCCGCGATGTCGGGCGCGCTGCCGTGGGAAGGCTCGTAGAGCGCGGTGCCGTCGCCCAAGCTGGCGGAAGCGAGCATGCCGAGCGAGCCCGTGATCTGGGCCGCCTCGTCGGAGAGGATGTCACCGAACATGTTCTCAGTCACCACGACATCGAAGTCGGCGGGGCGGTTGATCAACTGCATCGCCGTGTTGTCCACAAGCAGATCCTCGATCTCGACATCGGGATACTCGGCCTCGCCGATGCGATGCACGATCTCGCGCCACATGCGAGAGGTCTCGAGCACGTTGGCCTTGTCAACGCTCGTCACCTTCTTGCGGCGCTTGCGCGCTGCCTCGAACGCCTGGCGCGCGATGCGCTCGATCTCGTACTCGCGATACTCGAGCGTGTCGTAAGCGCGCTGCCCCTTGGCGCCGTTGGTGCCGGCACCCTCCTCATCGTAGAAGCGCTCGCGCTTGCCGAAGTACAAACCGCCCGTCAACTCGCGCACGATCATAAGGTCGACACCGGCAATGACCTCGGGCTTTAGCGTTGAGGCGCCGGCGAGCGCGTCGAAAATCTGCACGGGACGCAGGTTGGTATAGAGTCCCAGCCCCTTGCGGATGCCGAGCAGACCCTGCTCAGGGCGCGGGGCGTTCGGGTCGGTCGTGTCCCACTTCGGTCCGCCCACAGCAGCGAGCAGCACGGCGTCGGCGGCCTTCGCGGCGTCGAGCGTTGCCTGGGGAAGCGGCTCGCCCGCCGCATCGATGGCGGCACCGCCGATAAGCGATTCCTCGCACGCGAATTCCGTGTCGTACTTCGCGCCGACGGCGTTTAAGACTTTAACTCCTTCCGCGATGATTTCCGGGCCGATGCCGTCGCCCGGCAAAAGGCAGATGTTGTACTTCGTAGTCATAGTTGCATGCCTCTTTCGATAAGCGGTTTCTCGCACCAGCCTATAGTAGCGCAGCGCGATAGCAAGGAAGGACCTTACTCGGATTTCCCCGCGCAAACTCGCAAAACGAAAGCTGCAGCAGCGACGCGAAATGGGCCATAGGGGTATTCCCAAACCCGCGCTCGCTCCCACATACTTCCAAGCGACAACCCGAATGCTAAGGAGGCTTCATGGAAGATTTCTTCGCTATCAAGTGCCGCAACTGCGGCGGCCCCATGTATTCCCACCAGGCAACCCGCAGTTTCGAATGCGCGTATTGCGGGACGAGCGAACCCTGGGGAGAAGGCGCGGCGGGGCAAGATTCCATCGTGAAGTTCCGCCATCAACCCCTTCAAATGGTAAACGGCCTAATCAAGCTGCCCCAAGTGTCGCGCCTCGAGCCCCCGAAGGAATCCGACTGGTACTTCTTCAAGCCCTACTGGCGCAACATGTCCCTCGCCGAGTGGATTGTAAACGAGGACCCCGCCACCGCAGGCGAGTTCGAGCGCGCGACGACCGTGAGCATCCCCTGCCCGTTTTGCGGCGCGGCGTTCGAGGGCGAGTCGACCCAGAGCGTGTTCGAATGCCCGTCGTGCGGAAACAAAATCGGCGCCACCGACCTGCTGCAACCCGGCACCTTCAGCAAGTACCTGTCCATCGGGACGGGCTCGGAATACATCCCTGACCAGGCAATTCCCTGCCGCATATCCGAGCAGCAGGCGCGCGCAAACGCCCGCGAGCTCGTGCGGCAGCACCCCGACCTCTTCGCGGGACACAGCGTCGAGGATGCCATCGATAACCAGATGGTTCTCGCGTACGCCTCCGTATCGCTTGCCGACCTGCGCATAATCGCGTCTTACCCCGGCAAGAAGCTCCAGAAGGAGACGCTCGTGCTCTTCGAGGTGATCGACTGGGTCTACCCCAAGACACGCATGTTCGACCTATCGCTCATGAACCTTTTGGAACCGTGGGATTTCTCCGAGGTTGCCCCCCTTCGACCCCGCCATGCAAGAAGGAAATTTCCGCGTGGCGGCCGTCGAGGCTTTCGCAAAGGACAGCGTCATCATCGACAACCTGGCGCTCAAGATTGCGAAAAACGACGCCGAAGAAGCGCTCGGCCTGAGCAAGAAGAGCCTGCGCACCTGGACATATAACGTAAGGAAGCACACTTCTGGGCTCATGCTCGTGCCAATTTACTACTTTGATCGGCCCGCTTCGGACGGACGCGAGGGCGAGCAGGTGCGCATCGCCGTGAACGGCCAAACGGGACGCGCCGCCGCCGTGGTGTTCAGCGAAACGCGCGAAACCCACGTCGTCGCCCCGCTTAGCTCGACCCTGCATCTCTCGGGCGAGAGCACCGTGCACGCGACGCCCATCGAGATCCGCTACGTGAAGTCGCCCTTCCTACACGAGATTGTCCGTATCGGCGGCGACGGAGGCAGCGGCGGCGTCCCGCAGGCCGAGACGAAGCGCGAGGGGTCCTTGCGCGAGGAGAAGGTTAAAAAGCAAGGGTTCTTCTCAAAGATATTCGGGAAGTAAGTCGTCGGGCGGCAAACACTTGCAAGGATGGGGCGACCAGGGAAAACGATGGCCTGGCCGCCCCCTTTGCGTAGCCGCGAGGACTAAGGCAGGAGAGCCGATTCCAAGGCTGGCGACTCCTCATTTAAACCTCGTGGCATCTCCCCTACAACAATGGTGACTATTCCCCCAGAGCCGTCACCGCTCGCTCGAGTCGGCCGCAGGCGTCCTCGATCACGGCCTTCGGGCTCGCAAGGTTAACGCGAACGAAGCCTGCGCCCTCGGGGCCGAACATCGTCCCCATGTCGAGCCAGAGCTTCGCCTCTTTTTCCACCAGACGCTTGAGCTCATCGTCGCTAAGTCCCAGGCCACGGCAGTCGAGCCACGGCAGGTACGTGCTCTCGAGCGGCACGAGCTGCACGCCCGGCATGCGCGCAACCGCCGCCTCGAGCACGGCGTAGTTCTCATCGAGCACGCCTTTAAGCTCGTCAAGCCATTCTTCTCCCTGCTCATAGCATGCCTGCGTGGCCGTCACGCCGAACACGCTCGGCTCATCATAGCCCGTGCGGTCGAGCGTGCGCCTGAACGCAGCGCGCAGATTGGGGTTCGGGATGAAGATATTTGACAACTGCAGCCCTGCCAGGTTGAACGTCTTGCTCGGCGCCGTGCAGACGACGGCGCTTTTGGCGTAGCGCTCGCCGAGCGAGGCGTACGGCACATGCACATGGCCCACACGCGCGAAGTCGGCGTGGATCTCGTCGGCGACCACCACGACGTTGTGACGCAGGCAGATGTCGCCGATGCGCTGCAGCTCGTCTTCGGTCCACGCGCGCCCCACGGGATTGTGCGGATTGCACAGGATGAACAGCTTCGCGCCCGTTTTCTCCAGCTCGCGCTCGAAGCCCTCGTAGTCCATGGTGTAGCGCCCGCCGTCGTAAAGCAGCGGGCTCGTGACCATCTTGCGGCCGTTGTCCTCGATCATCATGCGAAACGGGTAGTACACGGGCGGCTGGATGATTACGGCATCGCCCGGCTGCGTGAACGAGGTCACGGCTATGGCCAGGGCAAACACCACGCCGGGGGTCATGACGAACCACTCGCGCTCCGGACGCCAGCCATGACGGCGCTCGAACCACCCTTGCACCGCCTCATAGTATCCGTCGGGCGCCATCGAGTAGCCGAACACGCCGTGAGTCACGCGCTCCGTCAATGCCTCAATCGCGGCGGGCACGGTCTTGAAGTCCATGTCGGCGACCCAAAGCGGCAACTCATCGGCGGCGTGACCGCGGCGGCTCCACGCGTCCCACTTCAAGCTGCCCGTGCCACGGCGCTCAATGATCGTCTCGAAATCGTACTTCGTCATGCGAATGCTCCATTCACTGTCGCACACAAGGCCGCACCCGGGAGCACCCGTCCCGGGCAAAACACGCAACCTTGGTGATTTATCCTCCCTCGATAAGGTTACCCTATTGCCTGCTCCAAGTCGGCGATAAGGTCCTCCGCGTTTTCGAGGCCGACCGAAAGGCGCAGCAGGCGCTCGTCGATTCCCAGCTTGTCGAGTATCGGCCCCGGAATCGAACCGTGCGTCTGCACGAGCGGATACGTCACGAGGCTCTCCGTGCCGCCAAGGCTCTCCGCGAAGAGAACGAGCCGCACGCGCAGATGATATGGTAGCGCTTGCAACCGCCCTGCAGCACGTTATCCGGGATCAGGATTTGACGAACACCCCTGATAGCGAAAAGAAGGGCATCGCATTCGCCTTTGCCGGCCTTCCTTCAATTGTCGACGACCTTACAGGAAACGATGTCCTCACGTTTTTAAGGCGAAGCCAGCGTCGCATTCTCAAGGAGATTCCCTTGCTTGAAGTGCGAGATGCGTATGCAAGTGTCGCCTCGAAGTCTGGGAAGGAAATCCCTGAAGAGATAGCGCTCGACGCTGCGCGGAAGGCGGGCGGGCATCCATACATGATCCAACTCGTCGGGTATTACATGTGGCGTGCCGCCGAGCGGCGCGGATCGCGCATTATCGAGAGCTGCGACGTTTCAACTGGGGAATCCGACGCCCTTCTCGCCTTTTACGAGGCGATATGCGCGCCATTGTATTATGGTCTCCGCAGTCCGCAGCGTTTCTTCATAGAGGCGCTGCTGCTCGTCCCGAATAGCGTCGCGCTGCTCGACGAGCTCGTCGTAGGGCTGTTTCAGCTCGTCGTACTTCTTCTGGGCGGCTTCAAGATTAGAGGTGTCGACGCCCTGCGCCGCCTTCTCGGCATCGGCTTTCTCCTTTACCTCCCCAACACCTTCTTCGTGCGGTTGATAAGCCCGCCTTCCTCGATGATCTCGCGAATGAACGGCGGGAACGGCTGCGCCTTGAAAGTCTCACCCGTCGTGGTATTCGTGATGACGCCCGCATCAGCGTCGACATCCACAACGTCGCCCTGCTTGATAGCGTCAACGGCCTCGGGGCATTCCATGATGGCGAGGCCGGTGTTGATCGAGTTGCGATAGAAGATGCGCGCGAAGCTCTTCGCGATGACCACATCCACACCCGCCGCCTTGATGGCGATCGGCGCATGCTCGCGCGAGCTGCCGCAGCCAAAGTTCTCCTCAGCCACGATGATATCGCCCTTCTTGACCTTCTTCACGAAGTCGGCGTCAAGGTCCTCCAGGCAATGCTGCGCGAGCCACTCGGGCTCGGAAGAATTCAGGTAGCGGGCCGGAATGATGACGTCGGTGTCGATGTCGCGCCCGTAACGATGCGCGGTACCCTTGAAATGCATGAGTGGAACCTTCCCTTCCCGTTAGTCCAAATCTTCCGGCAGACCGATATGGCCCAGAACGGCGCTTGCCGCGGCAACAGCCGGCGAGGAGAGGTACACCTCGCTCGTCGGGTCGCCCATGCGGCCGACGAAGTTGCGGTTGCTTGTGGAAATCGAACGCTCACCTGCGGCGAGGATGCCCATATAACCACCCAGGCACGGGCCGCACGTCGGCGTGGACACCGCGCAGTTAGCGTCGAGGAAGATGTCCATCAATCCCTCGGCGATGCACTGCTTGTACACCTGCTGCGTGGCGGGAATCACGATGCAGCGCACGTCGGGGTGAACCTTGCGACCCTTGAGGACAGCCGCGGCCTGGCGCATGTCTTCCAGGCGGCCGTTCGTGCAGCTGCCGATGACGGACTGGTCGATCTTCACGTCGCGAGCCTCAGCGACCGGGCGCGTGTTCGACGGCAGATGCGGGAACGCGACCGTCGGCGGGATGTCGGACGCCTTGATCTCGTACACCTTCGCGTACTTCGCGTCGGGGTCGGAATGATACTCGGTGTAGGGGCGCTCAGTGCGGCCGTCCATGTAGGCGCGCGTGATGTCGTCGACCTCGATAAGGCCTGCCTTGCCGCCAGCTTCGATCGCCATGTTGGAAATGGAGAGGCGCTGATCCATCGACAAACTGCGGATGGCGCTGCCTGCGAACTCCATTGCCTTGTACAGCGCGCCGTCGACGCCGATCATGCCGATGATGTAGAGGATGATGTCCTTGCCGGTAACGCCCGGGTTGAGCTCGCCGTCGATCTTGAAGAGCAGCGTCTCAGGCACCTTGAACCACGCCTTGCCGGTGGCATAGCCGACTGCAGCGTCGGTGGAGCCCACGCCTGTGGAGAACGCGCCGAGCGCACCGTAGGTGCAGGTGTGGGAGTCAGCGCCGATGATGAGGTCGCCCGCGCCCACGACGCCCTGCTCGGGCAGAAGCGCGTGCTCAACACCCATGCAACCGACTTCGTAATAGTGCGTGATGCCCTGCTCGCGGGCGAATTCGCGCACCTGCTTGGCCTGCTCGGCGCTTTTGATGTCCTTGTTGGGAACGTAGTGGTCGGGCACCAGGGCGATCTTAGTCGGATCGAACACCTTCTCGACACCGATCTTCTTGAAGTTTTTAATCGCAATGGGTGAGGTGATGTCGTTGGAAAGCACGAGGTCGAGATCGCATTCGATCAGCTGCCCCGGCTCCACTTCATCGAGATGCGCATGGGCGGCCAGTATCTTTTCCGCCATGGTCATGGGACGTGCCATGTTGACTCCCTCTTTCGTGCAGTTGAACCGTCTGTATAAACCCGCACATTGTAGCACTCCCGCCAGGTCACGAAGTTCATCCGCACGTAAGATGCAGATTGCCACAAAACGCGAGAAAGCGCACGGCGGGGGAAGGCTCGTGGAGAGGAAAAGGGCGGCGGAAGGCAGCTCGCAGCGGGAAGGCGAGAGGGGCTCACGGGAAAGCGCGCGGGAGGCAGCGCGCGGCAAGGGGAAAGCGCTCGGGAGGCGGGAGAATCGAGCCCTAGAGAGCCTTGCGACGAAGCGCGCGGAGCAAGTATGCTGCTAGTTATCTACTCAGTCGATACGTGTTGGCACCTTGTCGACCATCGGGAAGAAGGTTCTCCTCCACCTCGATGTAGCCCTCGTTGCTCAGGCGGGTGATTGCACGGTCAACCGTCTTCGTGCTACTGCGAAGATGCTCGGCAAGCTGGCGCTTCGATTAGCTCGTTCCATCTCGACCGATGGTACGAAAGGCGATATAGCCGAGCAAACGCTCCTGCATCGGGGTGAGATGCTCGCACTGTTCCTCCGCAGGCGCTTCTTCCTTTGAAACCATAGTGTCCTTTTTCTTCTGCTGCTCACCGAGAAAGCGAGGGGCAAACGTCAAGAAAGTCGCCCGCTCAAGTTAGACCAATCGAGCAGCACTTCGCTCCTAGGCGCTTGCGACAAGAAGCGTCGGATGCGCCAAAAAGCAACGCTCCTTGTTTGCCGATGCCCTCGTAGCAAGAGTTCCCAGTACCTACACAACTGTCAGGTATTATGTCATGTCGAACGTCGATACGACAAGAGAAATCCCACAAAATACGGCAGATTATAGGTTTTAGGTGAAGCCCCAGGTAAAAGCGGCTTAAGTTCACGACTCACCAAGGGTATCGAACGCCTTGCATACAACGCTCCCATATAGCACGAAAGCCGCGCTCGGCGGCTCTCGTACAGCTTCTTCGATTGCTTCACAAAAACCCGTGCGGGGCGCTACGGCCCCTCCCGCAGACGCGCCGCAAGCGATGCTTAGGCAGAGCGCTCGCTTTGGGAAAGCGCAGTGCACAAAGCGTCGAGCAGGGTAATCGCGAAATGCTGAGCGCTGCGGCCCTCTCCCGCATCTTCCCACACACGGCCGGGAAGCTCGATGGCGATGCGGCGCGACGTCGCCTTGCGGGCTGCGACGATCGCCTGCTCCAAGCGAAGCGGCAGCGTGGCCTCGTCCTCGTAGCTCACGCGCGGCACCTTCTGCACCGCCTCTTCCTCGGGAAGCACGATATGCACGAGGAGCATCGACTCGTCAGGCGCAACTAAAAGCGAGTCCGCAGAGAGAATCTTCGACTGCGGGTTCGTTGCAAGCGAGAGATTCGACATGCGCGACGCGACGCTGCGGGCGAACTCCTCGGTACCGAACAGGCACAGCGCGTTTTGTTCGAGCACATCCGCCGCGCGCGCGAACCCGAGATGCACGATTTCATGGATGGCCGCCTTGCCAACCCATGAATGGTGCAGATTCTGGATGGCGGCATACGTGTACGCGCCCGCGATGCCGTCGGAGGGAAGACCAAGGTTGAGCTGGAACTTGCGCAGCGCGTCTTCGGTATGGGCGCCGAAGATGCCGTCGATCACGCCGCAAGCGAATCCCAGCGCGGAAAGCACCTGCTGAAGTTCGCGCACGTCGCGACCATGAAAGTACGGCATGCGCAGATACAACGTTCGATCGCCCAAGGAGAACGTCGCGTCGACGAGCGCCACCCACACCTTCTCGTCGACCTCTTCAGCCGCAGGAAGGCCCGACTTCACGCAGAAGGCGCGCACTGCGGCGACCGTCGCGTCATCGAAGACGCCGCTCACGGCGCCCGCCGAAAGGCAATCGGCAGCGACGAGGCGCTGCTGCACGTCCTCGACCGCCGGCCCTTTGTCGTTTCGTTTGATCCTATCCATGAGAACCGCCTACTTCAATCTGTTGACGAACCAATCAGCCATGGAGATGAGCAGCTTCAGCGAATCGGACGGCTCGACAAGGTCGACCAGGCGATTCTTGGCGATGCTCGTAAGGTTTTCCGCGTAGGTGCGCGCATACTCGATGGACCCGGACTCGACCATGATGTCCACCGCCTCGGCGAGGACGGCAGGGTCTTTCTCCTTCGAGGAGAGGATCTCAATCAAGCGCTCGCGCTTCGGGGAGTTCTGCAGCGCATGGACGACCATGAGCGTGCGCTTGCCCTCGGTGATGTCGCTGCGGAAATCCTTCTTGGTGGATTCCTCGCTGCCGATAAGGTTCAGCAAATCGTCTTGAATCTGGAAAGCGAGCCCGGTGTCGAGGCCGTAAGAGCGCAGCGCCTCGATTTGCTGCTCGGTGCCGCCGCCCACGATGGCGCCGATCGCTAAGGGCACCGCGCCCGAATAGTGCGCGGTCTTGTGCGTCGCCATGACCAGGTAGTCCTCGGGCGTGATGTCATAGCGACCGTCGCGCGCCCATCCGATATCGAGCGCTTGGCCCTCGATCGTGCGACGCGTCATTTCGATCAGCTCGCTGACCACGCGCACCTTCACCGCGTCGCTCAACAGCGGGTCGTTGATTACCGTACCGTTGACCAGGGACAGCGCAAGGTCTCCCATATTGATGGCAAGTCCTATGCCCTCGGTAAGGTGCAGGCAGGGCTCGCCACGGCGCAACTCGGCCTCGTCGGCGATATCATCGTGAATGAGTGCCGCCGTGTGGAAATGCTCGATAGCCGCCGCAGCGCTCGTGGCGAGCTCCATGTTCCCGCCAACCGCGCGACATGCCGCGAAGCAGATGAGCGGACGGTGGCGCTTGCCGCCGTTTTCGCTATAGCGCTTCAGGGGATCGTAGAGATAGCGATCCATATCGGGATGCGAGCCCGACGGAATGTAGGCGTTGAGGATGTCCCCAATTTTGAACGCGTAACAGCTCAGGTACTCCTCGAAAGAGGTGGGAGGCTGCTCGGTCAATGCGATGATGTCGTTGATGGTTTCCATGCGGTCGGTAAATCGCCTGTCTTCATAGATCGAACGTTTCCAGAAGCAAACATCTGGTAGGGGCGGTGGGACTCGAACCCACAAGCCTTGCGGCGGCGGATTTTAAGTCCGCTGCGTATGCCAATTCCGCCACGCCCCCGTGATTTGCTCGTGCAAATCCTATCACAAGCACGATTTTTCGCAGGCCTCATGCGAGACTGCGAGCGTAATACCATGCAGAATGTCCGTTTCGCTCACCGTAAACGCATCAACGCCGGCAAAATCGAGCACTTCGAGCAGGATAAGGAGCCCCGCGACCATCACCGGCGCGCGCTTGGGGTCGAGCCCCACCACATTCTTTCGTGCCGAAAGTGGCAAGGCGGCCAGGCGCTCATACACCTCGAGCAACTCCTGCCGAGAAACCCGCGCCTTGTGAACGCGTGAGGAATCGTAGGTCTCCATACGATCGCGGATGCTGACGACGGTCGTCGCCGTGCCCGCAACCGCAACGACGCGCTCGAGATCCGCCGCCTCTTTTGCCTGGTCGGCGAACCAGGAAGCCATCTGCTCTCGAATCCATGCGCGCGCCCGGGCAAGCTCTTCGGGCGCAGGCGGATCGCTCGCCAGGAACTTCTCGGTCACGCGGCGGCATCCCACGTTGAAGGAGTGCGCGCACAAAGGCTCGGCGCCACCCGTTCCCATGACGACCTCAGTCGAGCCGCCGCCCACGTCGACAACCATGAGGCGCTCACCCGAAAAGTCGATCGAGGCGCCCGAAAACGACAACGCCGCCTCGCGGGCCCCGGGGATAACGGAAAGCTCGATGCCCCGTTCGCGCAAGCATGCCGCGAAGTCGGCGGCATTGCGCGCATCGCGGGCGGCCGATGTCGCCACCGCGACGGTGCGGATTACCGGATGGTCAGACATTGAGAGAGAATCACGCACCGCGAGGAACCCGTCGATGGCGCGGACAACGCGCTCCATCGCCTCGGGCTTGAGCTCGCCCGTTGCGTCCACCCCTTCACCGAGGTTGGTGATGACGTATTCCCGTGTGAGCTCGTGGAGCCCCAACTCGTCCGCATCAACGACGAGCATGCGGCACGTCACCGTCCCGATGTCAATTGCGGCATACCGCCCGCAGTGCATTATTTCTCCCCGAAGATCGGATCGAGCAGCTTGGAATACCACGTCTCGGGAGCGGGAATACTGCCAGGCACGATGCTCGCCGTGAACGTCGAGTCGTCATCAAGATCGAGGCCGTACACGGTGACGGCGTTCTCGCCCTTCGAGACCCAACCAAACTCCTGATGAGCGCGATCTTCCACGCCCGCATCGGTCGAAAGCGCGTCAACCGACGCCTGGATCGAATCGTTGCGCTGCTCGATAGCAGCGTATTCCGCCTGAAGCTGGTCGCGCTCGCGCACAGAATGGTAGAGCTGCGCCGCAGAGGGGTAGAGGAACGACACGGTGAACACGAGGCAAAACGCCGCAACCGCGGCTGCGATGAACCAAGGCTTCCTCACGAGTCGCGCTGCGGGTTTTTGAGAATCACCGCCGCGGGTGCGTCGCGACGCGGACGGTGATTCCTCGTTCTGCATGCGGGAAGAACGGCGATGCGCCGAGCCCATTTCCCCCTTGTACACCGCCGCACGCGAGCCGCCTTCTCCGGGCGCAGCGTCGCCGCTGCCGCCGTACTGGCGTGCGAACTTGCGATCAGCCTTGTCTTTCGCGTGCTTGCGCTTGAGCTTCTCGAAGCGGGAAAGCGTTTCGGGCTCGCGCTCCTCTTGCTCGACGCCTTCCTCGTCAAGGGAATCGTCCCAGGCAAGACGGCTGTTCGCATAAGCGTCTCGGGATTGCGCAGAATATGCGCGCCCCCGCCGATGAGCCCCCTGTCGGAAGCGGAGCGTCGCGAATCGCGCGAGCGCGAGCGGACGTCGCGGGCCCCCTCGCCCGCATAGCGCGAGCGGACGTCGCGAGCGTCGTCTTCGGAATAGCGCAAGCGCTCTGCCGCGCGGACGGCATAGTCGGAGTCTCGGCGCGTGCGGGCAGCCGCATATGACCCCGAGCGCTCGCGGGAGGAATGCCCCGTTCGGGAAGAACGCGCATCGCGCGTTGCATATCGAGAGGAATCGTGCGAGTTCGAGCGGTCGCTTTGCGCGCGACGCGCCTTGTCAAACGAAAGGATTTTCGCCTGCTGTGTCAACGAATGGCCCCTTAGTGCATCGTGGTTTGATAAGAGTGTGTGTAATGCAAGAAGCTCTTCGCAGGATACCACACAAGCAAAGCGCCGGCACGTGGGAAAACGGCCGGCGCTTTGCGGTGTTTTGCCTTGCCATCGACCCGCTGAACAGCCCAGATTCGTATCTAGGAAAAACGGGCAGTGGCGATAGGGCCCTTAAAGGTCAAGCTGCTTGATATAAGAATTCCATTTCTTGAAGGACTCGTCGCTGATGGCATGCTCCATCAGACACGCTTCCTCTTCGGCCGTGTCCTCGGGAATGCCCAAAACCTTGGTGAGGAACTTGCGCAGAAGCTCGTGGCGCTCGAGCACCGCCGCGCCGTAGCGATAGCCGTCTTCGGTCAGCGTGACATCGCCATAATAGGGCTGATCGGCGAAGCCCTTTTCCTTCAGGGAATTCATAGCCTTATTGACGGAGGCTTTGGAAACCCCCAGTTTGTTCGCGATATCGACCGAGCGAACAGGATTCTCGGTCGTTCCACCCAGCATGACGATAGCCTCAAGATAATCCTCATGCGACATGGAGACTTTTTCCATTCTCATCCTCCAATCAGCGCTTTTCCCCATGGTACCACAGTGCAAACTGGAACGGGGAAGGTCTTAGCCGCAGTTAACTTTAGTAATACCTGTAGTATGCCGCGCAGCTGCCTTCGCTCGACACCATGCAAGGCCCCACCGGGTTCTCCGGCGTGCAGACCGTACGGAACAGCGGGCACTCGTTGGGAGCTATGCGGGCCCGCAGCACGTCGCCGCAGCGGCATCCCTTCGGGTCGCGCGTCGACTCCACATCGGGCTCGAAGCGACGAACCGCGTCGAAGTTGGCGAACTCATCGCGAATGCGATACCCCGAGCCGGGGATGTCGCCCAAGCCGCGCCACGTGGCCGTGCAGGTTTCGAACACCTCGTCGATCGCGGCGAGGGCCACGGGATTTCCCTCAGGCATGACGCCGCGCGCGTACGCAATCTCGATTTCGGCACGACCCTCGTGCAGCTGCCGCACGAGCATGGCGATGCCCTGCAGCACGTCGACCGGCTCAAATCCGGTGATCACGCCGGGAATGCCGTATTTCTCCGCCAGGAAGCGGTACGGCTCGGCGCCGATGATGGTGCTCACATGACCGGGGAGGATGAGCGCGTCGAGCTCGAGCGTGGGGTCGCCCACGAGCAGCTCCAACGCACCGGGCATGTTCTTGTGCGCCGCGAACACGGTGAAGTTGGAAAGTCCCATGGCCTTCGCGCGCTTGATGGCCATGGCCACAAGCGGCGTCGTCGTCTCGAAGCCAACGCCCACGAAGACGACCTCGCGTTCGGGATGGGCCTTGGCGAAGGCGAGCGCATCGAGGGGCGAGTAGACAATCTCGACCGAGCGGCCCGCGGCCTGTTCCGCGAGCAGGCTTGAGGTGGACCCGGGAACGCGCGTCATGTCGCCGAAGGTGGTGATGGTGACGTTCGGGATGCGCGCAAGCGCGATCACCGTGTCGATGTCGCGGTTGCAAGTGACACAAACGGGACACCCGGGACCCGACGCCAAGCGCAGCCCCTCGGGCATCAAATCACGGATTCCGTTGCGAGCGATGGCCACGGTATGCGTGCCGCACACTTCCATGAGCGTCGCATGCTCGGGCGCAAGGCGGTGGACGGTCTCGATGAGGCCGCGCGCGAGCTTCGGGTCCTTAAAGGCCGAGAAATCGATGTCGGCCGCATCCTCCAAGGCGCTCATACGGCAACATCCTCAAGCTGTTTAACCAGTTCAATGGTCTCTTTCGCATAATCGGCATCGACGACTTCGATGGCGAAGCCGGCGTGCACGAGCACGTAGTCGCCGACGTTTGCCTGCGGGGTGAGGTCAAGCGCAACCTCGCGCGTGACGCCGAGAATCTCGGCCGTCGCCAGATTGTCCGATTTCTTTTCCGTGATCAACGCGGGTATTGCCAAACACATAGGCTCTCAGTCCTTTTACTCGTTGCGAGTTATCTCGTCTTGGGCACATGCTATCACAGCCTGGCCATAGGAGATACATCCGTCGTTGGGCGGCAGCTCGCGATTGACGGCAACGGTGAAGCCCTCATCTTGCAAAGCCGCGAGCGCATGCTCGATTATGAAGCGGTTCATGAACACACCGCCCGAGAGCGCCACCGTGGACACGCCGTAAACGCTGTACGCAAGCTTCGCCGCGTTCACGATGGCTTCCACAAAAGCACTGTGGAAGCGGCGGGCTATGGTCGCTGTGGGGATACCCGCCTGCATGTCGTCGAGAAGCGCCTTGAAGGTGGGCGCCGCGTCGAAGAGCAGGACCGACGTGTCTTGGGCGGTCGACTTCGGCGTCGCGGTGTTCTTTGTGATGGCAACCGAATAGCGGCTGTTGACACCCGCCTCGTCGGTCGAACCGCCGTCGGGAGATGCGACCAGCCCCAGGGCAGCCTCCAAGAGAACCGCCGCCTCGCTTTCGTAGGTCGGATGCTCGCATATCCCCAAGATGGCGCTCGCTGCGTCAAAAAGACGACCGACCGACGAGGTCATCGGCGTGTTTAGGCCGCGCTCGATCATCTGGTCGCAAAGGTCAGCCTGCTCGCCGAGCGCGCCGAGTACTCGCTTTGCCGCCGGGTGCTCAAGCAAATCGAACTCCCACAGGACGCCGTACGCCATGCGCAAGGGATTCTTCACACAGGCAGCACCACCCGGCATGGGGACATAAGCGAAGTTCGCGAACCGCTCATAGGCCTGCGCGTTTGCAAGCAGCACTTCCCCGCCCCAGATAGAGCCGTCCGCGCCGAACCCCGTTCCGTCGAAGGCGATTCCGCACACCGCGCCCGAAAGGCCGTTCTCGCCTATGACCGAAGCGATGTGCGCATGGTGATGCTGCACCTCAACCAGCGGGATATCGAGCTTTCTCGCCTGTTCACGCGCCCATTTCGAAGCGAGGTACTCAGGGTGCGCGTCGCAGGTAAGGCGCGTCGCGCGCAGCTCGAAGAGCTTCTCGAAGCGGCTTTTCGCGTCGAGCCAGGCGTCGAACGCCTCGGCGTTTTCCAGATCGCCCACATGCTGGGAGACGAACGCCTCCGAACCGCGGACGAAAGCGAAGGTGCTTTTCTGCTCCGAGCCCGCTGCAAAGAGCACCGGGGCGACCGCAGCAGCTTCGTGGCCTGCGGTTTCGGGAGATCCCTCATGACCAGCGGCGCCAGTCGCCTCGGAGGCCGCGGCGTCCTCGGGGACTGCAGCAGCCTCCGGATTGGCGCTCGCCCGCGCCAGCTTCAGCGGCACGGGCGCGAAACCGCGAGCGCGGCGGATCATCTGAACGGCAGCGCCCGCGGATCCCGCCGAGATGATGCGAACCACCGAATCGTCGTAGCGCGAAAGGATGGCGCGATCGTTGCCCAACACGGCGCACGCGATGCCGCCAAGTTTCCCGCGTGCCTCGGCATCGTCGGTGACGATTGGCTCATCGTGGATGTTTCCCGAGGTCATCACAAGCATCGGAGGTTCAGGAACGCCCATCTGCTCGAGGGCGCGGGCGAAATCGTGCAGCAAGAGGAGCTGCACCGGGGTGGCGGGGAGCATAACGCCCAGCTCGGGCAGCTTGTCGGCAAGGCCCGCGGCAAGCGCCACGCCCCGACGCTTCTTCAGCAGAACGATCGGACGCGCCGGATCGGAGAGGGCCTTCTCCTCCTCGGGCGTCATCTCGCAGACGCTGCGCGCCGCCTCGGCGTTCGCCATCATGACCGCGAACGGCTTGCCTCCGCGACGCTTTCCCTCGCGAAGCCGAGCGATTGCCTCTGCGTTGCGCGCGTCGCACACCAGATGGAACCCGCCGAGCCCCTTCACGGCCACGACTTGCCCGGCGCACAGCAGCTCGACCGCCCGCGCGATGAGGGCATCCGAGGTCTCGCGCGTTTTTCCCCAGGCGATGCGCCAGCCATCGGGAAGCTCATCGGAGGACACGTCCCCCGCCCCGCGCGTCGGGAAATCCTCGCCCGGCGTCGCCTCGCAGTCGGGGCGCCA
>OLRJ01001113.1_pt1 | contig 23846 bp, 35 predicted proteins | sample 1672741 | NCBI WGS metagenome assembly OLRJ01 (sample SAMEA3136719, study PRJEB25190) | human gut metagenome | biome: human gut; feature: human-associated habitat; material: faeces | place: Austria | collected 2013
TGACTTTTCAAAAGCGGAATATTTTCTCTTGACAAAGGTCACTTCATATCAGGTTTTACAAAATCCCGCACGAAAGCGCAAATCGAGCCTGTTTCTAATGCACTCTTAATTCCATTCTTAAACTTTTCTCTATTCTTCATAGTTAATCCTCCCAATGATACAGCGCCAAATTAAACATGACGAAAACAAAAACTACAATCATCCATTTTGCTATTCTTATTACTGGCGATAATATAACCGCCGTGATTGTCGCCCAGACACCTGCCATAATCAGCAAGCAAATCAAGCAGTTGATCACGAACTTCTTCATCTCACACCTCCTGTCACCTTCATCAGTACTGCCCTCTTTCGACGCCGAACAGAATCGAGATTCCTTCAGCTCCGTACATTTCAGAGCACAAGGCTTCGCACTCTTTGCAGATGTTCATGTACAGCTCCACGAGTGTGAAGCGGTCGCTTTCATCCTTCATCCGAGAAGCAAAGCCTTTGATTGCCGCAACTCTCCGGCAGAAGGCTCGCACATCGTTTTTTCTTGACACCTGATTCCTCCCTTTGCCCGCCCATTGGAGGGCGGGACTTGTAAACTTTAGTGATAACGTCGATTTTTTGTTTATTTTATAGAAAGTAATAACGGCTAATTTATTCGGTTTCGAAGATGTCCACCTCGATTCGTGGGCAGTCCTTATCCACGAAGAAGTCATCCGTGAAGCCGTGCACCCCGCTCCAGTTGTCAGATGGTATAGTCCCGGCGGAAACCAAAGCGTCGAGGATGAACTTCTTCGCGAAGCAAATATTGTCGAGGTCTCTTCGCTTATTTGGTTCGTACCACCGGAACCCGAGCCGGACCGGGGAAGTAAACCGGGAACCATTAAGCTGCTCCCAGATGTGTGCTGTGATTTTTTTCTCTGCCTTCCGCTTCATTTCTGCCCCGGCGTACCGGTTTGCCCGGCACGCCTTCGTGTAGTCGTTGAGGTTCGGAAGCTTCCCGTCGATTGTCAGCGTAACCATTAGAACGGAATGTTATCGTCACAATCGACGAACGCCATCTGAGTGCCGCCGAAGCTCTGAGGCTCTTCCCTGCGGGTGTTACCACGATCATCAAGAAGTTTGTCTTCCGGAATTTTGAAGTTCCCGGAGCGGATTTTGTCGACGCTGCATAACCGGCGGCAGTCGGTGTAGAATCCGCTGTTTCCGTTCATTCTCCATTCCTTGTTCCCGAAGAGGCCGCCGACGAGCTTCCCGACGAGTGTCCGCTCGTCCCAGTTCCACGTGTAGCCATCGTTTGAGTGTTCCACGGCAGTCATGGAACCCTTAAGCTTTTTGATTGCCCAGTCGTCTTTTTCGCTTCCGTCGTCCTTCGGCAGGTTAATCCGGAAGGTGCCCTTCCACTTCTTGTCTTCGGTTTGGTCGTTGTAATTCTGCTGATAGAATCCGGCATGTTCGCCCTCTGCCACATCGACCCGGAGGATGAGCACATTGCCCCAGTCGTAGTTCTCGACTTTTGCTCCGAGAATTTTCAGAACATACCCACCTGCCGGGAGCCGTTCTGCCGGCTCATAAACGTGAGTGCTATCGTATTTACTTGGTTTTGGAATCATTCTTTTTCTCCTTTCAGTCCCCAGTATTCCCGGATGGTATCATCCACGAACTTGAGGTCGTTATCAATTTCCTTTTCAAACATTCCCATCGGTGACTTTGCTGTCGTCGTTCCGTCGGACTGTGTGACGAACTTGTAGTTCATCCCGTCCGTTGTCGCCAGTAGGACAGTGGAGAACAACCCCTCGACCGTGAGCTGGTTGTCCAACATCTTCCCCACTGTCTTCGCTTTGATTTTCCCGCTATCCGTTTCTTCCGTGTGGTGGAGGAAGTAAACGATGGTATCCGGCGAAGTGTTCCGAGCTACGTAGCTAATCATGTTCCGGAACCGCAAGGCGATGTCCGTAAACTTTCCATAACCGGTTTCCTTTGCCCGGTCAAACATCTCGAAGGCCAGCAAGTACTGGCTATCGTCCACAACGTAACTTTTAAATTCGCCGTCTTTCAGCGTTGCCCAGATACTTTCATAGGTCGCATTATTCACGACGTCAAGGTTCCCACGGAACGGCAAAGGCTTTCCGGCTACGTTCAGCACGCACACCTCGCCCCGCTTGAAGTTCCGGAGGCTTGTTGACTTTCCACTCCCGGAAGCTCCGAGAATCAAAACTGCTACACCCATGTTCTGCCACCTCCCTATCTGATTGTCATGTTCTGCTTCTCGACGAGAGAGCATCCATCTACCGTTTCGCCATTCTTCAGCGCCTTCTTTACGGCGGTCTTGTCAAGCTCCGGGTCCTTGAACCTGAGGAACTGCTCGCTTACCTTTGACAAGTCGGAGCACTCCACCACCTCGGACTTCCTATAGCTGACCGCCACACGATTCGTTTTGAACTTCTCACCTCTGAGAACGCCCTGTACGTATCGGCTCAGCGACTCCGCCTTTTTCTCGGCTTCTCTCTGCTTCTTTACGAAGCTGTCTTTTTCTGCCTTGTATGCCAAAGCGTCCGCCTTAAGGTTCTTGATCCAAAGGCAGATGCCTTCGACCTTCTTCTTAAACTCCATCTCGACCTTGTCGAGGTCCGCAAGGTTCAGCACCTCACCGGTCTCTTCGTCCATCTCAAGCTCGAAGTTTGCCAGCTCTTCTGCCAGCTCGTACAGTGTTGCCATCCTACTCTTCCTCCTTTCGGTCTGCCGGGATTCCGATGATGTTACACATCGTTTCGAAGTCCGCTCCGAACTTCACGACTCCCTTATTCGTGCTGAGGTATTCGCCGAGGATGTCAAGTCTCACCTTTGCGGCAAGCAGTGAAAGCACCTCTTCCTTTTCCAGCAGCACGCCCGGAATGTTCCGGACTCCGGTCTCGAACGTGATCCCCGGCTCTGTCATTCCCATCTTCATTTTTTTATCCTCCTTCTTAAAAAATTAAGCTACTCCGGTTACAACTGCCCAATGGGCACTCAGGATGATGGTGAGGAATACCGCCCCGAACCCGATTACCCCTAAAACGGCCTGTACGGCTGTCTCATGCTCTTCATCCGGGTTCTTGAGCTGTTCCCACCAGAATCTAAAAAAAGCTCTCATAGCGCCTCCTATCGCCCCACAGGGCTATTTCTCTCTCTACATTCCGCACAGCAAGGGCATGACTCTTTCAGCTCTTCCTCGTCATCGTCCTCTTCGCCCCATGTTTCCCGGAAGGCGTTCAAAATCGATTCGGCGATCACTTCCGCTCCGATTTCAGCTGTGCGCTCGAGCTTGTCTTCTTCCGGTGTTGCTTCAAGTCCCATTGCATAGGCTTGGTCGAGGAGCACTTTCGAAATGCCCACTTTGTTGTGCAATGCGTTCACAATGACGGCGAAGTCGCCAACCAGTTCAAGAGCGAGTCCTTTCACTTTTGTATTACCTAATTTTGTTTCAATCATCTTTTTTAATCCTCCTAATAGTTCTTTTGCCTTGCCACCATGGTTCTCGCCACGTCCCGGGCGTACCACTTTGGCTGCTTCATTGTTCTGTCTGCCACCGGAACATCGGCGAGAAGTTCCGCCACCCATTTCCGGTCTCTGCCGAGAACGACGGAGTAATCCGTCACGGTTCCCCACGGCTTACTCAGCAGCGTTATAAGGTCGTCGCCTAGTTCCTTGATGTTCATGTCTAGGCCTCTTCCACTTCTGTGGTCAGTACCTTCTCGAGGAGACCTGTATAGACTTTGATGGTGTCCCCGGAATCGACGTTCATTCTGTCAATGATATAGTCAACCATGCCGTCAAGAATTTCAGAGACTTTTTTTTCGGCTTTTTCGCACTTCTCAGCTCCGGTTTCCCACGCTTCGTCTTCTGTAGATGGTGCGGTTGCGGTAGCTCGGACAACTGCCTGCAGCCCGTCCCGGGTATCTACGATGATTTCAGCCACTGCCTTACGGCTTACTTCGCCGTCGGATTTGTACTGCTTATTGAAGTAGACGTTTTTGGTGAACGCTCTGATTTCATTCACATTCAGCAGATTTCCATTTTTGAGCTCTAAGAATTTAAACATTTTTTTACCTCCGTTATTATTAGTTGTGCTTTAAGCACAATTGTTCTGTAAAAAAAATATCGTCGATCGAGACCCCGTACAGTTCCGCCATGTTCTTGGCGGTGTCGATATTCGGCTTCGTTCTGTACTTTTCGTAGTTTGCAATTGTGTTCTTGCCGATATTCAAAGCTTTCGCCGCCTCTTTTTGCGTCAACCCTGCGTTGACTCTTGCCGCTCTCAAGGACATACCCATGTTATCACCTCTCTTTCCTGTTGTGCTTTCAGCAACATTATAATAACTCGATTGTGTTCAAAAGTCAATGCTTTAAGCACAATTTTTTTATTTTTTTGTTTGCTTTATTGTGCTTTTTGTGTATAATAATGGTACTAATATAATGTATGTAAGGAGCACGAATCATGGATAGCAAACAGATTTTTTCGGAGAATTTGAGGCGCCATATGGAGCTAAGCAGGAAAACCCGGAAGGACATCAGTGAAAGTCTCGGAATCAGTTACTACACCGTCTCCGACTGGGTGAATGGAAAGAAGTTCCCGAGAATGGACAAGGTGGAAATGCTGGCAAATTTATTCGGAATCGAAAAGTCAGACTTAATCGAAGAGGAGTCGAAGGTAAAAAAGAGAAAGCTGCCATCAAACCTCATCACCCCAGCAGCTCGACCAATCCCGATTCTCGGCACGATATGCGCCGGGGATGGCATCGTTGCAAATGAGCATTTTGTGGGGCAATTCTTTATCGATAGTTCCGTCCATGCGGATTATGCACTTAAGGTTAAAGGAAACAGCATGATAGATGCAGAAATATACGACGGGGATATGGCTTTTTTAAAGAAAGAGTTTGATTTCCGCCCCGGAAAAATCTATGCTGTTGTTCACGGTGTAGACTCCGAGGCTTCTCTGAAGAAGGTGTTCGAGCAAGGTGATAAATTCATTCTACAGCCATGCAATGCAGCGTTTTCGCCGATCGTCGTTGACATTAGCGAATGCTACGTTGTCGGCGAGCTTGTCGGAGTGTATCACGAAGTTAAAACGGAGTAAGGGGGTAAGAATGAAAACAAAAGAGTTAATCAAAGAGAGAAGGCTCGAGCTCGGGCTCACGCTGAAGGAACTAGCTAATCGTGTAGGAGTAAGCGAATCCACCATATCAAGGTGGGAAAGCGGCGAAATCAAGAACATGCGAATGAGCGCCTTAGCTGCTCTTTCGCGAGAACTCCGGATGACTCCGAACATAATTATGGGGTGGTATGAAGATGAACAGCTCCGAAACTCTTCCGGAGTACGTGCAGAACTGATTCAGAAGCTTGCCGTTCTGACAGATTCCCAAGTGGAACTGCTGAATCAGATGGCTGACAAGATGAGGCGGTGATTGACATGAGGAAGAATAGAATCCGCCGTTCTTTCACTTATCGGGGGCGGCGGTACTATGGGGAAGGTGAGACGATAGAGGAGGCTATTGCGGACCGGGAGCGGATACGGTACGAACTTGAGCACTCCGCCCATGCAGTTGGTGACATGAGGGTGTCGGAGCTTGCCGACCTCTACTATCTCCGTCTAAAGAACAAGGACATAACCGAGAAGACCCTCAAGATGAAGAAGTCGCTGATGGATAGAATCATTGTGCCGGCAATCGGGACCATGAGGGTGTCGGACGTCCGAGAGATTCACATAACGATGATACTCGACGGAATCTCCGCCCGGTACACAGACCAATACGTCGACAAGGTCATCACTATCCTCGCCGGAATGTTCCGGCTTGCCCGGGCGAACTGCCTCATTGCGGAGGATCCGTGCAGTTACATCGAGCGGCCAAAGTGCAAGAAAACAAAAATCCGGAGAGAAGCCACGCTGACAGAGCGCAGAACTTACGCCAACAGACTTTTGTGGCTTGACCTTGTTATCTTCTGCGGACTCCGACCCGGAGAGACTGCCCGGGTGAAGCATTCGGATATTCACGATGGGTGGCTCTACGTGGACGGTACCAAGAACAGGAACGCAAAGCGGTACGTCCCTCTGCCGGACTTCCTTCGGGTAGAACTTTCAGCACTCCCGCACACATTCCCGGGGGAGCTGCTATTCCCCATGAGGGACGGGAAGCGATCGCGCCAGTGGCTCCGACTTGTCAGGGAACTGGGGCTTCCGCCGTCGGACTTAGAGCCGTACTGCTTCCGCCACTCTTACATCACAGATTTACAAAATTGTCCGGGCCTTTCGCAAGCCCAAATAAAAAAGATTGCTGGTCACTCGGTGCAAGGTGTAACAGACCGTTACACCCATGCACGTGAGCAATCAGCAATCTCAGCTCTCCCGCTACTTGAAACCTACTGGGAAGAGATAGGGCTTGTGACAAGCTGTGACAAGTGTCACAGAAAAACCACTGAAAGCCTATAAAATAGGCGTTTGGTGGAGATGGTGGGAGTCGAACCCACGTCCAAAAATATTTCCGAAGAACTTTCTCCGAGCGCAGTCAGTGCTTTGTCATTCGCAGAATCCGCCGTGACGCTGACACACTACGGAACTGCTATCCTGTAAGTCCGCTGAAATACCAGGAGCTCTCCCAGCGGTTTCCTGCATTCATGACACCGGATTTCAAGCCTGCAGGTGAGCCTGAAGCGGCGCGCGGGGCTGAACTATGCAGCCAGTGCGAAATTGTTGTTATTTTTAGCGTTTATATTTAACGGCCCCTTTTTACGTGGACTGGGCGCCACGGCTCGCTTATCCTTGTTCCACATTCCTGTCGAAACCATTACATCCCCGGAATGTGTGACAAGTGTCACACTATTTTTCTTCTATGCATTATACAACATCTTCCCGGTAAAAAAAAGATACTGCCCCTTCAATTTTCCGATTGTCCGAATGGAATTCGTTTTTCCTGAAGGGAATTCGACTCTCCTATCGGTGACGACTTTCCTTGATGGTCCGGTCCATCTTGCGGTCCGCATCTTTTTTTGCAATGGAATCCCGCTTATCGTACAGCTTTTTACCTCTGCAGATGCCGATTTCCACCTTGCACCGCCCATCCTCGTTGAGATACACGTTCAGCGGAATGATGGTGAGACCGGATTCCTTGATTTTCCCCGCGATTTTGTTGATTTCCCGGCGGTGGAGAAGCAGCTTTCGTTCCCGAAGGGGCTCCACGTTGAAGCGGTTGCCCTGTTCAAAGGGGGAGATGTGCATTCCGCAGATCTTCATCTCTCCCTTTTTGTCGATGTAGACGTAGCTCTCCTTGATGCTGCACCGGCCGGCCCGAATGGATTTGATCTCCGTTCCGGTGAGAACGATTCCCGCCTCAAGAGAATCTTCCACGAAGTAATCGTGGCGGGCCTTCTTGTTATTTGCGATTAGTTTTCTGGATTTCTTTGCCATTCCGGTTCCTACCCTGCTTTCTTCTCAAATTAGAAAGTCTTAATCTTGTTGAACGGGAACAGGCGGAGTACGGCTTTGCCCTGGATCTGGTCCTTATCCACGTATCCAACATCCGTATATCGGCTGTCCACGCTGACCACCCGGTTGTCGCCCATCACGAAATAGTGGCCTTCCGGCACGTTCCAGGTGCCCTCTCCGGTGGTGTACCCGTCCTTGAGATAGTTCTCTTTGTATTTCTTTCCGTTGATGTACACCTTCTGATTCTTAATCTGAATCTCATCTCCCGGCAATCCGATCACCCGCTTGATTAGCAGCTTGTCCTTGCCCTCCTCGTCCGGAAGATCCGACTTGAAGATGATGATATCTCCCCGCTTTGGGGCCTTGCTGCGATAAGCCTGACGGTACATAATCAGGTAATCGTTGGGATTCATGGTGGACTGCATGGACGTTTGCTTCACGATAGTCGGTCGGATAAAGTACAATACCGCGCCGGCGATGACCATGGCAATCACCAGATCCTTCAAAAGTGCCGGAAGCATCGGTGCATTTTCATTTACAATTTCATTCTTGCTCATTATTTGCTCAATTCCTCTAAAATCTCTTCAAACTGCTCCGGAAGCGGAGCCTCAAAAACTCTCCCGTTTAAATACTCCAAAGGGCCGTCGCAATTCCGGAATTCCAGCCGGTAACTGTGGAGCAGCTGGGTGCTCAGGTGGCAGGATTCATACAACCGATGGTTGAATCCCTTGGCCGGTCCCTTGGCGTACTTGCTGTCTCCGATGACCGGATGTCCGATGCTGGCCAGGTGCGCACGAATCTGATGGGTTCGGCCCGTTACCAGATCCACCTCCACCAGCGTAGAACTTCTCAGCGGCTGAATCGGGGTGACAATGGTCTCAATGGCTCGGCCCTCCGTCTCATTCACATTGTAAATCGCCACGGTGTTGGTGCCGGAATCCTTCTCCAATCGTCCGTGAAGCTCCAGCTTTTTTTCTAAGTTCCCAAAAACAATCGTCCGGTAGAATTTGGATATCCGATCTTCCCGGATGTACCGGTTCAGCGTGCGAAGCGCATCGCTGTTTTTACCGAACAAAACCAAACCCGTGGTGTTGCGGTCCAGCCGGTTGGCCGGTGCCGGAGAGAAAACCTTTTCCGTTCGCGGATTGTATTCTCCTTTCTCGATGAGATAATCCTTTACCTGATTGGCCAAATGATTCTTCTTTTCGTTCTGATCTCCGTGGGTCAGCAACCCGAAAGGCTTGTTGGCAATCAGGATGTTGTCGTCCTCGTAGATGACGGTAAAGGTCTTTTTGGTCTTCCGCCGGGAAGAAGCCTTCTTCGGGGCCGACAGGGCGGCAATTCGTTCGTCGCTGAGGTACAGCGTGATTTCATCGCCCTCTTCCAGAACGTAATTGTTGTCCTTCCGCTGACCGTTCACCTTGACATCCTTCCGGATGATTTTGTAAATGGAGCCCAGGGTGGCCCGCTCTAAATATTTTCGAAGGAATCGGTCCAGACGCCGCTTGGAGTCGTTGGCCGTCACTTTGATTTTCTGCATGTATTTCTGCGTTCCTCTCCAATCAAATATTCGAAATATTATATCACAGATACCCCGGTGTTTCAAATCTCATATGGCTTCATTGCAATCTCTCGCCTCCGGTAGTATAATTGTATCCAAATGTTATTGGCTAACATAAAGGAGAAGAAATGAGGGGTTTCAAGGATTTTTTTCATGAAACGAATGATATTGCACTGGCAATTGTAATTGTTCTGTTGGCGGCCGGCCTGATTGGGTGGCGAATTCGGATTATTCTGCAGTATCCGTCGCAGCTGGCAAAGGAAGCCACCGTTTCCGGAAACACAGAGACCGAACAGATGCAGGATGCCGATTCATCCAAGGATTCCGCAAAGAAATAACCCTTATACACTGGAGGTTTTAAAATGTTAGATAATTACAATCTGACCATGCTCACCGACTTCTACGAAGTCACCATGGCAAACGGCTACTTTCAGTCGGACATCCGGAATCACGAAGCGGTATTCGACATGTTTTTCCGACGGGTTCCGGACGACGGCGGATTTGCCATCATGGCAGGTGTGGAACAACTGATTGCTTATATGAAGAATCTGAAGTTCACCGACGAAGATATCGACTATCTCCGCAGCAAGAATTCCTTCTCGGAGGAATTTCTGGAGTATCTCCGGAACTTCAAATTCACCTGTGACGTATGGGCGGTACCGGAAGGAACACCAATCTTCCCGCATGAACCAATCGTCACCGTAAAGGGCCCGATCATCCAGGCCCAGTTCGTGGAGACCTTTATCTTGCTGACAATCAACCATCAGACGCTGATTGCCACGAAATCCAACCGAATCGTTCGGGCCGCTCAGGGCCGTCCGGTAATGGAGTTCGGCACTCGCCGAGCACAGGGTGCTTCCGCCGCCATCGACGGTGCCCGGGCTTCCTACATTGCGGGCTGTGCGGGAACGGCCTGCACCATCGCGGACCGGGACTTCCACGTTCCGGCGCTTGGAACCATGGCCCACAGCTGGGTTCAGACCTTCGATACCGAATACGACGCGTTCCGGGAATACACCCGAATCTATCCGGACAACGCGGTGCTTCTGATTGACACCTATAACGTGCTGAAATCCGGACTGCCGAACGCCATCAAGGTGTTCAAGGAACTGAAGCCGAAGAAGATGGGCGTCCGCATCGACAGCGGCGATATCGCCTACCTGACGAAAAAATGCCGGAAAATCTTAGACGAAAACGGACTGGAAGAATGTTCCATCGTCATCTCCAACTCCCTGGACGAGTACCTGATTCGAGATGTCATCATGGAAGGCGCGCAGATTGATTCCTTCGGCGTGGGCGAACGGCTGATTACTTCCAAATCCGAGCCGGTGTTCGGCGGCGTCTACAAGCTGGCGGCCGTAGAGCGCAACGGTGAGATGGTTCCGAAGATGAAAATCTCCGAGAACGTGGAGAAGATTACCAACCCGGGCTTTAAACACGTCTACCGCCTCTACGAGAAGGAGAGCAACAAAGCCATCGCCGACGTAATTACCATGGAAGGGGAAACCATTCCGGAGCAGGACGGCTACGAGATTTTCGACCCGAACGCCATCTGGAAGAAAAAGACCCTCAAGAACTTCTACGTTCGAAGCCTTCTGGTTCAGCTTTTCGACAAGGGAGAATGCGTCTACGAATCCCCGTCCCTGGACGAAATTCGGCAGTACTGCAAAGACCAGATTGAAACCCTGTGGGAAGAAACCCTGCGTTTCGAGAACCCCCAGACCTATTACGTGGACCTTTCCAAAAAACTTTGGAGCATCAAGCAGGACATCCTGCACCGCTATACCGACTTATAAAAAAACAAAACCGGTGTGCCGCACGTTTCCGTGCAGTGCACCGGTTTTTTTCTTCTTAAAGAAGCAACCTTACAAATACCGATCCTCCGGATGGTCATCGACGTTCTCCGGAACGTCCGATGTTTTCTCCGCCGCCGCTTCCGCTTTCTTCGGCGTCGGAGTCTCCCCTACTTTCCGATTCTTGTGCCGGCGAACCAGGAATCCGATAATGAGTGCCAAGAGCACCAGAATCACGCCAATGGCAATGGTTGCTCGGTTGGAAATGTAGAATCGGGACAGGAACCAGCCCTTTTCGATGTTCTCGTGAACCACCAGCGGAGTGCTTCCCACTTTCTTTCCGTCGCAGTACACTTCCAGAGTACCGACTTTGTCGCCGGACTTCAGCGGCGCTTTCACCACATCCTTGTAGTTCTCCTTTACGGAAATGCTGTCGGCGGAGCCATCCTTCGGATAGGTCAGCACCGTTCCCTTGGCATAGGTTTTCACCAGGGTGCGGGCGCCGTACTTCACCCGAACATTCCCCACGCTCTTCTTCGGATTGGTGGCTTTCTTGGTGACGATTTTCTCCGTGCCGAACTTCAGGAGTTTGGCTCCATCCTTGGCCCGGGTTTCCATGTTCGCTCCGAACTGCACCAGAATCATCTTCAGCCCCTTCTTGTCATACATCAGGGCAACGCTGCAATCATCATCTTCCCAGTAACCGGTTTTTCCCGCAACGACGCCGGAACCCTTTTTCTCAATCAGGTCCAGGTGGGTCTCGATGGTACGGGCGTGGGATTTATTGGTGGCATCCATGTGGTACACCTTTGTTCCCGCGATTTTGAACACCGTCTTGTTTGCCAGTGCGGCGCGAGCAATTTTAACGTAATCCGCCGCCGTGGTGTAGTGATTCTTCGCCTTTAGGCCGTTGGGATTCACGAAGTGCGTTCCCTTGCAGCCCAGCTTCTTTGCCCGTGCATTCATTTTTGCCGCAAAAGTCTTAATGCTGCCGTCCCCGTCGGCCTGTCCCAGTGCATAGGCCGCATCGTTTCCGGATTCCAGAAGCAGTCCGTACATCAGCTGACGCACCGTCACCTTCTCTCCGGCCACCAGGTTCATGGTGGATCCTCCCATGGAGACCGCTTTTTTGGAAACCGTCACTTCCTGATTCAGATCCATGGTCTCCGCAACCACCAGCCCTGTCATCAGCTTGGTGGTACTCCACGGCTCGACCTTTTGGTCGGGGTTTTTCGCATACAGCATCTCATCGGTAGTCACGCTGTACAGCGCTGCCGACTTGGCATCAATCACCGGTCTTCTTGTATTTTCATGCACTGCCGCCGATGCTGCGGTCGCCCCGCTTGCAAAGAGCATCAATGCGGTCAGCAGGATTGCAATATTTCTTCTGATTCTTTTCAAACTAAAAATAACCTTCACCTCTCAATTCCAAGATTCCGTACTTCCTATGGTTCGATTACGGTCAGCGCCCCCGGAAGCACGCGGACCTTTATTTCTCCGGTTTCCCGTATTTCTCCGTCCGCAACGTACTTCATCTGTCCCTGATTCGGCTTTAGAATCACTTCCTCCGCCCGCATGGGAATGATGTATTTATCGACGCCCGGAATCGTCTCCAGGCGCCCCGCCTTAAAGGCCGGAAATACCCGCATCAGATACCGCCGGGTAATGTTCCGTACCAGCAGAAGTTCAATTTTCCCATTGTCCAGCAATGCGTGGGGACAACTCTCCACACCGCCGCCGCAGAAGCGCCCGTTGGCCGCAGTGGCCAGCATCAGCGGTCCGTTGTGAATTTCCTTTCCATCGGCGAACACCTGCAGATCCGTTCCCTTCTTTTTCACCAAATTCACCAACACCGCCAAAAGATAGGAGCCGGTGCCGTGCACCAGCGGAAGCTCTTTCAGGTCATGGGCCAGGATTGCCGTATTCCCGTCGAATCCGATATTGATGCCGTTGATGGCATAATCCTTCATTTCCTGCTCGCCTTCCCGCCAGGTGTATTCCAGTACATCCACCTTTCGCAGGCATTCCTCCCGTTCTCCGGCCTTCAGCTGCAGCTCCATATTCATGAAATGCTCCGGATGGTTGAAGCACCGAACGTAATCGTTTCCGCTTCCCACCGGCACGATGCCCAGGCGAGCGTTTGGATGATTCAACAGGCCCTTCGCAATTTCCTGAATGGTTCCGTCTCCTCCGCAGGCAAAGACGTTCACCGTCTCGCCCTCTTTCTCCGCCGCTGCCGCAATGGAATCCGCCAGCACGGTGGCATCCTGCTCCCCTTCGGTGCAGTAAATGCGCAGGTTATCCGTCTCATAGGCTTTCAATTCCTCTCGCACCCGAGTCGCCCCTTTGCCGTTCCCGGATGCGGGATTTACAATAAAAGCATATTTCATGAAATCTTCCTCTTTCTATCATTGAATTATTTTCTGAATCAGTTTCGGAGGTGCCGCCGGTTCCGCCGAGATCCGAATCGCCGCTTCCATAATGATTTCGGCCTCCTCCAAGCGTCGGGAATCGGCACCGTACAACGTTGCCAGCACATCCCCTTCTTGAACGGAATCGCCGATGCGCACGTGCATCCGAATTCCCGCCGTAAAATCAATCTCGTCTTCCTTCCGAAATCTTCCGGCCCCCAAATGCTGGGATGCCCGCCCGATTTCCTGCGCCGCCATTTCCGCGATAAAACCGTCTCGCTCCGCAAGAACGTCCCGGGAATACCGGCTGCTTCCCATCCGTTCCGGCTCTTCAATAATACGGTCATCGCCCCCCTGGCGTCGAACCATCTGCCGGAACTTTTCCAGAGCCCGGCCGTCCGACAGAACCTGCCGGGCCGTTTCTTTTCCTTCTTCGAAGCTTTCCGCCCGGCCGCCAATCCGGATCATTTCACCGGCCAATTCCAGGCAGAGCTGCCGCAAATCCTCCGGACCGCCACCCTTCAGCACCTGAACGGCTTCTTCCACTTCCAGGGCGTTTCCTACCGCCCGACCGAGCGGCTGGCTCATATCGCTGATTACCGCCACCATCTTCCGGCCGGCTTTCCGACCGATATCAATCATCAGGTCCGCCATATTTTCCGCTTCCGCAAGATCCTTTAGAAGGGCGCCGCTTCCGCACTTCACGTCCAGCACGATTCCGTCGCTTCCCGCCGCCAGTTTCTTGCTCATGATGCTGGATGCAATCATTCCCGGACTTTCCACCGTGCCCGTCACATCCCGAAGGGCATAAATCTTCTTGTCCGCCGGGGTAATGGATCCGGTCTGGGTGATTACGGCCAATCCCAATTCTTCCAATTGCCGGTGGAATTCTGCCGGCTCCAGTCGGGTCCGAAATCCCGGAATCGCTTCCAGCTTATCCGCCGTCCCTCCGGTGAACCCCAGTCCTCGTCCGCTCATCTTCGCCACGGTCACTCCTGCCGCTGCGGCAACGGGTGCCACTACCAACGTGGTTTTATCCCCTACGCCGCCGGTGGAGTGCTTGTCCACCTTCACGCCGGGAAGATCCGACAGATCCTCCACGTCGCCGCTGAACTCCATGGCCTCCGTCAGGGCAAAGGTCTCCGCTCGGGACAGCCCGCGAAAGTAAATGGCCATCAGCAGCGCCGACGCTTGATAATCCGGAATGCGGTCCTTTACGTAATTATCGATAAAAAAACGAATTTCTTCCGGCGTCAGCTCTCCGCCGTCTCTTTTTTTCGTAATAATTTCCACCATGTTCATGGAATCACCCCCATATTTGTTTCGGTCTTCCGCCCAGGTAGTCCAGGGAAGTCAGGTAATACCGAATTCCATCCTGTTCATATTTGATGCCTTTTTCAAAGGCGTGCATTCCGTGCAGGTGTCCGTAGACGCAGTCGCTCACCGGATATTCCCGCAGAAGTTCCGTCATGTCCGATTCCTTCCGGGCCATCTCCGCCGGCGGGTAGTGAAGCGCCGCAATGATCCGGTCCGGTGAGGATTTCATGGCAGCATTCAAGCTGTTTCTCATCCGCCCCAGTTCCCGAGTCCATATCTTCCGATCGTGTTCCGTGAAATCATCGGACCCCGGCAGCACCCAGCCCCGGCTTCCGCAGATGGCAATCCGCTCTCCGCCGGTTTCCTCTTCCGTCAGCAGGACGCAGTCGTTCTGAAGGAAGTGAATATCCTCATACAGGGTATTTAAATAGGTAATCCGGCTCCACCACAGGTCGTGGTTTCCCTTCAGCAGCACCTTCCGCCCCGGCAGCCGGTGAATCCACTCCAGATCCGGAAGCGCCTCCTCCAGGGAGAGTCCCCAGGACAGGTCTCCCGGCAGAATCACCACGTCCTCCGGGGAAATCAGCTCATGCCAATAGTCCGAAAGCCGCTTCTCGTAATCCTCCCAGCCCGCACCGAAAATGCTCATGGGTTTATCGATATTCTCATGGAATGACAGATGCAGATCTGCGATTGCGAAAATCTTCACGTTTCTACTCCTTGATTTCTTCCAGAATCCGGATGATCACCGATGAACCGTATCCCATCTGCTCCAGTTTTCTGGCAACGCGGGCCACGGATTTCTGCTCCAAAGGGCGTTCCGCTCCCGCTAACGTTTTCTCCGCCACAAGCCGTGCCAGAGCGCATTCGTCCACCCGGTTTTCGTACATGTAATCGTCGATTCCGTTCTGAATCGTTTCCGATTCAATGCCCTTGTTTCGAAGTTCACTGCGAATTCGAGTGCTTCCCCTTCTTTTCCCAAAAGCATATTCGCAGTAGGCCCGCACGTAGTCCGAATCGTCCAAATATTTCAAATCCAGAAACCGCTGCAGGGTCTCCCGAATCTCCGATTCATCGTATACCTTCTCCTCCAAATGCTTTCGGGCTTCCGCCACGGTGCGCATCCGAGGTGCCAGGTAACGGGTCAGTTCCTCCGCAGCACTCCTCCGATTCTCTTTTTTCTCTTTTTCCATTACAGCCTTTCCATTTCTATTTCTTCCGGAATGTCTTCTTCCCGGACGCCGATGCAGACTGCCGCTGCCAAGTCGAAAGGCATGGTGATATCTCGGATTTCCCAGAATTGATCTTCCGAAACCACCCGGTTCCAGAGGACGGAAGGGGCTTCCGAGAATACGGATTCTCCCTCTGCCTTGCGGAGAGCCTCCCTCCGTGCCCAAATTCGGAAAAACTCCGCCTCGCCTTTTTCTTTTACCTCCAGATATTCATCCTTGTTGTAAAACCGAAAAGCCAGCTTGAGAAAGTTGGAGGGCTGCCACTTCTGAATGTCCAAGCCGCACGGTCGGTCGTCCATCAGCACCGCCCAGTATTGTCCCGTATGGGAAATGGAGAAATCCGGACCGCCGGGGAGAAAGGGTTTGCCCTTCTCCGTCGTCTGAATTTCTTCCGGCAGCCGGCATGTGGGCTCCGAACCGCTTTCGGCGGTATACCGTGCCAGCGCCTCTCCCAGAAGGCGGCGGCTCTCTTCCCGGCTGCCTTCGTAATTAAGTGCGTAATATATCTTCATCATTTCTACTTTCCGGACAGCACCTGTATGCCTCGAGTCAGTGCTTTTCCCGAAGCCACACGAATATCCGGCTGAATTCCTTTCTTGTTAATTGGGGTGCCGTCCGGCAGGAAATACTCTTCCGTGGTGAATTTAAAGGCGGATCCGTCCTCCAGCTTTTCCACGCTCTGAATGACGCCCTTTCCGTAGGTTTTCTCCCCGATGAGCTTTCCGCCCCGGTTCACCTGAACGGCGCCCGCAAAGATTTCCGCCGCGCTGGCGGTATTGCCGTTCACCAACACCACGTACTCAAAATCCGCGCACTGCCCGTCGGCTCGGGCCACTTTCTTCTTCCCCTGATTGTTTTTTTCAATCAGAATCTTTCCGGATGGCAGGAACAAGTCCGCACACTTCACCCCTTCATCTTTAATGCCGCCGGGATTATCCCGCACATCGATGACCACGCCGGTCACCCGGCCGTCCATCAGGCGCTCTTCCGCTTCTTTCAGTTCCTCCGAGGTACCTTCCCGGAAATGGCGGATTCGAATGTACCCCAGTTTCTTCCCGTTCTCCGCTTTCAGAAACTTGGAATCCACGCTGTCCTCTTCCACCTCCTGCCGAGTCAGTGTTACGGTTACATCCTGGCCGCCCCGTTTCAGCTTCAGCACCACGTCGGTTCCCGCCTCCCCGCCGATTCGGTCGGAAGCATCATCCACGCTGTGGACCTTTTTTCCGTCCACGGAAAGAATTCGGTCCCCCTTTCGCAGGCCTCCCTGCTCCGCCGGTCCATCTTTAATCACGTGGGCAATCAGGAGCTTTCCCTTCTTCTCCTCCACGCTGATTCCGATGCCGGAATAGGACTCGGAATACCGCCGCTCCAGCTTCTCGTAATCCTCTTTGGTATAGTAGGCGGCATAAGGGTCCGGCAGGGATTGAATTACCGCCTGGGACAGGTACCGGTCTCGTTTCTTCTTGTCGATGGAATACAGTGATTTGTCCCGTATGGATTTCTGCATCTTGTAGTACTTTCCGTACTGCGCGTCCAAATCCTTGTAGTAATTGATTTTCCCAGCGGATAGAACTCCCGCGCCTCGGATTCCGTACACGAACGCGAACCCCAGCATCAATGCGGTCACCATTCCCAGGAGGAAGGAAACCATTATTTTTTTTCGTTCATCTCGCATTGCTTTCCGTTCCTCTCCGTCGTTTTTCTATCCCACAAAATCTTCCGTCGGTGCCATCTCCGTCACCATCAGCTGCACTTTCCGGGTATCCCGCCAGGTATTGATATCCAGTGTCCCGTACACATCCAGAAATTCATGGTTCTGCATCATATCGAAGTACCACTTGGCATCGTGGAAAAGGACGCAGTCCAGATCCCCAATCTGAAAGCGGGCGTATTTCGTATCGTTTTTCAAAAAATGCCAATTCTCCGGCATCACGTAGGTAATCCGGAACTTCGGTGCCTCGTTGTCCTTTCCGCAGGGCTCAAAGCATCTCAGTGCTTCCGCCAGCTCCAGGCTCACTTCATCCGGCTCCAAATCCAAATCGTACGTAATCTCGTCTTCGAACAAAGCGGGATCCTTCTCCAGCATCTCTGCCAAATCCCGATTCAGATTCTGACGCAGGGACTCAATCCGATCCGGCTCCACCGTAAAACCGCAAGCCGCCTTATGCCCGCCGAACCGCAGGAAGCAGTCCCGGTACCGGTTCAGCATCTCGTAAATATCCACCTTGTTCACCGACCGCCCGGTTCCCTTGTATTCATCCCCATTCGGCGCCACAATCACCGTCGGCCGCTTCGCTTCTTCTTTGATTTTTCCTGCCACAATTCCGAGAATGCCCTCGTGCACATCCTTCGCTTCAATCAGCAGAAAATTTCCCTTCCGATACTCCTGTCGCGCCTTTACGATACACTGCCGATAGGCATCCTCCTGCCACTGCTTCCGCAAATTGTTTCGTTCAATCATGGTTCGGCAATAGTTCTCGATTTCGTCCGGCTTCTCTGCCAAAAATAGTTTTACGCCCAGGTCTGCGTCTCCCACTCGTCCCGCCGCATTGATTCGCGGGGCGATTCCGAAGGACACGTTGGTGGCCGTCAAGTTCCGGCAGTCCAAGCCCGACAGCTCGATGAGCCGGCGAAGTCCCGGATTCCGGCATCCCCGGTTAATCCATTTCAGTCCATACTTCACGAAAGATCGGTTCTCGTCCAGCAGCGGCATGATATCCGCGATGGTTCCGATGGCCACAAATTCCAGCACCTCGGAAATCACCCGGCGGGGAATCTCCCGTTTCCGGCTGACCGCCAGGCCCAGCTTATAGGCCACGCCCACGCCGGCCAAGCCTTTAAACGGATAGGTGTCACCCGGTGCCCGCGGATTGATGATCAATTCGTTCACCGGTTCATCCTTCATGTTGTGGTGATCCGTCACCACCATGTCGATGCCCAAGCTCCGGGCATAGGCAATTTCATCCGGCGAAGAAGAACCGCAGTCCACCGTGACGATGAACTCGCCCCCCTCTTCCCGAATTCGATCGATGGATTCGTTGTGCAGACCGTATCCCTCGGCAATCCGGGACGGGATGTAGTAGGTAATATTGTCCGTCAGGCACCGCAGGATTTTGAGCAGCACAACCGTGGAGGTAACGCCGTCGGCATCGTAATCTCCGTAGATGACGATTCTCTTTCCCGCATCGATGGCCTGCAGAAGCCGATCCACACCTTTATCCATATTGGTGAGAAGGGTTGGCGCATAGGCCAGCTTCGGGGTTTCCGCCAGAAATTCTGTCTGGGTTTCCTCCCCGGTAATGCCTCTTTTTTCCAGTATCTCTCTGATGATCTCCTGATTCGGGTTCATTTATTCTCCATTGGTATTAATAAATGCTCTTCGGATCCACGAAACTTCCGTTCTTCAGCAAGCTGTAGTGCAGGTGCGGTCCGGTGGACCAGCCCGTGCTGCCCACGTAAGCGACTACCTGTCCCTTCTTCACGTACGCCCCCCGGGACACCGCAAAACCGGACAGATGTCCGTACAAGGTCGTGTATCCGTTTCCAATATAAATCTGCATGCAATTTCCGTAGCCTCCGTAGGTGGAAGCCATGGTCACCACGCCGCTTCCCGCCGCATAGACCGGAGTTCCGGTGGATGCCGCGATATCGTATCCGCTATGGTAAGTCCGCGTTCCGAAAATCGGGTGGGTTCTCCATCCGTAGTAAGAGGTCAGCGGACCGTCACACGGCCACACGTAGCCGCCGGAATTGGTCGGCGCCTTCTTGTTGTGCTTCCGCAGAAGCCGCTCTGCTTCCGCCTGCTTACTGCGGGCTTCCGCCGCCAGGGATTCCGCTTGAGACTGCAGGCTCTCCTGCTGCTTCCGGTACGCACCGGCCTGATCTTTGTATTTTTCCTTCAGGGCTTCCAGGTCTTTCTTCTCCTGAACCAGTTTCGCCTCTTCCGCTTCCTGCTGTTTCTTTAGCTTATTGATTTTCTTGTATTCCACCCGAAGCTTCCGCAGAAGGCTCTGGTCGCTGTGCAGCAGCTTCTGCACCATGGACATGTTGGTAATCAGCTCGTCAATGCTGTTGGAATTCAGGATGACGTCCACATATCCCACCGTTCCGGTTTTGTACATGGCCACCAGCCGGGAATTCAAATTCTTCTCCTGCTTTTTCACCTGAGCCTGCTTCTTCGCCAGTTTTTTCTTGGTCTTGGCCAACTTGGCTTCCGCTGTCGCGATTTCAGTCTGCTTTTTTTCAATCGCGGTCACCGCTTCTTCCAGCTTATCTTCTGCCGCATCTGCCTTTTTGCCCGCTTCTTCCGCCTGACGAGAGGCTTCTTCCGACTGCTGCTGCTTGGCATTTGCTTCCTTCTTGGCTTCCGCCGCTTTTCCACCATAGACGGACACTACAGAGGCAAAAACAAGAATTCCGCAGAGCAGAAAGCTGAGGCCTCGTCTAAGTTTTCTTTGATTTCTCATCATACGCATCCGGTCCTCCTACTTATCCAAGAACTTCCGGATGGAAATGATACTGCCGCAGGTACCGATTCCCACGCCCAGCGCCAGGAAGATAATCAGCAAATTCGGCATCAGATACTTCGCGGAAATCACCGGTACCGACAGCACCCGAAGGATGTCCGGTCCGATGCTCTTCACAAAACGAATATAGATGACGCCCAGAATTCCGGTCGCCACTGCCGCAGAGACGGTACCCAGGATGATTCCTTCCAGCACAAACGGCGCCCGAACAAACCAGTCCGTCGCCCCCAGGTATTTCATAATTCCGATTTCCTTCGCCCGGTTGAACACCGTGAGCTTGATGGTATTGGCCACCAGTATTACGGAAACCACAATCAGAAAAGCCATCATCACAACGGAGCCCACCTCCACCGCACGGGTAATCTTGCTCAGCTTCTCCACCGTATCCTGATAGTATTTAATATCGCTGACGCCGGCAATTTCCGGTGCTTCCTTTGAAACCCGGTCGGCGCTGATCTTGTCATTGACGTAGACCATATAGGAGTTCGGCAGCGGATTCTGCTGCAGGTTGTCCAGCAAATAAGCGTTGTCTCCCCACCGTTCCTTCATGATTTTCATGGCATCCGCCTTGGAACGGTACTTCACGCTGCCGACGCCCTGAATGGCTTCCAGGTTCTTTCCCACGGTTTCGTTCTTCGCATCGTCGTTGGCATCGTCCAAATATACTTCGATGACGTTGTAGTCCTGCTGAATCACTTCCGCGAATAAATCCACATTTACAAACGTGGAGAAGAAAAGGCCCAGAATCAGCATCATGGCCGTAATCGCCAGCGTTGCCGTAAAGCTCATTCCCCGGTTGCGAAAGACCTGTGAAAATGCTTGTTTTATGGTATATCCTATTCTAGAAAACATATGGAGATTCGTCCTCCTTCGTACTGATTTCATACAGGTGCTCCGGAGTGATTCCATAGGTTCCCTGCTCGTCCCGAACAATCTGACCGTCCTTGATGGCCACCACTCGCTTGTTCATCTGATCCACGATATCTTTGGCATGGGTCACCATCAGAATGGTGGTGCCCCGCACGTTAATCTTCTCCAGCAGCTGCATGATTTCCATCGCCGTTACCGGATCCAGATTTCCCGTCGGCTCGTCGGCAATCAGCAGCTTCGGGTTGTTCACGATGGCGCGGGCGATGCCCACTCTCTGCTGCTCGCCGGCGGAAAGTTCGTTGGGATACCGGTCCGCTTTGTCGGCGATGCCCACCAGATCCAAAGCGAACGGAACTTCCTTCCGAATCACCTTCTTTTTCTTATGCCGCACTTCCATGGCGAACGCCACGTTTTCGTAGACGGTTTTCTTCTCCAACAGGCGGAAATCCTGGAAAACCATTCCGATCTGCTGCCGCAGCTCCGGAATCTCTCGATGGGTCATCCGTGTAACATCTCGGCCCCCGACCAAAATCGTGCCGCTGTCCGCCTCGATTTCCTTCAGAATCAGGCGTACAAAGGTGGTCTTTCCCGCACCGCTGGGTCCTACTAGAAATACGAAATCCCCCTTTTCAATGTGCACCGTGGCATCCTTCAATCCCACGTTGGTTCCGTAATTCTTATTTACTTTATTAAAAACAATCATTCTGCCTCCTTATTTTCAGACACACGTATGTATTATAACACAAACCGGCGTCAGAATCATTTCACCGGAGCAGCACCCTCCTCCGGCACGTCGGCCTCTCGGCACCCGGAATTTCTCCGCCGGATGTCCGCCTGCACTAATTTGTAAATGGCCGAGAACAGCGGAATGAAGAACAGCATACCCAGAATACCGAAGGCACTGCCGCCGATAGTCACCGCCGCCAGCACCCAGATTCCCGGAAGGCCGATGGAACCTCCCACGATTCTCGGATAGGTCACGTTGTTGTCAATCTGCTGCACTACCAGGAACAGAATCAGGAAGACGACCGCCTTGGTGACGGACACGGAAAGAATCAGGACAAACCCCACTACCGCACCGATCAGCGCGCCCACAATCGGCACCAGCGCCAACACCGTAACGATAACGGCAATCATTCCCGCATACGGCATCCGGAAAATCACCATGGCGATAGCCAGCATAATGCCCAGCACGCAGGCATCCTTCACCTGTCCCACGATAAAGCTGCGGAAGCTGTTGTTCAATACGTCCAGCACCTCAAACAATTTCGATTCTGCCGTCGGGCAATACGTGTGAACGACCCGGCGAAACTGGCTTCCGTACTTCTCCTTGCCGCTCAGCAAATAAAATGAAAAGAACAATCCGATAAAGAGGGTTGCCGCCACTCCGGTCACCTTCTGAAGCACTCCGGTGACGTTATCCAGCCAGCCGATATTGCCGCTCTGCAGAATATGAATCGCTTTCTGAACCAGTTCTCCATTGAGCTGCATTCCCGATACGCTTTGCTCCAGCATCGCACCGTATTTCGCCAGAGCCGGAACCGATTTCATCAAGTGGACCACCTGATCGATGGCCGCTCCGCTTCGGGCAATCAGCAGGGACACGCAGGTGGAGAGCTGAGGTACTAAGATACCGATAACGCCGGCGATAATCAGCACCAAAAGAAGGTAGGCGCAGATGATGCACACCGTCCGCTTTGCCCGCTGTGCACGCCGCCCCCGAAGGACCCGATCGTAATTTTTCTCAAAGAATCCCATGAGAATATTCACCGCATAGGCGATTATTCCTCCCACAATCAGCGGAACCATTGCGTTTCCGAACATCACCAGAACCTTCTCCATGCGGGACCAGTAATATGTCAAAAGGTATAGGATAAACACGGTAAGCCCCAGACGGAAATAGACATTTCCGGTTACCGTCTGAAATTTCGTTTTCTTTTCTTCTTTCATCGATGTCGTCTCTTTCTCTATATCTAATTTATATGTGTGCAACTATATCACACCCGGTATGGAACTTCAACCGGACGGCCGAAATCATCCGGCCCAAATTGGTACCGTAAGCGGGCTTTTCTAAACCACACATATATTTTCCTCCCAATCTTATTTCTGCAGTGAAAAAGCCCCCGGAAGCAATTCCGAAAGAGGATAGCTTTCCAAGTGTTCCTCGTCTTTACCGGTAATCACGCGCAAATCCGGTTCAAATTCCATCAAGACCTGGCGGCAGATTCCACACGGCATCGCCTCTCCCACTGACGATGCGATAGCCAATGTTCGGAACTTCCTCTCTCCTTCCGAGACAGCCTTTGCCACCGCACCTCGCTCAGCACAAAGGGTCGCCCCGAAGGAGGCATTTTCCACATTAACGCCGGTATATACTTTTCCGCTTTGGGTCAGCAGTGCGGCACCCACTTGGAATCCGGAATAGGGTGCATAGGCATTTTCCTTCACATCATTGGCAATCCGATACAGTTCTTTCTCATTCATATCCGTCCGTCTCCCTTCAGCCGGAATCGATTTCATTCATTCACGGAACTTTATTATATCATCTGAATCCACGATAAAAAAAAGATACCGTGAACTTTTCACGGTATCTTTTGAAATTCATTCTGATTCTAAAACATCAATTACTCGATGATTTCAGTTACAACGCCGGAACCTACGGTTCTGCCGCCTTCTCTGATAGCGAATCTCA
>OLRJ01001120.1_pt1 | contig 23738 bp, 23 predicted proteins | sample 1672741 | NCBI WGS metagenome assembly OLRJ01 (sample SAMEA3136719, study PRJEB25190) | human gut metagenome | biome: human gut; feature: human-associated habitat; material: faeces | place: Austria | collected 2013
ACTGCATTATTGGAAGATTTGAATTTATTATATCCTGCCCCTTCCATTTCCCATGGATCATCAAACATGCTGTCCGGAATGATACCTTCGCCTGTTCTGTTATCATAACTATAAATCCACTTCGGATTGCCATTTTCGTCAAGAATCATTTCCTGGAATGGGTGAAGATTGCCTGTAACAGAATCTTTGTCTGCATACTGGCCATCATTGATTCCGTCAAAGTAATGTGCTTTGGCAGCTTCCATCATATTCAGTTCATCCTGAACATCTGCCTCTGTGATTGGCTTGATGGTTACAGGAATTTTTTTAACAGCAGTTACACCCTCACGTGTAAAGGTAATGACCAGATTTACAGTTACATCCTCATTGCTTGAAAAACGATCTACAGAAGCTTTGTATCCATTAACACTGATAGCATCGGAATCAGCAGTTACTTTGATTTCTGATCTTTCAAACACAGAATTTCCATTCTCATCTTCAAATCTGGTAAATCTTGGAAGCTGAAGGTCAGTCTTACAGTTTTTCAGATCTGCAACTTTGCCAGTTGATCCAAATTCTGTAATCTTATCTTCTGTATAATACTTGTCAAGAAGAGCTTTCAGCTGTTTTTCTGTAGGTTTTACAGCACCTGTTCCTTTGACTGTCACCTTGAATTCTTTTGTATACGTAGCAAACTCGGATATACTTTCAACATTTGTATTTATGGAGTTGTCATTAACCTGGAAGGTTGCTGTCAGAGTCACTTCTTTGTCTTCCGGCTGTGCATGGACAGTTCCCTTCTTAGAATCTGTAATAGAATCATATCCTGTCTTGTCAATGCTGATCACATCTGTGTCAGAAGAAGTCCATGTAATCTTTGACCATGCTGTTCTAGCACTGCTTGTCATGATCTGTGGCAGGGTAAGATCTGAAGTTACTTCTGTCTGATCTTTATTGGAACCCTTGATATGGTCCCAGGTAAGGCTGTCCTTTTCAGCTTCGATCTTGGTATTGTAATGGTCACGATCCCAGCCTACAGTCGCTGTGCTGCTCTTTGTTTCTGCTTTCGCACCATTTTTTTCAATAATATATACAACGCCTACATTACTGAAGTTCATTCCATAGGAATTCAAAGTGTCTGCTTTATTGTAGTGAATGGTTCCATCAGCACTGATGATATCTTCGTTTTCACTGGATTTCACAGTAATGGTCACACCTGTGGTATCAACATCTGTATAAGTGTTAATTTTGGCCTTTACAACATCAAGAATGTTTTTGTCTTTTGCAAAGTTTGGACGCATTGCGCCTTCTTTGTCAAATAATGCCTTGATCGCATCTACAGTCTGCTGATCTTTGGTATCAACCGGTTTCTTGGTCAGATGTACAGAAATTGTGATTTTCGCTGATGTACCATCTGGTGTATAAGTGATCATTCCATCCTTATATCCATCTGCTGTTATGGAAATGGTATATTCCACGCCTTTTTTCATGGTGTAGGTACCATCTTCATTGGCTTTCAGTTCAGCAATGTAAGGATTCTGATAAAGATCACTGTAATCCTCATAAGTTACTTTGACTGCAGCATCTTTGATGACTGCTGTTGTATCTTCGCTGTCTACAGCCTGAATGGTGGCTACGCATTCTGTGATCTCAACTGCATCCTTCTGCATGGTCACAGGAACTTCGATGTTTTCCTCTGTGCCGGACGGTTTGTAAGTGCCTGTTGCATCTTTGTATCCTTCTGCTTTGACAGTATAACTATAGGTAGTATTCTTATTCATAGTGTAACTGCCATCGGCATTTGGAGTGAGAGTGACTGTTTCCGGATCACCCCAATCATCTTCGTCTTCATAAGTAACAGTTACAGCAGCACCTTCAACTGCTGTAGTGCCATCTGCTTCCACTGGCTTGATAGATACTGCATATTTGCTGATGTCTTTTGTAAGTTCTACATTAATTGTCTCATCACTGCCTGCTGTGAAAGATCCACTGGCTGACTTATAATTGGCAGCCTCTACGGTATAATTATAAGATGTTCCGTCTACCAGATTATAACTTCCGTCTGCTTCTGGCTTTACAGTGTCATAATAGCCTTTTTTTACAGAAATTGTAGGATTCTCTATGGTTTTTCCGGAAGCTTTATCAGTTACATTAAACTTGATATTTCTTGTTACCTGTTTTGTCAGGGTAACTATTTTTACTGTATTGACTTCTGTTGGATTAAAGGTGAAATAACTTTCTTTGTAGTCATTGTAACCACTTTTCTTAACCGTAAGAGTATAGTTTTCTCCTTTTTCCATGGTATAGGAACCATCTGATCCAGGATATACAGTGCTCCATCCCTTTTCAAGAGTTACGGTTGCATCCGGAATCTCATTACCCTCTTCATCCTGCACTTTGACAGACATAGTATAGATAGGTTCTGCCGGTTCTTCAGCCTTAATTATAAGAGTGAATTCCTGTGTTGCAAGTGCTGCTTCTGCTGCCTGTGCTTCATCATTGATCACATCTGTACTTGTTGTCGCAGCGTTAAACAGTCTCAGAGTTACTTTTACTTTCTGATCTCCCTGTTCCGCTGTAGGACGGGTAATGGATACTCTTCCCGGTGCACTTGGAGTGGCTTTGCTGAGCCATTCACTGTCAAAATACCATCCTGATTTATAGGAAGAATCAGTTTCTTCTGTTACAAAACGGATACTGTTAACACCATAGCCACTGCTGTTTGTAAGTTCTGCAGTATAGGTAAGACCATCATCACTTCTGTTAATTCCATTAATATTGGTAATTTTACCATCTACATATTTATCTTTCAGATAAACTTGTGTTACTTCTTTAACATCCTGATCTTCTCCAACAGCTGGAACTACTTCTTCACTGCCACTTTCATCAGAAAAATCCAGCCCTGATGCATCTGTTCCACTTTCTTCTGAAGGTGTCTCTACCTGTGCTTCCTCTGCATCATCCTGATTTTCATCTGTTTCCGCTTCTACTGCAATTTCGTCTGCTGAAAAATCTGCTGCAGTAACTGGAACGCCACTGCCTGCGATCATAGATGCTGACAGCATGACCGCCATGAACTTCATCAGTTCTTTTTTCTTCATTTCTCTTCCTCCTTTTAAAGAAATAAAAAAAGTCAGACTTCCCCTGTTACCCTATCCAAAGGGCTAACAGCGGATGCTGACTCAAAATACAGAAGACATAACGTCTGTTCCGGACTCTCACCGGATTATCCATTAATGTTAAAAAATTACCATTCATTATATATGGCAATTCAAAACAACTGTTCAACTATTATAATAAATCCACTTTTTATTGTCAAGTATTTATAATAATTGAACAATATTTTTCTTCAACAGATTAATATATCTCTTTTATTTCCGACAAATCCATAATAATATAGTCCGGTTTTCCGTCACTTTTCGGCTCTGTCTGTTGCTTATTTTTATTAAACCAGCAGGTTTTTAATCCGTAAGCCTTTCCTCCTGCAATATCTGCTGTAAGGGAATCTCCGATGATCATGGTCTCCTCAGGCAGAACTCCCGGCAGCTGCGCAAAACAACCGTCAAAAAAATCTTTCCCTGGTTTGTCAGCCCCGATCTTTTCGGATACAAAACAGTGCTCGAAGTATTTCAGCATATCTGCTTTCTTAAGGCGGGTGACCTGCTGGTCATAAGGGCCGTTACTTGCAGCACAAAGACGATATATCGGAAAAAGATATTCCAGAATCTCATATGCTCCCTTTAACGGCACTGCACTGTGATTAAGAAAAATCCTGAAATTTTTCTCCATTTCCACCCCATCGGCTTCCAGTCCAAGCTGCCTCAGAATGGGCTGCCATCTTACATAAAAAAGGTCATCCATAGTCAGTTCACCTTTTTCAATCCTCTGCCAGACCTTATGATTCACCTCATGAAAAACAGACAGCATTTCCGGTTTGTATACAAGCCCTGCTCTGCGAAAACATTCTTTCATACTTTCTTCTGCTGCTGCATCAAAATCCAGAATCGTATTGTCTATGTCAAGAAATATCACTTTGATATCAGATGTTTCTTTTGTGTCAAAAATCTTTTTCATAAAACAAATCCTTTCTCGCCAGAAGTACTCTTACTGCCCCATGTTATCTACCATCAGCATATTCAGCTGTTCCCAGCGTTTCAAATCTTTTTTGGTAAAAAGAAGCTGGTGACGAAACTTTTCTGTCAGTTCCTGTGGTTTCAGTGTGAGCAGGCATTTAAACGCACAGGGCATCAGATCAGCACTGGAAATCCCACAGAGAAGCCCTACTGTAAAATCTCTGCGCTCCAGGGGGTTAAAAATATACAGAAGATCTTCTTCCAGGGGATTGTACTGATTCACAAAGGAGAAACGGATCAGCATGTCACTGTAAAGAACCTTGCCTGTATAAAAAATCTCACTGCTTCTGCCGGTTCCTGATACAGAGCAGATAGACAGAGTAGCTTCATAACAGCCGGTATCTTCCTGTCTCTCATAAATATCAATCACTCCATCTTTCATTCGCTGGTAACGTCCATCATAGAAGTAAAAATACAGCCGCTTCGCCTGAAAGAAAGGATTCTTCCCTGTCAGGTCTGTGTTACTACTGACTGGCTCTGAATCCGGATTCTGCCAGGTAGTCAACTGTGCCATGGACACCTGCAATACCTGGCTGATCTCATATAATGTCTCAATGTCTACAGAAATTTCTCCGTTTTCATATTTACATACTGTAGCCCTGCTTTTGTGTATGGCATCTGCCAGCTGCTGCAGGGTGATCTTCCCGGCTTTCCGGTATTTTTTTATCTGCTGCCCTACATAACAGGTAAATTCACTCATTTTGTTTCCTCATACTATCCATTATTCATTATATTTTCTTTTTGTTCTCATTATAACGATAAATCTTTGTTTTTGCAAAATAAAAAGAAACTTTTATTCAAAATAGTTTCTTTAAACGAAACTTTCAGTATTTGCACTTAAATTTATTTCCGTTAAAATAAAACGGTATGAATTTTTGACGGGGGAACTTGAATATGAAAGAAAAAAAGAGCAGTTTTTCCGGCTCTATCGGTTTCGTCCTGGCTGCTGCCGGAAGTGCTGTAGGCGTCGGAAACATCTGGAGATTTCCATATCTCTGTGCTAAAGATGGCGGTGGATTATTTCTACTGGTTTATCTGGTGCTTGTACTGACTTTTGGGTTCGTACTTCTCACAACAGATGTGGCAATCGGGCGAAAAACAAAGAAAAATGCATTACAGGCCTTCGGTGCCCTGCATCCGAAATGGAACTTTCTTGGGAAACTTACCTTCCTGGTTCCTGCTCTGATCATGACTTATTATTCTGTGATCGGCGGCTGGATCGCCAAGTATCTTTTTGTTTATATCACCTCTGATGGTGCAGACGCCGCTACAGACGGATATTTTACATCCTTTATTACTTCTGATATTGCACCGATTGTGTTTATGCTGATCTTTCTTGCACTGACTGCATGGATCGTATTCCGAGGTGTGGAAAAAGGCATCGAAAAATTTTCCAAAATCATTATGCCGGGACTTATACTTTTGATTCTGATCATTGCCATCTTTTCTCTGACACTGTCTTATACAGATGCTGATGGCACTGTCCGCACCGGACTTCAGGGATTGAGTGTGTATATTAAACCGGATTTCAGTGGTCTGACAGTCAAACGATTCCTGGAGATTCTTCTGGATGCCATGAGCCAGCTGTTTTTCTCGCTGAGTGTTTCCATGGGTATCATGATCACTTACGGTTCCTATGTAAAAAATGATGTAGATCTGAACAAAGCCACCAATCAGATTGAACTTTTTGACACAGGTGTTGCTTTCCTTGCTGGTATGATGATCATTCCGGCAGTGTTTGTATTCCTTGGAAAAGAGGGAATGGCCTCCGGTCCAAGTCTGATCTTTATTTCTCTTCCGAGGGTTTTTGACGCAATGGGCATTATGGGACGACCTGTAGCCATTGCCTTCTTCGTGATGATGGGATTTGCAGCTCTTACTTCCTGTGTGTCTGTTATGGAAACACTGGTAGCCAACTGTATGGAGCTTTATCACAAGCCCCGGAAAAAAATGTGCGGTATGGTAGGGATCTATTCTCTGATCACTGCAGTTCTCATCTGCCTTGGCTATAATAAACTGTACTTCGAACTGAAACTTCCAAACGGATCCGTAGGCCAGCTTCTGGATGTGATGGATTACATCAGCAACAGCTTTCTGATGCCATTTATCTCCCTGCTGACAAGTATCCTGATCGGATGGGTTATCGGCCCTGACTGGATCGTAGGTGAGGTAGAACGAAACGGCGAACATTTTAAACGGAAACAGCTTTACCGATTCATGATCCGTTATGTGGTGCCGGTTGTAATGCTTGTGCTGTTCCTTGTATCAACAGGTTTTGGAAATTTGTTTTCGTAAATATAATTTATACCCAAAAGCTGCCTGGTCATTTTGCCAGACAGCTTTTGGGTTTTCTATTCATTTTTTTTAATTGGTGGTAAAGTACAGATGCCATAACTATCAGTCCCATATATCCCATTATTGGATATAATGTTCCTACCAGTGATGAGAAAGGCAGGAATCCAGGTACCATCGCACATATACTGACTGCGGAGATAATACCAATCTTCTTTTTGGGATCGTCTGTAGTTACTCTTGAGGTAATTCCATATAAAGCACTGATTGCAACTGTAAATATTGCTGCCACTAAGACAACCGCATATATTACTCCAAGTGGTTTCCATATATTTCCCGCCAGTTCAACCATAGGAATTTCACTTGTTCCAACCACCTGATAATTTCTCAACAATGCTCCATTTATAAACAGTAAGCACACACCTAATGCCACAGCCCCCGCCGTAATACCAGCATTGCGAATCTTTTTATCATCTTCTACATTGCCTATTGAAATAAGAATTGGACTGTTAGACATTACACAATAGGAGCAGTAAACAAGTACAGATATCCATATATTGGGAGCTGATGTAGTAATGCCAGCTCCCTTTATTGCCACATCAGCTGCTGCAAAATCTGTCGTTCCCGTAAAAAAAGCAATACTGGCAACTAAAATGGAAAAGACAACAATTATTGGTCCTAAAAATCCACCAATCTTCAATGTAATTGCAAATCCAAAAGATACTGCCAAAACACTTGCGACTGCAATAATAACTCTGCCTATATATTGATTAATTCCGAAATACTGAAAAAGTGTTGTTCCTCCACCTGAAATCATAACGGAAAATCCAATGAACATAAAGAAAAGAAATGCTGCCTCAAAAAATTTTCCTACATATTTTCCACAGAGATACTTCATAACGGGTCCATGTGTATTTGTATGCAGTTCATTTCCATATTCTGCAAATCTCGTACCTATCCAGATAAAGATCACCATAGCTGCAATTATGGCAACCATGCTCATAACACCATAATTCGTATAAAACTGCATTACTTCCTGTCCAGAAGCAAAGCCTGCTCCTACTACTGCGCCAAAATAAGATCCGCCATAGGAAAATATCTTACCCACCAGGCCGTTTTTTTTATTTTCCATAATTTATTCTCCCAGCCTTTCCCATAATATTTTAAATAATTTCGCCAAGAATTTCTTTTTCAGCAAACAATGCTGTTGCTCCACCCATTGGAATGTCATAGCATTTATGTTCTTCTGCTTCCAGTCGCTGAATATGTTCTTTTCCAAGTTTATACATTCTTTCTAATACCTCCCAATTTTTACTGTATCTGTATTTTATTTTTGATATCCGGCAAAATATCTTAATATAGTCATTATATAAGCTCTGTTTTTCATTGTAAAATAAATATTTTAATGATAATATATAACTAAATAGTTATTATTCAAAGGAAAAAATGACATGAACCATCTGGATCTTGAAGCTTTTTTATCTGTTGTCAAATATGGAAATCTTACGCGCGCCGCTGAATCTCTTTTCATTTCTCAGCCAGCTCTTACCAAACGTCTTCTTGCTCTTGAAAAGGAACTTGGCTGTCAGTTGATTGTACGCGGTAAAGGTCATAAAAATATTTCCCTGACAGATAGTGGTGAGTCTCTCATCAGCATTGCATATCAATATCAATCTCTTGACAACGAATTACAAACCTTAAAATTTAAAAACACCCGAAAAACTTTTACGATCTGTTCATCGGATGGTCCTCATATGTATATTTTTCCCAAAACATATAAAGATTTTATTAATCAATATCCCGAAATCTCATTAAAGCTTGTTACTGCTGATTATCCCCAATGCTTTGATGCTATTCAACGTCAACACGCTGATCTTGCTTTTACGGGAGCTGATTATTATTACAAAAATATTGTTTCCATCCCCATGTACAGTGAACCAATGTATTTTATCTGCCGTTCAGACAGCAACTACCCTGACACTGTATCTCCTGATTTGCTGAAAGCATGCAATGCAATTTATTCTCCTTACTCATCTGATTTCACTAAATGGTGGGATTACTGGTTTCGTAAAGATTCAAAACCTTTTATTGAAGCTCATCTTATAGCACAGGTTGAGGATTTTATGTTATCATTTAATAAAGATATATGGACAATTGCACCTGCTTCTGTAAAAAATAAATTTACTAAAAATCCTTTTCTTTCTACGCGAAAACTGATGTCTCCACCACCCGAACGAATTATTTATCTGGTAAAACTTATCTCAGAAGATAATGTCCTTACCAGTTCTTTTCAGACAATAATGAAAGAGAATCTTTCCAAGATTAAGGGCATCAACCTTCTTCTGTAAAAAAATCCGGTAAACAAGTTTATTCCTCGTTTACCGGATTTTCATTTTTTACATTTCCATTTAACATTTTCATATCCTCCTGACGTGTTTTCTTATGGACTTATTATAAAAAAACAATCTATCAGGAACAAGATATTAGCAACTTGACAAGTCACTCATAATTTTCATAGTATGCTGATTACACCATCACTGTAGCTTTCACCGTACTTTATACAGTAATCTTAAACCAGTCTTTCTCTTCAAAATCAACTACTGTACAGTCGTTAGCATAAGTACATTCCGGAAGAATGATCATTGCATGAAGTTCTTCGTTATTTACAGGAAGAGGACACAAATGCCAGATTGCTGCATTGATCTTTACCATATGTCCTTTTGGAACAATAAATGCCTTGGCAAGCTCAGGAACTGGTGTACCGGCAGAAGCAGGTGCCACATGAATGATCATGTCATCATCCAGCGCTACAATGCCTTCCCAGGTAGTTGTATGATATTCTGCTGCCTTAATGATACGTTCGTCTTTACGAACTGCGATTGGAGAAAATGCCATCGTTCCCATGCAGGTTCCTGATATACGATCCGGATAGAACTTATGGATCTCACCCTGTAACGGATATCCCTCCGGCTCTGTCATATTACAGAATGTACCATATGGTGCAAAGTCTGCTGCATTGATCTTTGTTGCTTTTACTTCTCTCATGATAAAAATACCTCCTGATACAAATTCTTTGATGTACTTTTTATAAACCCCTCGTTTTTCACAACAGCTTCATTATATCACGAAGAACTACCTTTTTCTACAATACCGGGCTGCTGTTCTGATAATTTTTTCCATTTCCAGTGGCTTGGAAAGATGTTCATTCATACCAGCCTCCCGGCTTCTCCTGATATCATCTGAAAAAGCATTGGCAGTCATCGCCACTATCGGAATCGTTGCAGCATCCGGTCTGTCCAGAGCCCGTATCTTTCTGGTAGCTTCCAGTCCACCCATTACCGGCATCATAATGTCCATCATGATCAGATCAATCTCACCAGGTTCTGATTTTTCGAATATTTCTATAGCTTCTTTTCCATTCCATGCTTTCAGGACAACAGCTCCTCCGTCTTCCAGCATGAACTCTGCAATCTCCATATTCAGCTCATTATCCTCTACCAGAAGTATTCTGGTTCCTTTGAGATCCTCCGCCTGAATCTGCTCCGATGCCCCGAAAGGAACGTGTTGTTCTGGTGTTTTGTCGATTTCAAAGGGAATCACTACCGTAAAGGTACTTCCTTTTCCCAACACACTTTCTGCCTGAATAGTGCCACCCATTTTTTCAACAAGTTCTTTTACGATTGCCATTCCGAGCCCGGTTCCTTTGTATTCTGTCCTTGCTTCATCTGTTTTTTCCTGAGTAAATGGTTTAAATAGTTCCTTTTTTACAAACTCTTCACTCATTCCGATACCGGTGTCTACAATCTTAAATTCTATCACTGTCTTCTGGCCATCAAAAGAAAGTTCTCTTGTGTATGTATCTATGGTTCCTGAAGGCCTGTTGTATTTCATTGCATTGTTAAACAGATTAAGAAGAATCTGCCGCAGATGCAGTGGACTTCCGATCAGCTCTGTATGCTGCAGTTCATATGGGTGAGAGATAAATGTGATTCCTCCCAGAGAAATCTGGGCATCATTAAGAGCATAGGCTACTTTAAGCACATCTGTCAGATTAAAAGGTATATGATCCAGTTCTACTTTTCCTGCTTCCAGCTTACTCATATCCAGTACATCGTTGATCAGTGCCAGAAGATGTTCGGCTGATATCTGTATTTTTTCCAGGCAGTCATCTACTTTTTCATGATCATCTCTGTTTTTGCTGATGATCTGAAGCATACCCATAATCCCATTGATAGGTGTGCGGATATCATGACTCATCCTGCTTAGGAAAGCAGTTTTGGCCTTATTTGCTGTCTCTGCCTCTTCATAGGCAGCTTTCAGACGATCCATTTCCAGCTGTTCTCTCTGATGAAGATCTGTAGTATTTTTCAGAAGTACCATTCCGTAGATCACTTTTTTCTCAGAATCGCTGTCCCGGTCATAAACAATACTTTCAGACATAAGGATTGTCTTCTGAACCCAGCGTATAGTACCATCAATATTTTTTTCCTGATATTCCACAGTGATCTGTTTTTCTCCTGCTGCAAATCTCTTCAGAAGCTTGGATACTGTATCAATGATACGATAACTTTCCAGTGTTTCCCGGGTAATCTGCTCTGATCTTCTTCTGCAATATTCATTATAGGAACATGGAAGTTCCAGCCCCAGTTCACTGAGGCTGATCTGATGACTCTGTTCTTTACGGATAAAATTCTGTTCTATTCTGTCCTCTGTGATATTTACAGAATAAACAGTTGTGGCTGTTTCCAGAAGTGCATCTACATAATTTCCATTTTCCAGAATAGACTGCTTCAACTGTTCATAAAACAACATTAACTGCCATTTTGCGTCTGCCACATCATAATCACAATGTATATTTTCAAAAGCAAGTAAAAAATGATGAAGATTTTCTTCCTCATCCTGATCCACATAAATCACAGTAATCCTGCCATAGACAGTATCTTTCCCCTGATACTGATACTGTACTTCCACAACAGGATTATCCTGGCTGAGTATCTCATCCAGAGTTTCTTTTCGGATCATAGATTCCACATTACTTCTGTCTTCTTCTGTTACTTGCTCCTCTGTAATCTGTTCTACTGCCCCGGAATAATTTCCTTCTTTTGCCAGGAAAAAATTATCACTTCTTCGTATGGTACGGTAGGTATCCCTTTTTGCATCACAGTAAAGACAGTCTGAAAAAGGTTTGCCCAGCACATTTACCCTTCGCAGAAGTTTCTGATCCTGTTCTCTGATAAGTGCTGCTTCTTCCAGTTTCATATGGTTTTTGTTGATGTACATATTTTTGTCTGCTTCTGCAAAAAGTGTACGCATGGTACAGTCTTCCTGATCTTCAGAAAGAGCATAACCGGCAGCATAACTGATGGGCATATCTGTGTGATCTTCTGAGTATTTCCATACATGCGCACGAAGTCTTTTCAGGATTTCCTGCATCTGTTCATGGGACTGATTTTTCATAATAGCAATAAATTCATCGCCACCTGCACGTCCTACAAAATATTCTTCCGGTACAGATTCTCTCAGAAGCACTGCAAAACGACGGATATATTCATCTCCCATCTCATGCCCCATACTGTTGTTGATGATGCGAAGATTATTCAGATCAAAAACACAGACACCTATGGACTCTTCCAGAAGGGAGAAATCACTCAGCAGCTCTTCACATTTATTCTTGTTTGGAAGTCCTGTGGCTTCATCCAGATAGACTTTTTTCTGTAAAGCTCTGTTCAGTGCCGCATAACGGATAGCTTTGATAAGTTCTATCGCTGTCAGAAGGATCAGGCAGAAAACATCCAGTACGATCAGTCTTTCCAGTTTTTCCAGAGATGTGGCCCTCTCCTGGGAATATATCTCTGACAAACCCACTGCTTCATCACAGATCCCAAAGAATTTCTCACTTTTGGAAATGATTTCTGTGTTCTGATAGCCTTTTTCCCGAACCAGGTAAATCTCTTTTTTCAGTTTCTGAAAATAAATGTCCAGTTCCTGCATCTTATCCTGAAATTCTCTGTCGTCCAGACGTACAAAATCCAGCTCTTTGCTGCCTTTACGCAGACCGTCAATATAAGACTGTATGGTTTCTATCAGTTTATCCTGAGGTTCACCGGCAATTTCCATCTTCACCATACGCTGGGTTCCACCTCTGACAAGTCCTGCATAATTAACCACTCGTGCAGTTCCCTGGATTCCAGATACTACATGTATGACTCCAAAAATAAGAATAACAAGAATAATCGTAAAAACTGCAAGTCCTCCTCTTATAAGGCGAGAGCTTTTGCTGGTTCTCTTTTCCATATGTATTTCCTCTGTATGTCTTTCCTCTGTATGCTGTCATTTAATGATTCTTTATCACCAGCAAATACTGTGATAAACACAAATAGAGTATCGTCATCTCTGACAATACCCCATTATTTTTTTCTTTTAATGATAACATGAGTGCCTGTAAAAATCAAACCAGTTCTGCTTTGACATCCACATACTCCTCAATCATCTTTACGAAAATATTTTCTTGCTTCTTCTTCTGTTGAAGGCAATACTTCAAAAGTTCCTGCTTTATAATCCCAGACCAGTTTCTGATAAGTTCCTGCTGCCGGTATCGTAAATGTACTTTCAAGCCCCAGGGCTTCTGAATAAACTGTATATGTTCCTGGAAACGCAGAAGACGTAACCGGCGTATCCCGCGACATCAGAACTCCACATCCGACACCTGTTTCGTCAACAAAAATCAGTGAATCAGCCCAGTAGCTGTCTGACACTTTGGTTTCTTCTGTTTTTTCAATGCAATCCGTATTCTCATAACAACATACAAGCATACCTCTTTGCTCTTTTTGTTCATCAAAAGAAAGTTCAGATACTGAAGGTTCCTCATCTTCATCTTCTTCAAACTGATCAAAATCCACAGACATACTGTTCCATAATGCTACCACATAAACACCTGCAGTGCACACTGCCAGTATGCCTGCACCAAGAAGGATTTTTCCTATTTTCATTATCTCTCCTCCTCTCAATGCAGCTTAAATTCCATATACACCGGATCGTGATCGGAATAAGAATATCCTGTCTCTATATCCTCGTAGGAAAGACACTCCACATTATCAGAAATGATAAAACCATCCAGTGTTACAGTATACGTCTCCCCCGGAACATATTCCATGTCTGCATTACGTGCACTGTCCCAGAGAGAAGCTTTTTCTTTTTCTGTCAGCTGGTCAATGCAGAATCCAAAATGTTCCGGGAGCTTTTCTCTTGGGAAAGGATAGGCCCAGGACTCTCTATCTTCTGAATCATCCTCCGAAGCTTTCAGGTCATGGTTGAAATCACCGCCACAGATTACGTAATTTCCTGCATCGTATTCTTTTGCCATGTCTTCTGCAAGCATGTTGATCTGCCCTTCACGGATTGCATCGCTATTTCCATAGGCAGACATATGTAACTCAAAAATAACCAGTTCCCTGCCATTATCTGCCGGCACTCTGGAAATACTGTAACATCTGTCCAGGTCAAAAAACTTACTGAAAGAAGTAGATACCGGAAAACTTCTTCTCAGGGAATCTGTTACAGGATATTTTGAAAACAGGGCAAGACCTGACCTGCTTTTGCCATGAGGCTGTGTAAAAGGATAAAACAGAAATGCAGAATCATAATTCTGTGCAAAAACACTGTCATAAGCAGGAATGGTTTCTTTTAAAACAGAATACTCATCCACATGATAGCTTCTGGTAGAATTCAGATCCACTTCCTGAAGGAGTGCAAAATCCGGATTGCGGGAAGCTACCAGTTCTCCTGCACCTTTGATGGTTTCTTTCACACTTTCTTTGCTTTTTGCCCAGGAAGATTTACCTCCATCCATAAAGAAACTGAAATCTGGTGTGTAGGCACCAAATCCTACATTATAAGTCAGTGCGGAATATTTCTGTCCTGTTGTCAGCTGGTCTCCTGCTTTTTCTTCCTCAGATATGGTCTCTACTGTAAGTTCCTGATTATCCGGTATACGGTGGTAACTTACATAAAGATAGATGATGTATCCCAGCAGAACGAGCAGAACAATCCCTGCAATGTAACTCAACACCTTCCCGGTTTTTCTTATTGTATTTTTCATAATTCACCTTTTCATATGTCCTTCGACAATTTTACTTCAACTGTTCCAAGATAGATTTTCCTATGGTTCCTTCCGGCATCTTCACACCAAAATTCTCTGCAACAGAAGTGCCGATCACTGCAAAAGTATTCTGGTTTTCCATAGCTCCTGTTTCTTTCATTTTGGGTGAATATGCAAGAAATGGTACATACTCTCTGGTATGATCGGTTCCTGTATAGGTGGGATCATTTCCATGATCTGCTGTCAGAATCAACAGGTCATCCTCTCTCATTTCCTTCATAAGGGTTCCCAGTCCTTTATCAAACTTTTCGATTTCATGACCATATCCTTCCGGATTTCTTCTGTGCCCCCATAATGCATCAAAGTCAACCAGATTCACAAAGCAAAGACCATGAAAATCTTTTTTACAAACCTCTATGGTCTGCTGCATGCCATGAACAGAACTTTCAGAATGATAAGTTTCTGTAATTCCCTCTCCACAGAAAATATCATTGATTTTTCCAATGCCGATCACATCCAGCCCTGCATCTTTTAATGCATTCAAAGCGGTTCTTCCTGTGGGTTTCAGTGCATAGTCATGACGGTTACTGGTTCTTTTGAATTCGCCCTTTTTCTTTCCCACATAGGGACGGGCAATCACTCTTCCCACTCTCCACTCATCTTTTAAGGTCAGTTCTCTGGCAATTTCACAGCATCTATACAGATTGGCAAGATCAAAGGTTTCTTCATTTCCACATATCTGCATAACAGAATCTGCCGATGTATAAACGATCATGGCTCCTGTATTGATTTCTTCTTCTCCCAGTTCTTCTATGATTTCTGTACCACTGGCACTTTTGTTTCCGATTACACGTTTCCCGCATCTCTTTTCAAGTTCATCAATCAGTTCCTTGGGGAAACCAGTCTCTGTAAATGTTTTGAAGGGTTTCCGTGTATAAATCCCCATCATCTCCCAGTGACCTGTCATCGTATCCTTTCCATTGCTGGCTTCTCTTATCCGCATATAGCGACCCAGAGGTTTCTCAATTCCTTCCATAGTACCGCCTTTGTGAAGATTCAGCATTCCAAGGTTCCGAAGGTTGGGAATATCCAGTTTTCCCATTTTATCCAGGATATGTCCAAAAGTATCTACACCTTTATCACCAAATTTTTCAGAATCCGGCATAGCCCCGATTCCAAGTGAGTCCAGAACGATCACAAATACTCTCTTGTAAGTTTCCATAAATATCCCTTTCTGCCTGTCCGGCATGAAACTACGCCAGGTTCGCTGGTCCGAACCCCAGTGGAAAAAGCTCTTTTAAAGTAAAGATGTCATATTTTTCTTTGCTGACTGCCAGTATGATCTGAAATGTTTCCGGATCACAGAACTCCATCATAACCTGTCTGCATACCCCGCATGGTGCAGCATATTCTGTAAGCACTCCCTCTTTGCCACCTACAATACAGATTGCTTTGAAATCCTTTGCCCCCTCGCTGACTGCTTTGAAAAAAGCAGTTCTTTCTGCACAGTTTGTTGCAGTATAACCGGCATTTTCTATATTGCATCCTGTATAATAAGTACCGTTTTTTGCCAGAAGTACCGCCCCTACATGAAATTTTGAGTAGGGTACATAAGAATAATCCATCTGTCTGACGGCCAGGTCGATCATCTCTTCAATCTGTTTCTTTTCCATGACTACGGTCTCTGAATTCATCACTGTTCTCCTTTTTCCTGTGCTTTGTCTTTGCGGATCAGTTCACGAATCGCTTCTACTGCCACCTGGATTGCCTTATCTGTATCGTGAACTACCGGATTCTCCAGACCTGCTTTTTCCCTTTCCTGGTTGGCAAGTACAAGGAAACAGGCTCCCACACGTACTCTCAGATAACCTGCCACTATAAAAAGAGCTGCTGATTCCATTTCGGAAGCAAGACATCCCATACGTTTCCAGGCTTCCCACTTGTTCATCAGCTCATAGCTCACTGGCTTTATTTCCGGCTCATGCTGTCCATAAAAAGAATCTTTGCTCTGTACAACACCTGTATGGAACTCACATCCTTCTTTTCTGGCACCTTCTACAAGGGCATTGATCACATCCAGATTGGCTACTGCCGGAAATTCAATGGGTGCATATTCCTTACTGGTTCCTTCCATTCGTATTGCACCAGTTGCAATCACAATATCTCCGCTTTTTACTTCTGTCTGCATTCCTCCACAGGTTCCGATCCGTACAAAAGTATCTGCTCCGCAGCGATAAAGTTCTTCCATTGCAATGGAAGCAGAAGGCCCTCCAATACCGGTGGAAGTCACGCTTACTTTTACACCGTCCAGCGTTCCGGTATAAGTCACGTACTCTCTGTTATCTGCCACAAAAACCGGATCATCAAAATACTGAGCGATTTTCCGGCAACGTTTGGGATCTCCTGGAAGAATTACATAACGTCCCACTTCACCTTTTCCAACCTGAATGTGATACTGCTTACTGGCATCTTCCGAATAATTTTTCATATAAACGCCCCCACTTCTGTAATTATAGTCTGTTTTCTCAATTTTATCACTGTTCGTAACTGTTCAGTACCCTCACAGTTACGAGTCAAAATGCATTCCAAATCACCTTCGGTGATGGCATTTTGCCTTGTATGTCTCGGGATTTTGGCAAAAAACATGCCAAAACACCTTGCGGGATACTACCTTCTGAATAGTTACCACTGTTCTTTACTTCTGATAATAACATATTCCGATGCCAGGGTCAAAAAAAGCTCCCGGAAACAAACGCTCCCGGGAGTTCCATTATTTTTCGGTTATTTATACTTTACAGCGGTTCCATAAGCAATTACTTCTGCAGCCCCTGACATTACCTGTGAAGAGCCATACTTCACACCAATCACTGCGTCAGCTTCCATTTCTTTTGCCTCGTCTACCATTCGCTTCGTGGCAATCTGACGTGCTTCATTAAGCATTTCCGTATATCCTACGATTTCACCGCCTACCAGCGTTTTCATGCCTGCCATAAAATCTCTGCCTACGTTCTTGGTCTGTACCACTGTTCCCTTTACGATTCCAAGTGGTTCAAATTCAACACCTGGAATATATTCAATACTTAGAAGCTTCATCCTCTTCTCCTCCTTCGATTTCTTTCATTCTTCCTGCAAGTGCTGCTAATGTTCCGATAATGATCACAAGAGGGATTGCCAGAAGAAGCAGAAACATTCCCAACGGTATAGGATCCTGTGAATTCCCCCACAACATCATTACCATGGTGAATACCATAAGTACAGTCATAACTGCTGCACCTACAATAGCTCCTGTTCTTTTTTTCCTGTGAACATCTGTCCTGTTTACATTCATGAACTTCGCACCTTCTTTCTCCATCTGCTCCATTTCTTCCAGACAGTCCTCTACGTTCAGGTTATCCAGTGACCTGTGTTCAAGAATAAGACGTTCACAAATATCCTGCATTTTGCTGATACCTTCTTTACGCCGTTTCAGCTCTTTCAGATGCTGTTCCAGGCAGATCTGCAGACTTTTCTTTTTCTCAAAAAGAGCCCTCATATCTTCTATAGAAATATCCATCTTACGGAACAGTTTGATCTCCTGAAGCCGGATCACATCTTCTTTATGATATTCTCTGTATCCGTTTTCTGCACGTTCTACATTAAGAAGCCCCTGCTCTTCATAAAAACGGATATTTTTTCTTGTGATTCCCACAAGCTCTTCCACCTGTTTGATCTTCATTGTGCTACCTCTTGCTTTCCCGACAACCTGAAAACCGTTTCTGTTGCTGTCTGTACTTGTTTTATACAGCTTCCATAAGGTGGAAGGTCAAGTGTTTTTTATTTTTTTACGTTTAATCTTCCTGATATTTTACAAATGTGAATGTTTTGCCGTGATTGGTCAGTTCCAGACCATCCTCTGTTTCTTCATAGGTAAACTCCATGGTATTTGATTCCATTTTCCATCCGGACGGATAGTATTCTTTATCTGTCATATCATTGTCTATTTTTATCTTTATGGTGTCAGTGTCCAGCTCTACGATCGTTCCTGCCAGGCCAGGGTCTCCGGCCTCCGCATCATAGATCATCAGAACCGGCGGCTTTGTCGTAAAGAATTCATCTGGTTCTGTAAAAATGACCATCTCCCAGAAACACTCATTATCATAATAGGCACCCTCATCCATATCATCATCATATGGAATTCCATACTGCCCTGCAAGACGGGCCAGAATCTCCTGATCCACCCCTCCACCAGATGGATGGTTCTGATATACTCCTGCTCCCACTGCTATAACCACCAGAATTCCTGCCGCAATTATTATTTTTTTCTTCATGATCGTTCTTCCTTCCTGTAAAACTTTATTTTTTATTATACTTCTCTGTTTTACATTTTTGTTCCTGAAAACCATACCTTTATTTCTCACTTCTCGCTATGGTAATGATGGAAACCACAAAAAGAAACATAGGATAAAAGAGCTTCGGCATGATCTGAAAGGCAGAAATCTCTCCTCCCAGTTCATTAACTGCGGAGATTGCCACCAGCATCTGTGCACCATATGGAATGACCCCCTGGAAAATACAGGAAAACGTATCCAGGATGGAAGCTGTTTTCCGGGGAGTGATCCCATACTCCTGTGCCATTTCTCTGGCAATAGGATTCGCCATAACTATCGCTACTGTATTGTTGGCAGTTGCAATATCCATTGCACCAACCAGCAATCCCATACCAAACTGACCACCTTTTTTGCCCTGAAAAATCTTATGTATCCAGTTGAGAAGTGCATCAAATCCTCCATATTCCCGGATCAGTGCACACATGGCTGCCACCAGAATCGCCACCATACAGGTCTCAAACATGCCGGAAACCCCTGATCCCATATTGGTAAGAAGATCTACCGGTGTGGTATGGCCTCCCAGCAGCATGATAAATGCACCGGACACAATTCCTGTAAGAAGTACTACAAATACGTTGATTCCAATAATACCGCCGATCAGCACCAACACATAAGGCAGCACCTGAAGGAGGTGATAAGACTGGGTTACATGACCTTTGATCTCTGTCTGGAAGGACAGGATCAATATCAGGATCAAAGTAACAGCTGCTGCCGGAAAAGCAATCCAGAAGTTTTCCCGGAATTTATCTTTCATTTCGCAACCCTGACCATTACATGCGGCAATGGTGGTATCGGAGATAAAAGAAAGATTATCTCCAAACATGGCACCTCCTATAACTGATGCCACGCAGAATGCCAGGTCAAATCCTGAAGCTGTGGAAACTGCTACTGCAATAGGAGTAAGAAGTGTAATGGTTCCTACAGAGGTACCCATGGCTACTGATACAAAACATGCCACCACAAAGAGAACTGCCACAGAAAATCTGGCCGGTATCAGGGTAAGCATACAGTAAGCCACGCTTTCTGCACTGCTTCTGCCTACAACCCCTACAAAAGACCCTGCTGCCAGAAAGATCAGAAGCATGGTGATGATATTTTTGTCACCTACGCCTCCAGCCATGATCTCCAGTTTCTTATCAAAACTTACTGCCCGGTTCTGGAGACAGGCTACCAGTATGGCAGCCAGAAATGCCACTACGATAGGCACATTATAAAATCCCATGGGGATTTTCATTACATACTCAAACAGGATTCCCAGCCCAAGATATAATACCAGGAACACTACAATAGGTACTAATGCAACTGCGTTGCCTTTTTCTTTTTTCATACAAAACTCCTTTCCATCCTTGTTCTTTATACTCCTTAGTAAAAAGAAGGGACGATTTCTCGCTCCTTACTTTTAGATTCTCTCTTACTATTCACGACCTTCACAGTAACCTGGTCAAAATATCTCCCATATTACATTAGTAAATCTTCCACAACAGCCCTGAACTCATATAATTTATCAATATATACATGTATGATATTCTGACAGCGTTCTTTTATAATTATTCCATCATAGTCATGTGCCAGCTGATTACGGATTTTCAGCATGTCCATCCACACATCCCCTGTTATCAGCTCTGCCAAAGAATCCAGGGAATTCTTAAATGACTCAAATCTTCTTGTAAATTCCTCGTCCATATTGCCGTATATCCTCCAAAAGCAACTGATTCCTGCATGTATCAAGATCCACCAGATCTATTGTATATAAGGTAGGAATGTCCTGCAGTTTCTCCTCCAGATCCAAAACATCACAACTTTTCACGCCTGACACTGCAATATCAATATCGCTTCGTTCAGTAGCAGTTCCTTTAGCTCTGGACCCAAATAAAATTACCTTTTCTGCATCATATACTCTGCAACAGTGTATAATCTCAGCTATTACTTCGTCAACCTTCATAGGATATCCTCTTTTTATTACAAAAAACACCGAAAACTTCAATCTCTCAAAGTTTCCGGTGCCCCTGCCAAGTAGTCGAAGTGACAGGATTCGAACCTGCGTTCTACGCTCCGCTTCGGTCGGTTCAAAGCCGAGGTCCACTGGACCTCGTGGACCCTCTGCTCCCGAACGCATTATTTACTCTTCCCTTCACTTGGAGAAAATTTGAATTATTGCTATATAAATTTACAATTTTCTATAATAATATTTTTTATAAAATGAAAAACGCCGAAAACCTTATCTCTAAAGTTTCCGGTGCCCCTGCCAAGTAGTCGAAGTGACAGGATTCGAACCTGCGGCCTCTGCGTCCCGAACGCAGCGCTCTACCAAACTGAGCCACACTTCGTTATTCAATTTATTTGCTCAACGCAAGGAATATTATATTATAGGGCGGTTGAATTGTCAACAACTTTTTATATTTTTTTGACAAAATATTTTATAGTTACAAAATACAAAGGGCAAGGGGAAGGGAGCAACCACTAGGCTGCTTCCATGATCTCTTCCCTGGATGCTCCTGGATTGCCGATAGCAATATTATTTGCAATAGAATCATGGAACAGATGTGTTTCCTGGGTTACATAACTTTCCAGATTACGAAGCTGTCTGGTTGGAATCTGACATACATCTTCCCCATCTACTTTCATACTTCCGGAATCGACATCCCCGAAGCGCATAAGAAGTTTTAATAAAGTAGACTTACCGGAACCACTATACCCTGCTTCCTGGTGGCTCATGTTTTACCTCTTTTTCCATTTCCATTGTATCCCTTTCCTCTATATCCTGTCTCACAAACAGATTATGCCTTTCTACTGTTTTCCTGCCTTTATCTATACCTCACCTCGCAATGCAAAAACAGCAGGTTCTAAAAGCCTGCTGTCATTCTGCCTTTATGCTGTTATTTATTATTCTGCAACATCTTTCGGTAAATATCACGACTGTCTACTGCGATTCCAAGCATATCCATCGCCTGTTCCAGTGTACATTTCACATTTCCCATCAGTGCCTCTATGGAATCTCCAATTCCCTCTGTTCTTCCTTCTGCTTTTCCTTCTGCTCTGCCATCGGCATACAGTTCTTCTAATTCTTTACACATCTCTGCCACTCCTTTCGGTGTTTCCTTCAGTTCCTGTACTCGCTCTGCCAACACTTCATAATACATGTCATCTGCATTCTTACAGTGAAAATCATGCATCAGACGTCCCAATGCAGTATCGTCTTGTATCTGTGAATTTACATATATGATATGTTCTGCGTCTGGGAAGTGTTTTTCTATCCCTTCTATTTTCCTGTTGATATAATAAATTGGCTGATTTTCCTTCAGAACATCCTTCTCTGTTATCCAAATCACGTATGTTTCCGGCAGGCTCTCGAACTCCTGACCTGGTTCCAGCGTGTTCATATCGATCATGCCACCATGATACCTGGCTCTCTTGGGCTTCGCCCTTTTATTACTGTTCTCAAATTCTATGTCATATCTCCGGTCCTCGGAATCCCTTGCCAGACAGTCCAGCTCTACTGAACGTCCCTGCAGGTTCTTATAATCCATCTGGATTACATGTTCCAATATATGTAACTCTTTATTCTCCATAATAACCTGCAGCACCAGCTCTGTACAGGCTGCCTGCTTCAGCACATTCCGCATAAAAATATCACTCATAATCGTCAGTTCCTGTATGATTCCTTTACAACGTTCATGCTGTAATCCTATTATATTCTCTGCTGTATTATTCCCCACTCCGACAGTATCCTCCATGTCTCTGTTTCACAACCATGTTTTCTTTTCAGAAGTCTCCTCTTCTGATCTATCTTTTGTACTTTCGAAGTGTTATCCTGGTGTATCCTGCTGTGTCTTCTGATACTCGCTTTCTGCGATAGTGTCTCACACAGCTTCCTCTTTAACTGTAACAAACACATCTCCGGAAAATATGTTCTACAATCATTATAGCACATTTCGTACTAATTACAACAAAAACAATTCGACAAAATATCGCCTCCAACGCAAAATGCCATTCCATCACATTACATGACAAAACGACATTTTTCTCTTTGTATACATTTCAGTGTATTTTCCGGCAGTTTCTGCTCTTTTTCTCCATTATAACTTGCTTACATTATCATCAAAACAGCAGTTCCATCTGTTCCATTGTAGTTTTATCTATAAAATCTTCCAGGCGCAGATGGTACAGACCCACATTTTCATCCCAGTCAGGCAACTGGATCTTTAACATTTTGATGTTTCTGTCTCTGACAGTAATAGTCGAATTATGGTCAATCTTTCCAAGATTGCTATGGATTTCCCGGATATAGTCTTCCATAAGCTCTACGATCCTTGCTTTTTCCTTTTCCACTACTGAAATATCCACTTCCAGTTTTTCCATAAGACTGTCATAAGACTGTACTGTTGTTTTCAGCTGAGTCAGAACCTGAGTTCCATTGTCGGAAAGTTCCAATAACTGTTCCAGGGGCTTCCGATAAAAATCATCCTGAAAACTTTCCATACGGACGATTCTGTTCAGAAGCTGCACAAGCAGTTCTTTTTGCTGTCTGGTATCTCTGATTTTCTGGTTATAATCCCGTACAAGAATTCCTTTATAATTACGCAGTTCTTCTGCTGACAAAGTCTCTGGAACCTGTTCCCTTTCTTCCATCTCTGTTGGAATCAGCTCACTGTATTCTGCCAGTGCTGTCAGATTCTCTTCATAGCTTCGGATCTTCCGGCTCAGCAAATCTGAGTGCTTCTTTTCTTCTTTTTTCTGGTAAAGAAGCTGATTTTTTCTTCCTTCAAAGTCCTGTCCCTGAATTTCATTTCTGGGAAGAGGATTCTCCATTCCATATAAGAGATATTTTTCTTCCGGAAAGCATAAATGCAGCGACAGCAACTGTCACTA
>OLRJ01001126.1_pt1 | contig 23659 bp, 23 predicted proteins | sample 1672741 | NCBI WGS metagenome assembly OLRJ01 (sample SAMEA3136719, study PRJEB25190) | human gut metagenome | biome: human gut; feature: human-associated habitat; material: faeces | place: Austria | collected 2013
CCGCTTTTATTAATGTTCGCCTTCCAATCGCAGCAAACGGCGGTCTGATTCATCTTGGAAATGTACCACTGTTCATCGGTGCGATCATCTTCGGCAAAAAGACTGGTGCCATTGCCGGCGGGGTTGGAATGGGACTCTTTGATCTGCTTTCCGGATGGACTTTATGGGCTCCATTTACACTTGTTATCGTTGGATTGATGGGATTTACAGTAGGGAAACTTACAGAAGATGAAAAACACCAGAATTTTAAATGGTATGTGATCGCAATTGCAGCAGCGTGTGTTATCAAGGTTGTAGGTTACTACATTGCCGAAATCGTTATTTACGGAAACCCACTTGCACCGGTTGCTTCTATTCCTGGAAACCTGGTACAGATTGGTGTTGCAGCAGTGATCACTCTTGTTGTTATCGCACCTCTGAATGTGGCAGCTAAAAGAACTGGATTAAAAAAATAAGACTTATTAGAAAACTAAAAAGTTTAAGAAGGGATTGATCTTATGTATAAAATTATGACACCGGGACCGACACAGGTTGCAGAAAATGTGCGTCTGGCCCGCAGCAGAGAATGTACCAACCCTGACCTTGATACAGATTTTGTAGAGTTTTATAAAGAAACCTGCGAAGAGATCAGCCGACTTCTTCATACAAAAAACGAAACCCTCATCCTTGGCGGTGAGGGAATTCTTGGACTTGAAGCAGCCTGTGCTTCTTTGACCGAACCAGGCGACCGTGTCCTTGTTCTTGACAACGGAATCTTCGGCAAAGGTTTCGCTGATTTTGTTTCTATGTATGGTGGATGTCCGGAACTTTATTCTAAAGATTACCGTGAAACTCTTGATGTGCAGGAACTGGAAAACTTCCTCAAAGATCATCATGATTACAAATATGCAACTGTTGTCCATGGCGACACACCAAGTGGTATGCTGAATGATATTTCTGCAATCTGCCCTCTCCTTAAAAAATATGGAATCATGACTGTTGTTGACTCCGTATCTGCTTCTTTTGGAGAGCCGCTGCGTGTCTCTGACTGGCAAATTGATATCTTGTGCGGTGGTTCCCAGAAGGTTGTATCTGCACCTCCAGGACTTACTTTCGTAGTCATCAGCGATGATGCAAAAAAAGCCATGGATAAGCGTAAAACTCCAATTGCTTCTTTCTACGCTAACCTGACTACTTTTGCACATTATTATGAAGAAAAATGGTTTCCATACACCATGCCAATCAGTGATATCTACGGACTGCGTGCCGCTATTGACAATATCGCTGCTGACACGGATATCCTGGAGCGCCATGAAAAAATTGCTGTAGCATCCCGTAAGGCAATTACCGGTGCAGGTCTGAATCTTTATGCTAAGAATGGTTTTTCCGCTACAGTAACCGTATTTGAGGTACCGGAAGAAACCACTGCTGCTGCGATCATCGATGGAGTCAAAAAGGACTACAACATCCTGCTTGCAGGTTCATTTGATGTTCTTGCGGGCAAAGTTATCCGGATCGGCCATATGGGAAATAATGCTGATTTCTATAAAATACGTGAAGTTTTCGCTGCTCTGGATGGAACTCTCGCAAAACTTGGTGTTCCGCTGAAAGACAGCATGGAAAAAATCTTCTGCGATTCTGTAAAAAACTGAAAGAAAAGAGGCACTTTTATTATGAACAACAATCTGAAAAAATTAATCCTCGCTGCCTTATTCGCAGCACTCTCCTGTGTGGCAACCATGTCTATTCGCATTCCAACTCCGGGAACAGGCGGATACATCCATCCTGGTGATGCTATCGTAATCCTGTCCGGTGTAATTCTTGGTCCTGTATGGGGATTCCTTGCAGGCGGTATCGGATCTGCCATGTCTGATCTGATCGGTGGCTATTTTGTTTATGTTCCGATTACTTTTGTCATTAAAGGACTGGTTGCACTGGCGGCCGGACTTCTGTACCAGAAAGTAGGCAAAACCCAGAAAAGCCGTTACACAGCTGTCGTTCTTGGTGGTATTGCAGACATCATCCTTGTTGCAGGCGGATATTTTGTATGCGAATACTTTATCTACGGAGCAGGTGCTGCTGCCAGCATCCCGGCAAACATCATCCAGGGTGTCGGTGGACTTGTTATTTCCTGTATTCTTTATCCAATCCTGATGTCCGTTCCGAATGTACGTCAGATGACTACAGCAACACACTAAATATATGTAATCTAAAAAAGGATTCCGCTTCCATGAACTGATGTTACCCATCTTCATGGACTCCGAAATCCTTTTTTATTTATAACCTTTACAACATATTTTTACAATAACATCCTGTATGAAATGAGCACACGTTTCAGATAAAGTACTCTATCACTTCTTCCGGCACGGTTCTTGTCTTCTCATTAAAGATGAGAACTGCTTCTCTTTCTTCTACCGGTCCCAGAGAATAGATTTCCTCATTTTCCTGATTAAAATACTTAAACGGAACCACTCGATTGTAACTTCTCGGATGATTCCAGTCCATCAGTATATCTTTCTGTTCGTATGGTTTATCCCAGTAATAAGGATCAAAGAGAAGAATCTTTCCATTATCCACTCCGGTCATCAGAACATAATGTTCTTCCTCAAGATACAGGCGCACCACCGCCACGCCGCCATGGTTCAGTGCATGATTGATACGGCTTTCTTCACTTATGTATACGCTTCGTCCTGACAGATATTCACTGCTCACGGACATGATTCCCAGATCCCCATATTCATTCAACCAGTTGCTTAAAAACATCATAGCGGCTCTGGAAGTTCCGCGCTTGCCCGGAATTCCCTCTTTGCTGTGGCAATCCAGACAATAAAGCATCATATTTCGGATTGCTTCTGGTGGGATTTCCTCCCGTTCAAACAGATATGCCAGCGCATTCATCATAGATGTCGGTCCACAATCATATTCTGATAATTGGTAGTGTAATGGATTTTTCATAATAATCACTCTCTCTGGTATAAACTGGGAAGCATCTTTTAGTTCTTCCCAGATCATTTTATCTCCTTCTTCCGTTAATGCTGTTGCTTATAGTTCTCTATGTATGCAAGAATCTGCTCCGGATCATCCATGAATGCACAGAGTTCCATATTGGAAGCATCCATGAATTTCTCGTCTGCAGTGTGCTGAAGAAGTGCCTTCATTCCATCGTAATAGCCGTTGATATTGTAAAGCACGATCGGACGATCCAGTCTGTGCAGACTTTTGAGTGTCAGAATTTCAAAAAACTCTTCATAAGTTCCGATTCCACCAGGTGTCACGATCGTTGCATCTGAGCGTTCCTCAAGAAGTTTCTTGCGCTCACGCATGGTTTCTGTAAAAATAAATTCACTGCAGTTCTCATACAGAACACCTGGTTTGTCGAAGAAACGTGGAGCAATGCCGAGGATATAACCGCATTCGTAGTCGACGCCTCTGGCTGCTGCTCCCATCATTCCGGTTGCTCCACCGCCAAACACAAGGCCATGTCCCCGCTTTGCCATCATTATGCCAAGTTCTTCTGTTTTTTCATAATAAATCTGTTCCAGTTCTGCGCTGGAAGCTCCATAAATGCATATATTCATAATTTACTCCAATCCGGCAAAGAACAGTTCATAAAAATCATCTTCACCCTCCAGCATTGGAGAATTTTCTCCACCGCCATTGGTACTTCTGCGCATAGTCGCATAAAAATCTTCTCCTGCCGTAATAAGATCCATGTCATATATCTCGTATCCCAGTTCCCGGCATTTCCGACAGAATGCACTGAGCGGCTGTGCATCCTTACGTGTTTCCAGAAGCTCTTCCCGAAGTTTTTCATCACGGCGTGCTTTACTTTTTAATTCATCTAACATTTCTGTAATTCCCATGCTGTTCCCTCCTGTACGTTAAATATTCAATACTTACGGATATCCCACAACAAATGCAAAAATGCAGACACACACCCGCGTATATGTCTGCACTTCTTTCTTAATTCTGTGGTGCTGTCTGAATATAAGATACCACATCTTCCTTGTATAATTCAAGAAGAGTCTTCTTCTTTGCACTGACTGCAAAGCCATGAATCTTCAGACCGTTTTTCTGCACATAATCAATCATATCCTGATATCTGTTTGGGGAGTCTGTTGTCTGTCCCATCATCGAAAGAATCTCCTCATGATCCTGGATGTAGGAGAGCATGCTGATAAAGTGAGTCTGCATGTTTTTTTCATCATTTGCTTCTACCTGATCGTACAAATCTGAATTATCCAGAAAAGACAGATATGGATATGTTTCTCTGTCCCAGCTCATGCTCATTCCGGATGGCAGTGGACAAAAGCCAATGTTTGGTTCCTCGCAGTATCCATCTTCGTCTTCTGTATGAACCGCACACCAGAGGGCTCCCCATTCCAGTTCTTTCTGATCTGAAAACTTCTGAAACCACTCGATAAAATCATCATAATCCATGATATCATTAATAGAAACATAAGCGAGGTACCAGTCGTTATCATTATATCCTGTAATTTCCTCTTTGGAACACTGAATACTTTCCTGTTTCCGAGCCTTTGTGTCCATTTTCGTTTCTTTGCCGTTTTCGTCAACTTCCCACGCTGCCCATGCATCCTCATCTCCCGGAAGGTAAAACTGCATGATCGGACGACTCAGTACATTGTTATCATAGAGAGTAAGTTTTCCCCGCACCAGATGTCCGCTGACAGAAGTAAATTTTCCCGTCCAGCTGGAAGTCTGCGGAATGACGATGTCATATTCCCCATAACCTCTCGGTATTGCATTGACCTGATCACGATGATTTCCCGGCAAAAACAATTCGGAATAAACAGACAGATCCAGATCCATTCTGGTCGTAATCATTTCCTCGTATTTTCCTGCAACTTCGTCTGGATCATAATAAAATTTTGATACCACCTTTGGTAGAATAAACACTGCACACAGAACAACTGCGAGGACTGCTGTTCCTACTGCCAGTCCTATTTTAATAAAAGTTCTGCGGATAGAACGCTGAATTTCTTTTATAAATTGCCTGTTAAGTTCGTCCTCCTGTTGAACTCGGGATTCCCCGGCAGACTTACTTTTTTCTATTCTCTGATTTTCGTCATTCAAATCATCCCAGCCCCCCGGCTCACTCTCCAAATCAGAAAGATGGGGTATCGTACCTTCTTCATAAAGAAATTCACTGATCGCATCCTGTTTTTCGATTTCCGCTTCTATCTTTTTTTTGGTACTGTCTTCCAGTTTACCCTGCTTATATAATTTCAATAACTCTCGATATGTCATTTCATTTTCTCCTCTCCACCAACTCTGTTTTGTCGGATTCTGCAAACATACCTCATACTGTTTTACACTTTTTTGCCTGTCTATTCTCTTTTTAATTCTTCTAAATCTTTCTTTAATTCTTTCTTTGCCCTGTATGCCAACACGCGTACATTCTCCGGCGTGATATGTAAAACTGCCGCAATCTCTTTCTGCGACATTCCGCCAAAATACTGCATCTGAATCACTTCTCGTTTCTTTATTTCCAGTCTGCGGATTGCCTGATAAAGCATTCGTCGTTTTTCTTCCTCGATGATTTTTTCAAGCAGCTCCTCATCTGTTTTTTTCTCCGGAAAATACTCCTGTTCATTCATGAGAATCTCCCGGGATTTCTTTTTCTGCTGATTGTAAAACAGATTTCGTGCCACCATATAAAGCCATGCGCGCATGTTTGTATGTCCGTCCGGCAATGCCAGCAATGCTTTGAGAAATGTCTCATGAAGCAGGTCTTCCGCCAGATACCAGTCCCCACAGAGAGAATACAGATACAGGTAAAGTTCTTTCTGATAAAAACTGTAAAGTTTTAATAAGATTTCATTATCCACATCGACATTCCCCCTTCCCGAATTTTTTCTCTTTCACCAATATAACATCTGAATGCAGAAAATGTTACAAAAAAACAGCACCTGCATCCACTGGAACGAACAAAAAGCCAGGTTGCTGTTCACTCCGTTCACAGCACCCTGGCTTTTTATTATTTTACGTCTGCTTCTCTGTCAGCGGCAGTGTCAGTAGCACTGCCAGTACAATTGCCATATTGTTCATGATTCCGTCATTCTGCCGGTTTCTGATAGAACCTTCCGGATACCTGCTCTGTACGAATTGCATTGATAAATGCCTGCGGATCTGTCTCTCTGACAGCCTTGATAACTTTCTCGCTCTCGGCACTTGATACAACAGAATAAACCACATATCGTTCACAATGGCCATAGGAACCTTCTCCCTCGAGGATTGTGGCTCCGTGGTTACACTCTTCCGAAATTGCATCACTGACTTCCTGCGGATGATTTGTTACAACAAAAAGGGTCTTCTGTTGATACTTTTTATACAACACATGCAATACCTGTGTAGATGCATACTGGAAAATAATTGAGTAAAGTGCTTTATCCCAACCAAAAAGAATACCTGCTGCAATAAGTATCACTGCATTCAATCCCAGAACAATATTGAAAGAATCCACGCCTTTCTTATCTGAAAGGTAAATAGCGATAAAATCGGTTCCTCCTGTCGTGGCATTCATTATAAGACAGATACTGATCACCAGTCCATTGATCATTCCACCAAAAATGCTGATCAGCAACGTATCATAGGTGATTGTCCAGCTTGGGATAATATCAGTAAAAAAGCCGGTAAGAAAGATCATCAGGCAGGAATACAGGGTGAATTTCTTCCCAATAAAACGAAATCCTATATAAACCGGAATCGCATTCAGAATCACGTTTACAAGGGTATATGGGATTGCTATATGCAGGAACATATCTGCCATACGCTGAATCAGGATTGTCAGACCAGTTGCCCCTCCCGGATACAATCCTCCTGTCCTGACAAATGATTTGATGTTGATTGCCATCAATAATGATGCCAGAAAGATTACCAGAATCCTCTTTCCATCTTCTTTCACGCTAAACTTCATAATCCGTTTCCTCCGCTGTATTTATATATTGGACGCAAGATTTTCCTCCTCTTTATATAGCAATCATAACAGAACAAAGCAGACAAGTCTACTTAAAACTCCATATATAAAGCAAAATAAAAAATCCCTCCTGTGAACCAAACTCTACAGAAGGGATTTTTCTTATTTTATCAGGTGTGAATCTATGAGGAAGATTATTTAGCTTCTTCAGCTGTTTCTTCCTCAGGTGTTACTGTTTCCGGTACAGCTCCATTGTGGACAGCAACGACTGTCAGTACAACAGCTTCCGGATCATCTTTAATATCGATGTCTTTATCTTTTGCAATGCTCAGATCTTTGACACGAATAGTATCACCGACCTTCAGTCCGGATGCATCTACTTCTACTTTATCAACCAGTGCTGACGGATAAGCTCTGTAGTTTACTTCCTCCATGTTTTCCTGAAGAACACCATCGATTACTTTGTCATGATTTATAATCACGATCTCTGCAACTGAATGTACTTTCTCATTGCTTACCAGTGCCTGGAAATCAATCTCATCAACTCTACCTGCCAGTGGGTTAAAATCAACCTCTTTAATCAGTGTATCGTATGTCTGACCATCTACCTCAAGCATAACCTGACTTCCTTTGTGGTCAGTCTTTAACAGTTTGTCAACCTCCGTCTTCAGCATTTTTACCGGGATGGAACCTTCGATCTCACGACCAAATACATTACCTGTAACGTATCCTTCTCTTCTCAGTCTTTTTGCCTTAACGTCCATGCTTCTTTTTTCAGCTTTTAAAGTATTCATTTGTCTTTTCCTCCAAAAATCTGATGCTTAGCAGCCTTCAACTTTGTTTTGTGAAAGGAGGTTTTGTTAAGTTCTGTTTACTTTTTACGGTTAGAAGTATAGCACTGAGTACAGAAACAGATTAACCAAATATTATTTTTTTTTGCTTTCAAATTTGTTGATATTTTAAAATTGTATACATTATATAGATTTTTCTGATTTTTCTTATATTCAAACGCTAAATAATGTAAATCTCAAATCTTACCAGATTCTTTTTTTATGATATAATCATTATAGGAATTGATCCGATCCTGCACTTCCTGCGTGTGCCGGACGAGGTCTGGGATGGCATGAAGTCCTACCTGCTCGTAATCTTTGCCGGAATCATTGCAACATCTTTGTACAATTATTTTTCCTGTCTTTTACGGGCACTTGGAAATTCTACGATTCCTCTGGTATTTCTGGCCGTTTCCGCCATTCCTTTTTCTTCTGTACGGATATTACCGCGCAGTCAAAAAACCCGGCATGTCCGTTATCCTGACCGTGATATCCCTGGGAACACGCGTTGCCTTCGTCTATCTCCTCTCCAACTATATCGGTGAGATTGGTATCTGGATGGCAATTCCAATCGGATGGGTACTCACTGACGCCGTCGGACTGATTCACATGAAATTTCGTGGAATCTGACCACAAATCAGCGTACGCGCTACCGATCTCACTGCCCCTTTTGATTCCACTGCAGGGATGTCTGAGAAACATTCCCCTGCCAAATTATATACAAAAGCCATACAGGAAACCTTGCGAGACTTTCTGTATATAAAAGGCAGGCACAAGTTTTCACACTCATCCCTGCCCGTTCTCATAAACTACTCTCTTTTATTTACTTTTTCTCTTTTGCTTTTTCATTTGCCAGTATCTCCTCTGCCATCTCCACTTCCGTCTTTTCATCTTTCGGAAGGATGATATTCAGAATGATCGCGAACAATGCCGCCGGCACGATACCTGAACCACCAAAGATCAGATTAATACTTTCCGGAAGCTGTGCAAGTACAGCTGAGTTGGAGCCAAGTCCATAGCCAACACCAAGTGCAACAGACACAATCGTCACATTTCTCGGAGACAGTGGCCATTTTGTGATAAGCTGAATACCACTGATTACGATTGATGAGAACATCATAACCGCTGCGCCGCCCAGTACACTCTGCGGCATAATGGAAATCAGAGCGGCAAGCTTCGGAAACAGACCACATGCGATCAGGAAAATACCGCCGATTCCGATTGAATAACGGTTCACGACCTTATTCATGGCAACCAGACCAACGTTCTGGCTAAAAGAAGTATTCGGAAGAACACCAAGCAGTGCCGCAAAAGAAGATCCGAGACCATCACACATAACACCACCGGAAAGCTCTTTGTCAGTAGCCTCACGTCCAAGACCGCCTTCTGTAATACCGGAAATATCACCAACTGTTTCAACAGCGGTAACGACAAACATGATACAGATCGGAACAATTGCTTTTGCATCAAATACCCATTTGACCGGCATGATCTTCGGAATTGCAAACCAGGATGCGTCTGCCACCTTACTCCAGTTGACTACCCAGGACTTTGTTGCTTCAACGACGGCACCTGTTTCATCGGTGTATGTAAAAGTAGTCGGCAACACCATTGCCATGATGGATACAAGAATATACCCTACAATAATACCCAGCAAAATCGATGAAAAACTGGTGAATCCTTTTGTGCCATGTTTCAGTGCTATGATCACAACCAGAACTACCGTACCTACAAAAAGATTTTCGAGGGAACCATAATCCGGTGCTGTACTTCCACCGCCGAAAGAACCGATTCCGACAGAAATCAGTGAAAGTCCGATAGACAGTACAACTGTACCAGTTACAACTGCAGGGAAAAATTTACGTAGTGGCTTTAAGAAACCTCCAAGTACAGTTTCAAACAGACCACCGATAAAGCTGGCTGCCAGAATTGCTCCATAACCGGCAACTCCGCTTCCCATCGTAACTGCCACGCTTCTGCAGACACCGATAAATCCGGAACTTGTTCCCATAACGATCGGAAGTTTACCACCAACAGGTCCGATCGTGTAGATCTGAATCAATGTAACGATACCTGCTACCAGCATGGCATTCTGCAAAAGCGCTACCTGCAGGGCACTTCCTGATTCAATACCACAGACTCCTGTGATGATCAGAAGCGGTGTCAGGTTGCCGACAAACATTGCCAGAACATGCTGTAATCCAAGCGGAATCGCAAGTTTCAGCGGTGGCTTACCGTCAAGGTCATACGGTGTTGCAGTGTTTTTTTCTTTTGTTTCCATTTAGTTTCTCCTTTTCTCCTCTCTCGTTCGAGCCCTGATAAAAACAGCGGACATGTTACCGGCACTTCCACTATACACGTGCAGCAAAAAAGGAAACAACAACCATCTTCATCTTTGAAGTTCTCTGTCGTTTCCTTTCAAGGTGCGGTTTCTCATGTTAGCGCACTAAATAACATCTCGATTATTTAATTATACCAGATTATTTTTATCTGTCAATTTCTTTACTCAATAGTATTCATGATCGATCTGTATCACCGCGAAATACTTGCTTCCCGGCAGTTCGTGTATCCGCTCTTTCAGCCAGTTCACAATCTCGTTGTCTGTATAAGACGTTTTTCTCGGAACCTCCACATCAAAGATCAGATTTGTTCTGGTCGAACCTTTTACCATTCGGAAGTCATGCATACTGAAGGATTCATCCAGAAAATGTACCATCTCTTCTACTTTTGCCTTCATCACAAGGACTTCCTCATCATCTGTCACGATCGGATCCATATGGATCGTTGCGGAACAATGCAGTTTTTCCTGCAGTTCATGTTCAATATGATCGATCTGTTCGTGGATATCCTGAATATTTCCGTTCACATCCACTTCTGCGTGAAGTGAGATCATCACACGTCCAGGACCATAATCATGAACGATCAGATCATGTACACCATGAACCATCGAATGTCCCAGAACAATTTCACGGATTTCATCGATAAATTCCTGCTTCGGCGGCTGTCCGATAAGAAGGTCAATGGTTTCTTTCAGTGTAGAACCACCTGTATAAAGAATAAAGCATCCTACCAGGATTCCGAACCAGCCATCAAGAAGCAGTCCCGTATATTTACTGATCAGTGTGGCGATCAGAACAAGTGTCGTTGCCACAGTGTCGCTCAAACTGTCAACAGATGTTGCTTTCATTGCTGCACTATCCAGTTTTTTACTCAGTGAACGATTATAAAAAAACATATATACTTTCACAAGAATGGATGCGATCAGAATCACACATACCAGTGCACTGCTCTCAATCGGTTCCGGGGAACGCAATTTACCAAGTGATGACCAGATGAGTTCGAATCCCATGACAAGTATTGCTACCGATACCAGAAGTCCGGAAATATATTCCATCCTGCCATGTCCGAATGGATGCTCCGGATCAGGCTCCTGTCCGGAAAGCCGAAAACCGATTAACGTAATGATCGAAGAACCCGCATCCGACAGGTTGTTAAACGCATCTGCCGTAATAGCAATAGAACCACTCACCGTTCCTGCAATCCATTTGCCAAGAAAAAGCAGAATATTCAGTCCAATTCCGACTGCACCACTTAAAATGCCATATGCCTGCCGGACTTCCGGCGAATTATAATTGCGGCGATCCTTAATAAAAAGGGATGCCAAAAATGTAATCATATAGATTCCCCCTGTCTGTATTCCCTCGATCTTACCACATTTCTGTGAATAAATCCAGATTTCCCGGAATCCATCTGGAAAAAGATTTCAGAAAATGATATAGTTTTATTAATAATGTTTACATATTACGAGGAGACTTATTTCTATGAAAAATCTCAAAAATATTGCAATGCTGATAGATGCTGATAATACACAGCTTTCCAAACTGGAATCTGTTATACAGGAAATCTCAACAAATGGCCGCATCGTCGTCAAACGTGCTTACGGTAACTGGCGCAAAGGTTCTCTCAAAAATTGGGAAAATGAATTAAAACGTCTTGCGATCAAAGCGGAACAGCAGTTTGACTATGTTGCCGGCAAAAATGCGACAGACATGGCACTCGTTATTGATACGCTTGATCTTCTCCACAGCGGCATTTACGATGCCTTTGTCATTGTCGCAAGTGACAGTGACTACACACCTCTCGCGATCAAACTTCGTGAATCCGGAGTCTTCGTTATGGGAGTCGGTGAGAAAAAAACGCCGGAGCCTTTCCGCAATGCCTGTGATGAATTTGTCTATCTTGAAAACTTAAGCAAAGATACGGATACGCAGACTGCCGCCGTTCAGAAACAGTCAGGAAGCACAAAGCAAAACGCACAGGGAACTGCCGAAGAACGCCGTAAGGCAAAAGAAGCCAAAGAACTCAAAGGAATTCACAAGCTTCTTCGTATCGCCTGGGACAAATACCAGGATGATGACGGTTATGTCAATGTAAGTTCTGCCGGTCAGTATATCAAACGTGCGAAGCCGGATTTCGATGCACGTACTTACGGTTATGTCAAACTTCCGGAACTGATTGAAGCTTTCCCTAAAAGATATTCAATGAAGCGCTACCCCGGCAAAGGCACAGTAACGATCATTGCATATAAGTGTCTCTGATTTATTCTCAGCTATATAGTTACTTATCTTTATTTACGTCCAAACAGTCTCTTTACTGCTTTTACTACTTCATTCAGAATGATAACGGTAAAAGCAGTCAGGAGCATCTTTCCCCACATTCCCACAGAAAGAGGAACTGTTTCAAATACAGCAGCACCAAACTGAGTGATGATTATCTGCAGGATCAGTACCAGAAGGAATACACCGAGCATCAGTTTGTTTTTCAGAAGATTCTTGCACATCGGTGTATCGTCCAGTTCACGGCAGTTGAATGCATTGAACAACTGGAACAGTACAAACAGTGTAAATAATACAGTTGCTTCTTCCTCCGGTGCTGCGCCAAGGAAGTTTTTGAAATGCTGAAGCATAAAGATCCCAGAAATATAAATGCCATTTAAGAAAATACGAATCAGCATTTTCTTTGAAATAATGTTTTCATTTCTTCTTGTCGGTTTGTGTTTCAGAAGATCCGGTCGGATCGGCTCAAGTCCAAGTGTCAGTGCCGGCGGTCCGTCCATGATAATGTTGATCCACAGAAGTTCCAGTGCGGTAAACGGTGCACTGAATCCTGCAAGTATCGAACAGATAACAACGACTACAGAAGAAACATTTACAGTAAGCTGGAACTGAATGAAACGTTTGAAGTTTTCATAAATTCCACGCCCCCACTGAACTGCTTTGATAATCGTAGAAAATGAATCATCCAGAAGCACCATATCGCTGGCTTCTTTGGTGACATCTGTTCCTGCGATTCCCATCGCAATACCCACATCGGCATGTTTGATCGCCGGTGCATCGTTGATTCCGTCACCGGTAACTGCTACGACATTTCCCTGTTCTTTCAGAAGCTTTACTACACGCATCTTGACAAGCGGTGTACTTCTTGCAATAACCTGAATCTTTTTGAGTGCTTCTTTAAGTTCTTCATCTGTCATTTTTTCGATGTCAGAAGCTTCCACTGCGATGTGATTCTCATCAAGCATATGCAGTTCATTTGCAATTGCTCTTGCAGTACGGATGTTGTCACCGGTAAGCATTTTGACTTCAATTCCTGCACTCTGACAGTTGCGGATAGATTCATAAACATCCGGACTCAACGGGTCTGAAATTACGACAAATCCATCATAAATCAGGTCCTGCTCTACATCTTCCTGTGCCTCTCCATGATATCCGTCCAGTTCTTTATGTGCAAATGCAAGCAGACGGCCCGCCTTGCTCTGAAATTCTTCCATCAGACGGAAATTCTTTTCTTTTTCTTCATCAGAAATTCCACTGCAGAGTGAAATAATTTTTTCCGGATTTCCCTTTACATAGAGAATGTCTTTTCTGTTTTCACGGATGATGGTACTCATATCTTTGTTCTGTGAAGAGAACGGAAACACACGTACCACATCTGCTTCATGGCGAAGTTTCTGATAATCGAGACCTGCTTTTACAGCAGCTGCAAGCAAGGAACATTCTGTCGGATTTCCGATAAAAGACCAGTTTCCATTTTCCATGGAAATGTTGGCATTGCTGTTGATACAATAGTTTTTGAGAAGGATTTCGTCTTTCAGCGCTTCCGGCTCGATCAGCTCACCGTTTGTGTAGATTTTCTGAACGGTCATCTTGTTTTCGGTAAGTGTACCGGTCTTATCAGAGCAAATGATATTGACGCACCCAATCGTCTCACAGGCGATCATCTTCTTCACCAGTGCGTTTTCTCTGGACATCTTGATAATATTCAGTGCCAGTGAAACAGCTACGATCGTCGGAAGTCCTTCCGGAACAGCCGCAACGATCAGGACTATACTTGTAATAAACGCATCTGATACAGTATCCAGATTTAACTGTCCGTTCATCACAAACTGGATTACTTCGATGGCAAAAACGATGGCTGCTGCCGAAGTACCGAGTACCGTAATCTGTTTTCCGAGCTTGTCGAGTTTTTCCTGAAGCGGAGTCGTTGTTTTCTCAATTGAGGAAAGTTCCTGTGCTATCTGACCAAACTCAGTATTATTACCGACACCTGTAACCAGCATCTGACCGTTTCCTGCAGATACGAAACAGCCTGAATACAGCATATTTGCACGCTCGGCAACCGGTGTCGTCTCCTGACAGACAGCTTCGGAGTCTTTGTTTACAGGAAGACTTTCTCCGGTAAGTGCAGATTCGTCAACCGTCAGTTCATTGCTTTCCAGAAGTCGTCCATCTGCAACGATCTTGTCACCGTTCTCAACCATGACAATATCACCAACTACAATTTCTTTCTGGGTGACCAGCTGTGGTTCTCCGTTACGGATGACCTTAATCAGTGTGTCCTCGTTGATTTTATTTAATGCTTCAAATGCTTTGGCACTCTTTCCTTCTGTGATGATCGTAATCACTACCGAAAGTGCGATGGCTGCAAAGATTCCGACACACTCAAGGAAGTTGTATTCTCCACCTGTGAAATAGCGGGTGATGTTGACTACCAGTGTAATGATTGCAGCAAAAATCAGCATGACCAGCATTGGTTCGGTGGATGCATCCCAGATTCTTTTTGCCAGAGACTCATGGTTCTGACGCACAAAAGAGTTGGTGCCATAGGTGCTGCGGGATTTTTCTACCTGTTCCGGTGTCAGACCTTTTTCACTGTCTGTTCCGGTCTTTGCAAGAATTTCTTCCCGTGACATCATAAATACATCTTTCATTATTCTCCTCCTGTTTTTATTTGAGAGATCAGATGGCTTTCTTTATTCCAGAAGAACTTTTATGTAATAGGAACATTACGGAGTAATTTCCTATTACATAAAAAAACGAGACTTCATGTACAGCAAACTAAACGTTACTTAACAGTAACTTTGCCATACATGAGTCTCGTTATTTAAGACAAGCCAGACCGCACGGTCAGGATGTTGACTTGCCACGCTATGCGCCACTACTCCCTCATATAGTATATATGATTAATTCTTGTTGATTTAATCATATAGATATTCTGTTAGTCAAGTGAAACATCATCAAAATCGACATTTTTTACCTACATCAGTCAAAAAATTCAATTCCTATCAGTGTCAGTCCGTGTGCCGGCGCGGTCGGTCCGGATACAGAACGATCGCAGGCATCGAGGATCTTTTTCACACGTTCCGGCGGATACTGTCCGTTTCCGACCTGAATCAGTGTTCCGGCAATGATGCGAACCATATTGTAAAGAAATCCCTCTCCCTTTACACGAATCGTCACAATGTCACCGTCTCTCCACACATCAATTCCTGTAATGGTACGGACTGTGGATTTTACCTGCGCACCTGTTCCACAGAAACTTGCAAAATCATGTCGTCCGATCAGATAAGAGGTTGCTTCCCGCATCTTATCTACATCAAGTGTATAATGATAAAAATAAGAATACAAACGCTCTGTCGGCACCGGGAATTTACGGTTCAGTATCCGGTATTCATATGTTTTTTCACTGTCGCAGTATCTCGGATGAAAATCCGGTTCCACTTCTTCTGATAACTGAATACGGATATCTTCCGGCAGTCTCTGATTCAGTGCATAGGAAATCTTTTCTCCCGGAATGCGTGTATTCGTATCAAACACAGCTACGTTTCCGAGTGCATGGACACCCGCGTCGGTACGGCTTGCACCCATGATCTCAATTTTTTCTCCAAGAAGGTCAGAAAGTGTATCGTTAAGCACACCCTGAATCGTGATTCCGTTTGGCTGAATCTGCCATCCACTGTAATTCGTTCCGTCATAGGCAACTACAAGTCCAACTCTTTTCATCTTATCCTCCATTTATGGTAAAAATGGCTCCCGCCTTTTACAGCAAGAACCATCCTTATTTATAAACCGGCCATACGAAATCCGATCGCTACTGCAAGATATGCAAACAGGATCAAGTATGCAATATGGTCTCGTTTCTTATATTTCAGCGGTTTCATCTGGGTACGGTCATCGCCCCCGTGATAACACCGTGCTTCCATCGCCATTGCAAGATCATTCGCACGGCGGAAAGCAGAAATAAACAGCGGCACCAGAAGCGGTACCATGTTTTTCACTTTCTGGATCAGATTTCCGTTTTCAAAATCTGCGCCTCGCGCGATCTGTGCTTTCATGATCTTGTCCGTTTCTTCGAGAAGAATAGGAATAAAACGAAGTGCAATCGACATCATCATTGCGATCTCATGTACCGGAACATGGATCTTATTCAGTGGACGAAGGCTTTTTTCCAGTCCGTCGGTCAGCTGATTCGGGGTAGTCGTCAGTGTCATAAGTGAAGAGCCGATTACCAGATAGATCAGTCGTATTGCCATGCGGACTGCCATTGAAATACCTTCTTTTGTGATCTTGAAAATTCCAAGCGTAACGATCGCCTCACCCGGTGTCAGAAGAATATTAAACACCATCGTGATCAGCAGGATCATAAAGATTGCTTTCAGTCCCTTGAAGATAAACTTCACCGGAACTGTGGAAATCAATATCATTCCTGCCAGAAATACGGTTGCTACCGCATATCCGACTACAGTATGAAATAAAAATACCGATATAATAAAAATCAGTGTGCCTGCAAGTTTTGTTCGTGGATCCAGCTTATGGATCGGGGACTTTGCCGGATAATACTGTCCGATTGTAATATCTCTAATCATTCAGAACCCCTCCTTTCAGTAAAGGAGAGTTCATTTCCTTAAGCGCACGCAGGATATCCGCTCTCGCTTCCTCAACAGTTGTGTCAGAAGGATCTACCGGAAGGCCTTTTTCTTTCAAAGCATGCATGATATAGGTGATCTGCGGTGCTGCAAGTCCCATCTCTTCCAGCTCTTTGTAATGCGCAAAAACCTTTTTCGGAGTATCGTCAAATGCAATCTTACCGTGATTTACCACTATCAGACGTTCTACATATTTCGCAACGTCTTCCATGCTGTGTGAAACCAGAATGATCGTGATTCCACGAGCTTTATGAAGTTCTGCAATCTGGTCAAGGATCTCATCCCTTCCCTTCGGATCCAGTCCTGCAGTCGGCTCATCCAGAATCAGGATCTTCGGATTCATTGCAAGAACACCGGCGATCGCCACACGCTTTTTCTGTCCGCCGGACAGATCAAATGGAGATTTGTCAAAATTTTTTTCTTTGAAGCCTACCTGAAGAAGTGCTTTTCTTGCTTCTTCCTCAGCTTCCTCTCTGCTTTTGCCCTGATTCATCGGTCCATAGCAGACATCCGAAAGAACATCGCTCTCAAAAAGCTGATGTTCCGGATACTGGAAAACAAGTCCGACTTCACTTCGAAGTGCTCTTCTGTTGTAGTTTTCTGCCCAGACATCCTCACCATTGTATGATACTGTGCCGGAAGTCGGCTTAATCAATGCGTTCAGATGCTGGATCAATGTAGATTTCCCGCTTCCTGTATGTCCGATCACACCGATAAACTGTCCATCCGGAATGTTCAGATTAATGTCTTTCAGTGCGTGGATCTCATAAGAAGTTCCCGGGCTGTATGTGTAAGTTACGTTTTTCAGTTCTATTGACATAAGGCATTTACCAACTCTTCCGTAGTAAGGATTCCATCCGGAATGTCTACACCGGACTGTTTCAGTTCATGTGCAAGCAGCGTTACCTGCGGCACATCCAGACGATATTTCTTCAGTGTCTCCACCTGTGAAAAGATCTCCTTCGGAGTTCCCTCCATCACGACATGACCGTCATCCATGACAACCACACGATCGGCATCGATCACTTCTTCCATGTAGTGTGTGATCAGAACGACCGTCACATTTTCCTGACGATTCAGCTGATGAACTGCTTCCAGTACTTCTTTTCGTCCGTTCGGATCCAGCATGGCAGTCGGTTCATCCAGAACGATACACTGCGGACGCATCGCCATGACACCTGCGATCGCCACACGCTGCTTCTGTCCACCGGAAAGCTTATTCGGTGAATGATGACGATATGCAGTCATTCCTGTCTTTGCAAGGCTTTCATCCACACGTTTCCAGATATCTCCTGTAGATATCCCCATATTTTCCGGTCCGAATCCCACATCTTCCTCAACCACGGTACCAATGATCTGGTTATCCGGATTCTGAAATACCATACCTGCTTTTTGCCGTATCTTCCAGAGTTCCGGCTCTTTCGCCGTGTCGATTCCGTCGATCCAGATGGTTCCCTCTGTCGGGAGCAACAACGCATTGATGTGCTTAGCAAACGTAGATTTGCCTGAGCCGTTATGTCCAAGCACTGCAACAAATTCACCCGGTTGTATATCAAGGTCAACGCCGTCAACCGCTCTCTGCGTATCTTCGACATTTCCATCTTCATCATATCTCAAATAGTCAAATGCAAGTTTTGCCGCTTTGATGATTCCCATCTTTTTAGTCCTTTCAGGCTTCCTCGGAAGGTTCGCCACCGGTCAGAGATTCGATCAGTTCCCAGATTTCATCTCTTCCCTGCTTTGTCTCAGCAGAATACGGAATCACAGTTGTTCCTTTTCTTAACTGAAGGCCTTCTCTTATCGCCTTCAGATTCTTCTGAACCTGACTGCGTTTCAGTTTATCCAGTTTCGTTGCAATAATTATCGGCTCATAGCCATTATGAAGAATCCATTCATACATCTGTCTGTCATTTGCAGACGGATCATGACGGATATCGATCAGAAGAAAAACGGCTTTGAGATTACGGGAAGTATGCAGATAATTCTCGATCATCTTTCCCCATTTTTCTTTTTCTGCCGGTGTCACACGGGCATATCCATATCCCGGAAGATCGACCAGATCCAATTCATCATTGATCTTATAAAAATTGATCGTCTGTGTCTTGCCCGGCTGTGCACTGGTACGCGCCAGTGCCTTCCGGTTCATCAAACCATTGATCAGTGAAGATTTGCCGACGTTGGATTTGCCGGCAAAAGCCACTTCCGGCAAACCGGTATCCGGAATCTTACTTGTGATTCCGCATACGATATCTAAAACTGCGCTTTTTATAACCATAAAGTCCTCTTTCGATAACTGTTCAAGTCTCTGCAAGTTACTTCTGTCAATTCGCAAGTGCCTCGTGAAGCACTTCATTCATATTTTCTACAAAGGAGATTTTCAGACCGTCAAGGATCTCATCATCCATCTCCTGAATATCCGGTTTGTTCTGCTTCGGTACAAGTACCTGTCTGATCTTGGCGTATTTGGCTGCAAGAAGTTTTTCTTTCAGTCCACCGATTGGAAGTACATGACCACGGAGTGTGATTTCACCGGTCATTGCTACATCTGCGCGCACTTCTCTTCCGATGATCGCAGAAAGCATAGCTGTCGCCATGGTAATACCCGCAGAAGGTCCGTCTTTCGGAACTGCCCCTTCCGGAATATGTACGTGAATATCATTTTCCTGGAAAAATTCCGGCGAAATATCATAATCGGATGCTACAGAACGGATGTAAGAAATACCTGCCTGAGCAGATTCTTTCATGACATCTCCGAGCTGTCCGGTAAGCACAAGTTCTCCCTTGCCCGGCATGACATTGACCTCGATCTGAAGTGTATCACCGCCGACCTGTGTCCATGCAAGTCCTCTGGCAATTCCGACTTCGTCTTTCTTATTTGCCATCAGATAACTGTATCTGGCTTTACCGAGAAAATCTTCAAGGTTTTTGCCTTTGACCGTGATCTTCTTCTGGTTATTTTCCATGATCTCACGAGCCGCCTTACGGCAGATCTGACCGATCTTACGCTCCAGTCCACGCACACCTGCCTCGCGGGTGTAGAGTGTGATAATCTTGCGAAGTGCAGACGGCTGGATCGTCAGTGCTCCTTTCGGAATACCGTTTACTTCCAACTGTTTCGGGATCAGATGCTCTTTCGCAATGTGTTCTTTTTCGTTTTCAGTATAACCTGAGATCTCGATGACTTCCATACGGTCAAGAAGTGGTCTCGGAATACTGTCCATATCATTTGCGGTCGCAATAAATAATACTTCGGAAAGATCCTGAGGAACCTCGACATAATGGTCATTGAAACGGTTGTTCTGCTCCGGATCAAGCACTTCAAGAAGTGCTGCAGAAGTATCACCTTTATAGTCACTGCTTGTCTTATCAATCTCATCAAGAAGCATCAGCGGATTGCTGACACCAGCCTGTGAAAGTGCTTCCGTGATACGTCCCGGCATAGCACCTACATAAGTCTTTCTGTGTCCGCGGATCTCCGCCTCATCACGGACACCGCCGAGACAGATGCGGACGTATTTTTTATTCAATGCCTCTGCTACAGACTTCGCGATGGAGGTCTTACCTGTTCCCGGAGGGCCTACAAGACAGAGGATCGGGCTCTTGCCGCCACCTGTCAGCTTGCGGACAGCAAGGAATTCCATGATGCGTTCCTTGACATCTTTGAGCCCGTAATGTCCTTCTTCGAGAATTTCCCAGGCCTTCTTTAAGTCTGTGGAATCTTCAGACTTTTTATCCCACGGAAGCGCAAGAAGTGTCTCGATATAAGTGCTCAGCACACTGCTTTCTGCTGCACTGCTGTTCATGCTCTTAAAACGGTCAATTTCTTTGTTCAGTTTGTCTTTAACTTCCTGAGAAGCCTGAAGTTCACCAACTTTTTGGCGGTATTCTTCCGCGGTATCACTGGTACTTTCCTCTCCCAGTTCCTCACGGATGACTTTAAGCTGCTCTCGCAGAATATAATCTCTCTGATTCTTATCCACACGGGATTTAAGCTTGCGCTGCAGATCGTGTCCGACCTGAAACACTTCGATCTCATTTGTGAGGATTGCAGCAAGTACCTCATAGCGATCTTCAAGGCTGACTGCCTCGAGGATTTTCTGTTTGTTCTGATAACTCAGCGGAACATTTACCGAGACCTGTGTGATCAGCTGATCGATATCCTCAATGTTCAGGATTTTTGCTGCCAGATCTTTGCTGATTTTTCCGCTTTCCATGCAATATCTCTGAAAGAGTTCCTGAATACTCCGGAACATTGCTTCATTCAGAGATTTCGTATATTTCGCACTGTCAGGCTCAAAAAGTGCCGTTTCTGCTTTCAGAAACGGCTCCTCCTGATCAAGACTTAGAAGTTCTGCACGTTCAATTCCTTCTACCAGCACTCTGAGCAGATCCTGCGGAAGTTTTACTACCTGCTTGATGTAGGCAACAGTTCCCACCTTATACAGATCTGATAACTTCGGAGATTCCATCTCAGGATCCTTCTGTGTAACCAGAAAAATCTTCTGATCATGAAGCATTGCCGCCTCTATTGCTTTGATTGAACGTTCTCTGCTCACATCAAAGTGAACGATCATTTCCGGAAGGATCGTTGTGCCGCGCAGAGCGATTGCCGGAAGAATGCTGATTGGCTGTTTCATCTATTTTCAATCCCTTCTTTAGGCCGTCTCCGGCTTTCCTGTCTTTCTGGAACGGGAATTTCTTCTTGTGGTATTTTGCTGCATGGCAGGCTGTTCTCCATGAACCACTTCCGGTTCTCCGGTTCCGTCTACTGCATCTTTTGTGATGATGCACTTACATATCGTATTGTCGGAAGGAGTACGGTACATCAGATCCATCAGAGATTTCTCCATGATGGAACGAAGTCCTCTGGCACCGGTCTTACGCTCCAGAGATTTTCTCGCTACTTCTTTGAGGGCATCTTCCTCAAATTCAAGCTCTACTCCATCCAGCTCGAATAATTTGTGATACTGTCTGGTCAGAGAGTTCTTAGGCTCTTTAAGGATACGGATCAGTGCTTCCTCATCCAGTCCATCTAAAGTAACTACGATCGGAACACGACCGATAAACTCCGGAATCAGGCCATATTTGATAAAGTCTTCCGGCATAACGTCCTTCAGGACTTCTCCGATGTTTCTTTCTTCCTGTACAGAAACATCTGCACCGAATCCGATGGACTTGGTGTCCTGACGTGCTTCAATCGTCTTTTCGATACCGTCAAATGCACCACCGCAGATAAACAGGATGTTGGTGGTATCAATCTGGATAAACTCCTGATGCGGATGTTTACGTCCACCCTGCGGCGGAACGCTTGCAACTGTACCTTCAAGGATCTTCAGGAGTGCCTGCTGTACACCTTCACCGGATACATCTCTGGTGATGGATGCGTTCTCGGATTTACGTGTGATCTTGTCGATCTCATCGATGTAGATGATACCGTACTGCGCACGTTCGATATCATAATCTGCTGCCTGAATGATCTTCAGAAGAATGTTCTCAACATCTTCGCCAACATAACCTGCTTCGGTAAGTGTGGTTGCATCTGCGATTGCGAAAGGCACATTCAGAAGTCTGGCAAGTGTCTGCGCAAGCAGTGTCTTACCGGATCCTGTCGGTCCAAGCATCAGAATGTTGCTTTTCTGTAACTCCACATCCAGATTTCTGGATGCTGTAATTCTCTTGTAATGATTATATACAGCCACAGACAGAGCTTTCTTAGCTTCGTCCTGTCCAATGACATAATCGTCCAGAATCTTATGGATCTCCTCAGGTTTTAAAAGGTTGATGTCTGAATCATAAACATCCTCCGTATCATACTGAGCCAGTTCCTCTTCCATAATTTCCGAGCAGATACCAATGCATTCGTCACAGATAAAAACACCATCCGGTCCTGCGATCAGCTTACGTACCTGATCCTCAGATTTGTGACAAAAAGAGCATCTGACTTTTCCTTCTCTCATTTTTTCTGCCATAAATAGTTCTCGTTTCCTTTCAGTTTGATATGGCACAAAAGGAACCCCCTGAAAAGAGGTTCCTTCTGTCTGCTTTATTTATGCTCGACAACACCATCGATCAGTCCGTATGCCTTTGCTTCTTCAGCAGTCATATAATTATCGCGGTCTGTGTCTTTTTCCACTACTTCGTAAGGCTGTCCTGTGTTTTCTGCCAGGATCTCATTCAAAGTCCGTTTCGTCTGGGCAATGTGATCAGCCACGATCTGAATCTCGGTTGCCTGACCCTGTGCTCCGCCTGACGGCTGATGAATCATGATCGTTGAGTGTGGCAGGGCATATCTCTTGCCCTTTGTTCCGCCTGCCAGAAGGAATGCTCCCATGCTGGCTGCCATTCCGAGACAGATTGTAGAAACATCACACTTAATGTATTTCATGGTATCATAAATAGCCATGCCTGCAGTTACAGAACCACCCGGGCTGTTGATATATAACTGAATATCCTTGCTCGGATCCTCTGCCTCAAGAAACAGAAGCTGTGCCACGATAATGCTTGCACTTACATCATTTACTTCCTCGCCAAGAAAGATAATGCGGTCTTTCAGAAGACGGGAGTAAATGTCATAGCTTCTTTCTCCTCTGCTTGTCTGTTCAATGACATATGGTACTAAACTCATATATAAATGCCTCCATTCGTCGA
>OLRJ01001128.1_pt1 | contig 23621 bp, 20 predicted proteins | sample 1672741 | NCBI WGS metagenome assembly OLRJ01 (sample SAMEA3136719, study PRJEB25190) | human gut metagenome | biome: human gut; feature: human-associated habitat; material: faeces | place: Austria | collected 2013
GTATACGGGTAAATCCACGTTGCTACAAATGTGAGGTCACTTCATATTGTCTAAATAAATAAATACGAAACTTTGGACTTGAATGGAGAATTGTGAAGATGGAGAAATTGTATGGAAAATGAAATTGTAATATTTGAGACGGAAGATAATGCCATAAAACTTAAAGTGCCTGTTGAATGCGAAACTGTGTGGCTAAACCGTCAGCAAATGTCAGAGCTCTTTGATAGAGATGTAAAGACAATTGGTAAACATATTAACAATGCTTTGCGAGAAGAATTAGAAGACCAAGTGGTAGTCGCAAAATTTGCGACTACCACTCAGCACGGGGCAATAGAAGGAAAAACACAGACACATATGACTGAATACTATAATTTAGATGTCATCATTTCCGTCGGATATCGCGTTAAATCTAAACGAGGCGTTGAATTCAGAAGATGGGCAAATTCAGTTCTAAAACAATATATATTGCAGGGTTATGCTGTAAATGATAATCGTATTGCGCAACTTGGCGAAGTGATACGTATTATGAAAAGGACTCAGAATGCTTTGGATTCACAGCAGGTGCTTAATGTAATTCAGAAATACAGCAACGCATTAGAGTTGCTCGATTCATATGATCACCAGAATATGGAGCGTCCTAAAGGAAGTGTGGCAACATATGAACTCACATATGAAGAATGCAAGGATGTTATTTCTCAGATGCGATTTGGAGCAGAATCAGATTTGTTCGGCAAAGAGAAAGACGATTCATTCAAAGGTAGTATTGGAAACATATATCAGTCCTTTTCTGGACAGGAATTGTATCCGACATTAGAAGAGAAGGCTGCACATCTTCTGTATTTTGTAACTAAGAATCACAGCTTCCTAGATGGCAACAAAAGAATAGCAGCCACGATGTTCTTATATTTCCTTGATAAGAATGGAGTGCTCTTCATTGATGATGACAAGTTGATAGATGACCATACGCTTGTTGCCCTAACCATTATGATTGCAGAATCTAAACCGGAGGAAAAAGAAATGATGATTACGGTAATTATGAATTGTTTAAGACCGTAAGTCATTTTCAATAAGTAGTTGAAAAATCGGAAGTTATCTGGGATGGAGGTGAACACCAAGTGAAACAATCTTTTATATCAATTGCCATTTTGATAATCATTTTGGTTGTTTTGATAATCATTTTGGTTGCAACAGTGTATTTTGTTTCAAAAGCAATGAGATACAAAACAGAAAGAGAAAAGAGTGCAATAAAGAAGAGTTTTATCGCATATCTGCTGACAGATAGCTGGCTGATAAGTTGGTTAGTATATAGAAAGAATAATCCAAATGATCACCTGTAAAGCGGATTACAACTTCCAGTTTGTAAGATAGTACACTTTTTAAAAAGATATTCGAGGATAGTGAATTACAAGAGGATTCAGTTATTCGAAAATTTCGAATAACTGCTCTTGATGGAAAAACGTATAACACAAATCACTATTCCCTGGAAATGATTTTTACCTGATGGAGGTGAATTCGGATGCCGTTTCAGATTATCCGAAACGATATTACAAAAGTAAAAGCAGATGCCATCGTGAACACGGCGAATCCGGATGTTGCCGTTGGCAGAGGTACGGACCGTGCTGTTTATCACGCCGCCGGCAGAGATTGGTTGCTGGCGGAGCGTAAGAAAATCGGTATTATGCATCCGGGTCAAGCAGCCCATACACCTGCTTTTAACCTGGATGCAAAATATATAATCCACACTGTCGGACCGGCATGGATCGATGGCAATCACGATGAGCGGGAGATTCTTCATTCGTGTTATGAGAAATCGCTGAATCTGGCGGCAGAGCTTTCTTGCAGGAGCATCGCATTTCCTCTGATTGCCACAGGAAGCTACGGATTCCCGAAAGATGAGGCGCTGCAGATTGCTTTGGCGGAAATCGACAAATTCCTTCTGTCCCATGAGATGGAGGTTATTCTGGTCGTGCTGGGCCGGAAGGCGTTCGAGCTGTCCGAGAAGCTGGTGGGGGATATTGAAGAATACATCGATGAGCACGGCATAGCCGAGCTTCATGAAGCGGAATATGGAATTTGGTACGGAAGCGAGCGGTGGGGGCGGCCGGAGCAAAATAAAACCTCCGTGATTCTGGGTGCACCGTTATTTCCGGACGTTTCCGGAATGAGCCTGGACGAAATTCTGGAGAGTTCCGAGGATACCTTTCAGCAAAAACTGTTCAAGTTGATTGAAGAGAGCGGCATGGACGATGTCACCGTTTATAAGAAAGCGAACATCGATCGGAAGGTGTTTTCGAGAATCCGATGTAAGAAAGATTATAAGCCGACGAAAAAAACAGCGGTGGCATTTGCAATCGCGCTTCAGCTGGATATGCCGGCGATGCTGGATCTGCTGTCCAGGGCAGAGATTGCATTCTCTCCCAGCAGCAAATTTGACTTGATCATCACCTATTTCGTCACGAACGAGGTGTACGATATCTATGAGATAAACGCTGCACTATTCAAATATGGGCAGCCGATTCTGGGGGCGTGATTCCGGGGAGTGGAATTTGTCGCATGGCAAACGACCACTCCTTTTTCGTATTCTGATATACTTGCAGCATCAAGAGTTCGAAGGAGGGTTCAATATATGTATGGAGCAATTTTAGGGGACATGATTGGCGCACCCTACGAGTTTGACAGGGGCAATAAAACAAAAGATTTCGAGATGTTCAATGACCGGGTGTGTTTCACGGATGATTCCGTAATGACGATTGCGGTGGCAGATGCGCTGATGCGTATTTCAAATGATGCCGACGATGATGATGTGAAAATGGCAGTCATTCAGTCTATGCAGAAATGGGGAAAGAAGTATCCTCGGGCCGGTTACGGACAGAGATTTTTCTTTTGGCTGGGCAAGAAAAACCCACAGCCATACGGCAGTTGGGGGAATGGATCGGCAATGAGGGTCTCATCGGTGGGCTGGTTGTATAACAGTCTGGAAGAGACACGAAAATATGCAAGGCTGACGGCAGAAGTTACTCATAATCATCCGGAAGGCATAAAGGGCGCGGAAGCAGTGGCGTCGGCTATTTTTATGGCGCGAAACGGGGCTTCTAAGGATGAGATAAAGAAATATATCATTCAGGAATTTGATTATGATCTTTCCAGAACCTGCGATGAAATCAGACCGGGATATCATCACATCGAATCATGTCAGGAAACGGTACCGGAAGCATTGACGGCTTTCATGGAAGGGGCGGATTTTGAGGATGTAGTCCGGACGGCGGTGTCTTTGGGCGGTGACTGCGATACCTTAACCTGCATTGCCGCGAGCATTGCGGAAGCATTCTACGGCCTCCCGGATAATATGAAGGATGAATGCCGGAAGCGGCTGCCGAAAGATATGCTCGGGATTCTGGATCGATTTGATGAACGGAGGAGTGATAGAAGATGAAAAAGTTTGCATTGAGAAACTTGGTTTTACTGCTGTGTTTGACGATGGCGATATCCTTTACGGGATGCGCCTCTGAGGCCAAAAAGGCGATGGATGAGAGTGTGGATACGGCAAACGAATTGCTGGAGAAAGATGCAGAGCCATTTGATGCGGAAACGGAAACGGCGCTTGAAAAGGCGGTGAAAACCAGCGAAGAGGCAGAGGATGACGATGCGTATAAGAAAGTAAAGAAGAATATAGATAACGCAATCAAAGCCTATCAAGACAGCGTGAAGCAGCAAAAGCAGGTAACCGAACCGAAAGAATAATTCCTGGTGGAGAGAGCGAAGACCGTCAAAAGTGTTACAGCGGTGGAAGCGGCCACGGAAAAAACAGATGCGAATACACTCATGAATAAGAAAGGCGGCTATTACGCATATGTGGCGATGAAATCATCCCTGATTGACGACAGCTATGATGAGGGAGAGTCTCCGGTAGAAGCCGGCACGGAAGGCGGCGCGGTAATCGAGGCATTCCACACTGTAAAGGATGCAGAAGCGCGGGATGCGTATCTTTCCGGATTTGATGGAGCGGGCATGCTTTCGCCGGGTTCCCACAGAGTGGTGGGAACACTAGTAATTAGAACATCCGACGAGCTTTCGGCTTCGGATCAGAAAAAACTGGAGAATCGCATTGTTGACGCGCTTATCAAACTGGAATAAAGTGTAAGTTCTGAGATTCATGGAGCAGGAAAGGCATCTCTTCGGAGGTGCCTTTTTTCTTATTACGTGCTGCTTACGTGATGGATTCTTTGCATAACCCCTACACAGAGAACCGACATACGTTCACTCAACGCACAAAAGGGAATGATAAAATTTACAAATAAATGTATATAGTTGCATTGTTATATAAGTTTTGGGGGTCCAATTACGTCATTGCTTTTGCCGGTGCTATGCACCCGACAAGGAGATGAGATTATGATTCAACTGATAGATGTAACGAAAGCGTTTAAGAACAACGTGGTTCTGGACGGGATTTCCATGGATTTTCGGGATGGGGAGCTGACGGTGCTGATCGGTCCCAGCGGATGCGGAAAGACGACCACGCTGAAAATGATTAACCGGCTGATTCCCGCCACCGGCGGACGGATTCTCATTGATGGAGAGGATATCGAATCCATCGACAAGGTGAAGCTGCGCCGAAATATGGGATACGTAATCCAGCAGGGCGGACTGTTTCCCCATATGACCATACGTCAGAATATCGAAATCATCGAGAAGCTGGAAGGAAAGGATGAGTATCAGATTCTGAAGAATACGGAGCGATTGATGGAGATGGTGGATATGGATGCGGCAAAATTCCTGGACCGATATCCCAGCGAGCTGTCCGGCGGGCAGCAGCAGCGAATCGGCGTAATCCGTGCCCTGGCCAACGACCCGGATTACGTGCTTCTGGATGAGCCCTTTTCCGCTCTGGATCCATTGACCAGAAGTTCCTTGCAGGATGAGCTGTCCGACCTCCATCGAAAGATGGGAAAGACTATGATTTTCGTCACCCACGATATGGACGAGGCGATTAAGATTGCAGATCGAATCTGCATCATGAAGGACGGCCGCATTCTGCAGTACGATACGCCGGAAGAAATTCTGCGACGTCCGGCGAATGATTTTGTGGCGAACTTCGTGGGCGCGAACCGAATCTGGGGGTCGCCGAAGTTCATTCGGGTGGAAGATTTTATGATTCGGCATCCGGTGACCTGCGAAGCCTCCCTTTCCGCGGAGCGATGCATCACCAAGCTGACGATGCGGCACGTGGATACGCTGCTGGTGACCGGAAAAGAAGGACAGCTGCTGGGCATCGTGAACCGGAAATCCCTGTACGCCAACCACCGGCCGGACAAGCCGGCGGGGGAGATTATGCTGCCGCCGAAATGCACAGCTCATCCGGAAGACAGCATTCTGGACGTACTGAAGATGATCGACCGGACGGATGCCAGCAACGTGCCGGTGGTGGACGCCCTGGGCAGGGTTGTGGGACTCCTGACCAACAGTAATCTGGTTTCGACGCTGAGCCGCCAGTATCTGGAGGATATGACGGAGGAGGTGCGTGGCAATGTTTAAGATGTTCGAATACTTCGGGGCCCATTCGTCTCAAATCTGGAAGTTAACGTTAGAGCACATTGAAATGACCGCAATTGCGGTATGCATCGCCGTCCTGATCGGCGTGCCGCTTGGAATCCTGATCAGCTATGTGCGAAAGCTGGACAAGCCGGTGCTGGGTCTGGCCAACGTAGTGCAGGCGATTCCGAGCATGGCCCTGTTGGGCCTGGCAATTCCACTGCTGGGCATCGGCGTGCTGCCGGCCATCGTTATGGTGATTATCTACTCGCTGTTGCCAATCGTGAAGAACACCTATACCGGAATTTCCGGAATCGATCCCCTGATGGTGGAGGCGGCCAACGGAATCGGGCTGACGCCGAGACAGGTCCTTACCAAAGTGAAAATCCCGATGGCACTGCCGGTGATTATGGCCGGCGTGCGGATTTCGGCGGTGACTGCAGTGGGCCTCATGACCATGGCGGCATTTATCGGAGCCGGCGGCTTGGGGTATCTTGTTTTTGCGGGAATCCGAACCACCAATAACTACCAGATCCTGGCGGGAGCGATTCCGGCGTGCATTCTGGCGTTGCTGGTGGATTTCCTGATGGGCCTGGTGGAAAAGCTGGTGACACCGATCAGCCTTCAGAAGAGCGGCGGCCTCTCTCGGAAACAAATGAAGCGGAAGCGCAGAAGGGAAAAGCTGACACTGGGGACCGCGGTGATCCTCATCTGTGCCATCATCGTGGGCGGGGCGGTGAACAGCCGACTCGCAGGACGGGAAAAAGAAATTACCGTGGGCGGCAAGGATTTTACCGAGCAGCTCATTCTGGTAAACCTCTACTCCGACTATATCGAGGCGCATACCGATATCCACTGCGTGCGGAAGGAAAACCTGGGAGGAAGCCAGGTGTGCTACCAGGCGCTGAAGAAGGGCGATATCGATATGTACGTGGATTATACCGGCACCCTGTACGGAAGCGTGCTGAAGCATGACGGTACCGACGATATGGAAGGCGTGTACAACACCTGCGTCAAGGAGATGAAAAAGAAGAATATCTCCCTGACCCAGCAGTGCGGGTTCAATAATACATATACCTTGGCGGTGAGCAAACAAATTGCCAAGAAGTACAATCTGGAGACCATCCGAGACTTGGTGCGGAAATCCTCCCAGCTCCATCTGGGGTGCACCCTGGAATTCCAGAACCGTCACGACTGCATCGATGCACTGAAAAAGGCGTATCCGAGCCTGAAGTTCAAGAAGATATCGGCGATGGACGGTTCGCCGCGTTTTGTGGCACTGGATAATAAGGAAGTGGACGTAATCGATGCCTTTGCAACAGATGGAATGCTGATGAAATACCATCTGAAGGTGCTGAAGGATGAAGACCACGTGTTCCCGCCGTACTATGCGGTTCCGTGTTTTAATTCCGATACCCTGAAAAAATATCCGGAACTGGAGCGGGTGGTGGACGAGCTGGCGCCGAAGCTCACCGACGAGGTGATGATGAAGCTGAACTATCAGGTAGATGTGCAGGGGAAGGAACCGAAGGACGTGGCCAGAGCGTTCCTGGAGCAGGAGAATTTAATCTAGCGCATCCCTAGCGGATTGTAAAAAAATCGTAAAGCATATTGAAAGCAAAACGAAAATTTGGTAGAATACTAAAGCTAAAAGGGAGTAGCTAGCCGAAAGTGTTCACTTTTTCGTCAGTACAGTTATTTGATAATAACTCGGAAAGTGATTAAATAGCGAGACTTTTACTGTTAAATGCAGTAGGAGTCTCTTTTTTTTGTGCTTATTGCCTACTGCAAGGGAATAAGGAAAGCGAGGTAGAAAAAATGTTATTACAGGCGGGGATTTTGATCGTCGGATTTGTTTTTCTGGTAAAAGGCGCCGATTGGTTCGTGGAAGGGTCGGCCAGCATTGCGAAGCGGCTGGGAATTCCTCAGCTGATCATCGGTCTGACCATTGTGGCCATGGGCACCAGCATGCCGGAAGCGGCGGTGAGCATTACCGCGGCACTGAAGCAGAATGCCGGCATCACCATCGGAAACGTGGTAGGAAGCAACATTATGAACGTATTTATTATTCTGGGAGTTACAGCGCTGATTACCAATGTGACGGTACAGAAGTCCACCCTGAAATATGAGATGCCGTTCATGATGGCCATCACCGTAGTTATGCTAATCTGCGGAATGACCGGCGGAACCGTCACCTTCGCAGAGGGCGTCGTGCTGTGGGCACTGTTTATCGCATATCTGGGCTACCTGTTCGTCATGGCAAAAAAAGGCACCGATGAAGAGGATGGCGATACTCCCATTCACCCGGTATGGAAATGTCTTCTGCTGATGGTAGTCGGCGGAATTCTGGTTGTAAAAGGAAGTGATTTTGCCGTCAGCGGGGCGTCCGAGATTGCCCGGTATTTCGGAATGAGTGAGCGTTTCATCGGATTGACCATCGTAGCGCTGGGAACGTCCCTTCCGGAACTGGTTACTTCCGTGACCGCAGCGAGAAGAGGAAATGCGGGAATTGCCATCGGCAACATCGTGGGCAGCAATATCTTCAATATCCTGTTCGTCATCGGCACAACTGCGCTGATCTGTCCGGTACCGTTTGAAAGCAAGTTCGTAATCGATACCGCGATTGCGATTCTGGCCGGTGTGGTTCTGTGGGCCGGCACCGTAAAACACAAAGAATTGAGAAGACCCTGCGGGATTGCGATGCTGTTGTGCTATGCGGGATACTTCACATATCTTTGCATGGCGTAATAAAAAAACAATTTTCTCATCATCGGAAATGTCCGGTGGTGAGTTTTTTATGATTTTATAAATTTGAAAATGTGAAGTAAAAGTACTTTATTATTCGTATTTGTCAAGTTAATTATAAAAGTGTCATGTTTTTAAATTCCTTGTATCCTTTTTTAAACATATAGTAATTTTTCGATGTAAAATGGACAATAAATTAACTATATAGGTGTGAGTATAAAGAGATTTCTGCCGGTGTGAACAACGTGTGAAGAATGTGAAAAATGAAAAAAGCACGGCGACCGTTTTTTAAACGAATATGAAACCCAGTATAAAAATTATTAATAGTAAAGCGCTTTTTAATTAATAAAAGTGTAATAATTATTTAACAAACTATCTGCTTTTCGAGGGTTTCATCCTTTTGACGAGGGTATTAATTGGTGCTATAATCATTAAAAATGTTATGCATAAGTATTGTTTTCAGGCATTTGGTTCTACAGATATCGGAAAACGTGGAATGCGCATAGAATAGGAGGTTAACAGTCTATGGAATTGCAGATTCACGATTTGGTTTCATCCATCCGCAAAGAGGGTGTCGATGCAGCCAATGAGCAGGCAGAGAAGATTATCGCTGAAGCCAAGCAAAAGGCGGAGGAGATTATTTCCAATGCAAATGCAGAGGCCAAGACAACAAAGGAAGCTGCCACAAGAGAAATTGAAACACTCAGAGAGGGTGCCATCGAGAATGCCGAGCAGGCAAAGAGAGATGCCCTGATTTCCTTTAAGAAGGAAGTATTGGGTGAAGTTGGCAGAATCCTGGAGGCAAAGGTTCGTGAAGACCTGAAGGGAGAAGCCCTGGGTAAGCTGATCAAAGCCGTTGTCAATGGTGAGGATATGTCTCAGTATGCAGCAGAAGTGGCAGAAGTCACCGATGAATTGAAGGCTGCGCTTGCGGAGGAAATCCAGAATGGCCTTGAGGTCAAGGTTGGAAAGGGAGTTGCTTCCGGATTCAAGCTTGCCGCAAAGGACGGTTCCGGTTACTTCGATTGCACCGATGAGGAGATTATGCAGCTTTTAATGCCTTACTTCAGAGAGATGGATTTCTAAGAACCGGGAGGTAGAGTATGGCTTCGTATTACTACTTAATTTCAAGCCTGCCGGAACTTTCTGCGAATGAAGAGATGCCAATCACCTACGATGAATTCATCGCAATGTGTGAGGACAACGTAAGTGACAAGACATTGGAGCGTTTGAAGAATCTGACTCTCGATTCTACAGAGGGTCCGCTCCTTAAGAAATGGTCCGGATTCTATACGGGTCTGTTCAGGGAGCTGAACGCGCAGCGAAGTGCCGCTCTTGGAAAGTCCTATCAGGCTGAATATGAGAAGGATCCGGAGAGTACACAGATTGCACAGGCTGCAATCACCGCCAAAAATCCGCTGGAAGCAGAGAAGCTTCTTCTGGTGCGCCAGTTCGAAGCGTTGGATTACTACACCGGCGGTCACTTTTTTGATGACGTGTGCTTGTTCGGATATGCGATCAAATTAAAATTGTTGGAACGCCAGAGTTGCTTTGTTAAGGAAAAGGGAGAGGCGGAATTCAAACGTCTCTTCGATAATGTACAACATAGCGTTTATAACTTATAACAGGAGATATGCAAATGGAAACAGTAACAGGTTATGTGACTGGCATTAACGGCAACCTTGCAAACGTAAAGTTTGAAAGTGCCGTACGTAAAAACGAAGTAGCGTACATCCTCGTTGACGGAAAGCGTCTGAAGGGTGAGGTTATTCGTGTTAATAACGGAATTGCCAGCATGCAGATTTACGAGATGTCCAATGGTATCAAGGTTGGCGATCCTGTAGAGTTTACAGGGGAGCTGATGAGCGTTGAGCTGGGACCGGGACTCTTGACACAGGTATTCGATGGTCTTCAGAATCCGCTTCCGGAACTGGCGGAAAAGTGTGGCTTCTTCCTGGAAAGAGGTGTGTACCTCGATCCGATTCCGGACAAAGAATGGGACTTCACTCCTTGCGTAAAGGTAGGTGATTCGGTAGAAGCCGGAAGCATTATCGGCAGCGTACCGGAATTCCAGTTCACCAACCAGATTATGGTACCGTTCACACTGAAGGGAACCGATTGGAAGGTGAAATCCATCGTTGAACCGGGCATGCATCACGTTCGTTCAACAATCTGTGTAATTGAAAACAGCAAGGGGGAAGAGATGAACCTGAGCATGGTTATTACACAGCCGATTAAACAGGCAAACAAGTGCTACAAGGAAAGACTTCGTCCGGATGAACCGCTGGTAACTCAGCTCCGTGCAATTGATACATTCCTGCCGGTTGCAAAGGGCGGAACATTCTGTATCCCGGGACCGTTCGGTGCAGGAAAGACCGTACTTCAGCACAGTGAGGCGAAGAACGGTGAAGCGGACGTCGTTATCGTGGCAGCCTGCGGAGAGCGTGCCGGCGAGGTTGTAGAAATTCTGAAGGAATTCCCGGAACTGGAAGACCCGAAGACCGGTCGTTCCATGATGGAGAGAACGATTATCATTTGTAACACGTCCTCCATGCCGGTAGCAGCCAGAGAGGCTTCTTGCTACACCGCAGTAACCCTTGCAGAGTATTACAGACAGATGGGTCTGGACGTACTGCTCCTGGCCGACTCCACCAGCCGTTGGGCACAGGCAATGAGAGAAATGTCCGGACGTCTGGAAGAAATCCCGGGCGAAGAAGCATTCCCGGCATATCTGGAGTCCACCATTGCGGCATTCTATGAGAGAGCCGGAAAAGTAAGACTGAACGACGGACGAATTGCTTCCGTTACAATCGGCGGTTCGGTATCCCCGGCCGGCGGTAACTTTGAAGAACCGGTAACTCAGGCGACTCTGAAGGTAGTCGGTGCATTCCACGGTCTGACAAGAGAGCGTTCCGATGCACGTAAATACCCGGCAATTCACCCAATCGATTCTTGGTCCAAGTATACCGGTGTTGTAGATATGGATCGAGTAGAGAAGGCACGCTCCATTCTCAGAAAGAGCGTAGAAGTTAACCAGATGATGAAGGTTGTCGGCGAAGAAGGTACATCCTCAGAGGATTACACAATCTATCAGAAAGGCGAGCTGTTGGATGCAGTATACCTCCAGCAGAACTCCTTCGATGAAATCGACGCAGCATGCTCTCCGGAGAGACAGCGTATCGAGTTCGACATGATGTACGACGTAATTAATAAAACCTATGATTTGCAGGATAAGAAGGAAATCAGATCTTTCTTCAATCAGCTTAGACAGGAATTCCTTGACTGGCATGGAACCGTCTTCGGTACACCGGAATTCGAGGCACAGAAGCAGAAGGTTTCAGATTTCTACCTCGCTAAAGCGGTTAACTAGGAGGCAATAAGATGCAGAAAGTATATACGAAAATTGAATCTATTGTCGGTAACGTAGTTACAGTAAGAGCGGAAGGTGTTAAATACGGAGACCTGGCTCTTGTTGGTGACAGTTATGCGACAGTAATTAAGCTGGATAAGGACTTGGTGTCCCTGCAGGTATTTGCGGGTGCTCAGGGTGTCGGAACCAGCGATGAGGTTCGTTTCCTCGGAAAGCCAATGATGGTATCCTTCTCGGATAATCTTCTGGGAAGAATCTTTGACGGTGCCGGCGTGCCGAGAGACAACGGTCCGGCTCTGACGGAGAACATGATTCCAATCGGCGGTCCTTCTTTTAACCCGTCGAAGCGTATTCTCCCGAACAAAATGATTCGTACCGGTATTCCGATGATTGACCTGTTCAATACTCTGGTTGAGAGCCAGAAGCTCCCAATCTTCTCCATTTCCGGTGAACCATACAACCAGCTGCTGGCAAGAATCGCTCTTCAGGCAGAGGTTGATGTCATCATCCTGGGAGGAATGGGACTGAAGTACGATGACTACCTGACTTTCAGAGATACCCTGGAGAAGGGCGGCGTAATGGGACATACCGTAATGTTCATCCACACCGCATCCGACCCAATCGTAGAATGTACTCTGGTACCGGACCTGGCTCTGGCGGTTGCAGAGCAGTTCGCACTGGAAGGAAAGAGAGTTCTGGTACTGCTCACCGATATGACCAACTTCGCCGATGCCCAGAAGGAAATGTCGATTACGATGGAGCAGGTACCATCCAACCGTGGATATCCGGGAGATCTTTACTCCAGCCTTGCTTCTCGTTATGAAAAGGCGGTGGACATTGAAGGTGCCGGATCCATTACCATCCTCGGCGTAACCACAATGCCGGGCGATGATGTCACTCACCCGGTTCCGGATAATACCGGATATATTACAGAGGGTCAGTACTATCTGAAGAATGGTCACATTGAGCCATTCGGTTCGCTTTCAAGACTGAAGCAGAACGTAAACGGAAAGACAAGAGATGACCATCGTGCTGTAATGGACGGAATGATTAAGCTGTATGCACAGTACAAGGAGAGCTTGGAAAAGAAATCCATGGGATTCCTTATGACTGAATGGGACGATAAGCTTCTGAAATTCGGAAAACTTTTCGAAGAGAAGCTGATGGATCTTAGTGTAAATATTCCTCTTGAAGATGCGCTCGATCTTGGCTGGGAAATTCTTGCAGAATGCTTTGAGCCGAATGAAACCGGTCTCAAGACAAGTCTGGTTAAGGAAAGATGGCCAAAGAAAGAAGCACTGGACTAAAAGGAGCAGACAGTGGCTATCAAACTTACTAAAAATGAACAGAAAGTGCAGAAGGACCTTCTGAAACAGTATCAGCGCTATTTGCCAACCCTGCAGCTCAAGAAACAGCAGCTTCAGCAGGTAATCATGACAACGAGAGCTGAATTGGCACAGAAGGAAGCTGAACGTGTTCAGATGATTGGTAATCTCGACGATTGGGTAGCTGTATTTGCAGAAAATGCGATCTTCGACGAGGACAAGAGTATTGACACACTTGTTCAGCCAGAGACGGTGATCTGCAGAAACGAAAACATCGCCGGAGTTACGGTTCCGAAATTCGAGGAGCTGAAATTCAAGGATGTTGAGTACGATGTAGATGACTATCCTCTGTGGGTTGATACTGCACTGGTAAAACTTCGCGAAATCGCGCGACTGGATGCACTGGTTTCCACCCTTCGGAAGCAGGAAGCACTTCTGGAAAAAGAACTTCGGTCCACATCCCAGAGAGTAAACCTGTTCGAGAAGGTTAAGATTCCGGAAGCCAAGGAAAACATCCGAGTAATCGGAGTGTACCTGGGCGACCAGCAGACAGCGGCGGTTGTTCGCGGAAAGATTTCAAAGAAAAAATTGGTGGAGGCGGCACAATGATAGAGAAAATGAAAATGGTCTACGTCGTGTCATCGCTTTCACGGAAGAAAGAGATGCTCGATGGACTTGAAAAGCTCGGCGTTTTGCATATCGCTGAGAAGAAGGGCGCGGTTCATGCCGTGACAGAGAAGTTCACCGAACTGTCTAGATTGACCGCATCCCTTGCGGAATATCTCCCGGACAAAAAAGAACAGAAGAACCCACCGGCGAAGCCGTTGCTTCAGGGTGAAGAGTTCGAGAAGTTCTACGGTGAGGTAAAGGGAGCCGTTGAGAGAAAGGCAGCTCTTGAGCAAGAACTGTCGGTTCTGCACGCAGAGTTCGAGAGGATTTCTCCTTGGGGGGATATTACCTCGGAAGATCTTGAACTGCTGAAGGACCGCAAATACGATCTTTATTTTTACCGCGTACCGGCGAGCACCTATGCGGCCCTGGCGGCAGATGAAGAACGTCAGGTGATTCACCTGAAGGACATTAAGAAGGAAGTGCTGATTGCTTCCATCGGAACGCTTCCACCGGAGTTCGGTGCAAGTGAGTTCAACCTTCCGGAAAAGGGAGCGAAAGAACTCGCTGCTGCGGAAGCGGATTGTCAGGCAGGCATTGACAAGAGCGTGGAGACGCTGAAGGAAGCGGCGCTGCATATGGACAGCTTTAATGCCGCAATGCTGGTGGCACAAAACGAGGCGAATTACTCTTCTGCCAGCCAGACTGCCGGAAGCGACGATCGTTTCGTGTGGCTGTCCGGATATGTGCCGGAAGCAGATGTGGATGAGTTCAAAGCATCCGCTGCAGAGAACGGTTGGGCATATGCGATTGAGAGCGTGGATGCCGATGATGAGAAGATTCCGACCAAGCTGAAATTCGGCAAGGTTTCCGGTCTGATTGAACCGCTGTACAACATCCTGGGAATTCTGCCGGGATACCGAGAAAGCGATATCTCGATGTGGTTCCTGTTGTTCTTTACATTGTTCTTTGCAATGATTCTGGGCGACGGCGCGTACGGTGTGCTGATTCTCATCGGTACCATCGGATACGTTGCGAAGACGAAGAAAAAGAATACGACAACCTATCTGCTGTTCGTACTTTCTTTTGCAACTATCGTCTGGGGTGCAATCACCGGCACCTGGTTCGGTCTGGAGAGTGCGATGAAGGTTCCGTTCTTGAAATCCTTGGTAATTCCAAGCATGGCAAGTTATCCGGAGTACTTCAACGTAAGCGCTTCCACCCAGCAGAACATGATAATGAAATTCTCGTTCTCGGTGGGTGCGATTCAGATGTGCCTGGGAAGCTTGATTTCCGTGAAGAAGAAGATTTCTGAGAAGAACCTGAGCTGGCTGGCAGACCTTGGATGGCTGATTGCGATTGTATCGCTGTACATGCTCTGTCTGAACCTGGTTATCGGAGAGAAGATTACCATGACACCGGTAGCAGTCGGTGTTGGCGTGGCCTTTGCAATGGTTGTTCTGTTCGGCGGAATGTCCCCGGACAAGACCTTTGGACAGGGACTGAAGTCCGGACTTTCGGACATCTTCACCGTATTCCTGGACACCATCAGTTGTTTCGGAAACATCATGAGTTATATCCGACTCTTCGCGGTAGGAATGGCCGGACTGGCTATTTCTCAGAGCTTTGACGGTATTGCGGCCGGCTTCGGCGGACCGCTGGTGATTGTTGGCGCGCTGGTATTCTTTATCGGACACGCGTTGAACATCGTAATGTGTTTCCTGTCCGTTGTCGTTCACGGCGTTCGTCTGAACGTATTGGAGTTCTCCGGCCAGGTTGGCCTGGAGTGGACAGGTATTCCGTATGAACCTTTTAAGAAAAACAAAAAGGTCATCAAATAAAGATTCTAAATGTAAATTATAAATGATTCTGATGTAATTTAGAAAAGGAGAATTATTATGAACATCGCATTTCTTGGTATGGCAGCAGCCCTTGGTCTTTCCGCAGCTGGATCCGCATTCGGTACAGGTTTTGCAGGTATGTCTTCCGTAGGAGCATGGAAGAAGTGCTACGCAAGTGGCAAGCAGGCTCCGTTCATCATGATCGCATTCGCCGGTGCGCCTCTGACACAGACCATCTACGGATTCCTTCTGATGAACTTCATTAAGAGTGCTAACTGCGATCCTTCCCTGGCTCTCTGGGTTGGCGTATTTGGTGGACTGGCAATCGGTATGTCCGCTCTGTTCCAGGGCAGATGCGCCGCTGCCGCTGCAGATGCACTGGGTGCAACCGGAAAGGGTACTGCGAACTACTTCATCGTTATCGGTGTTATCGAGACCGTAGCCCTCTTCACACTGGTATTCAGTTTGCTGCTGTTGGGCTAATCGGTCGGAACGAAGACGGATATTTTGAATAAGTACCTTCATATAAGAAAGCGTTCTTATATTGAGATGGGGATTCTGCTTCGGCAGAGTCCCCGTTTTCTTATAGAGAAAACCGGAAAAATATGGTATTCTGATAACGTTCGATGAACGAAATTTGAGATGCAGAGTGAAATTTTTTTTTAGAAAGTGATGGGATTGAATATGCAGGCGTATACGTATGTTTCAGAAGGGAAGTTCGAATTGCGGGAAAAAGAAAAGCCGGTGCTCTTACACGACCGGGATGCCATCGTTAAGGTGACGCTGGCTAGCATTTGCTCCAGCGATCTGCACATCAAGCACGGAAGCGTTCCGCGGGCGGTGCCGGGAATTACCGTGGGACATGAGATGGTAGGAATTGTGGAATCCGTGGGAGAGCGGATAACGCATGTGAAGCCGGGAGACCGGGTCACCGTGAATGTGGAGACTTTCTGCGGCGAATGCTTTTTCTGCAAGAAGGGATTTGTGAATAACTGCACCGATGAGAACGGCGGATGGGCGCTGGGATGTCGGATTGATGGGGGTCAAGCGGAATACGTGCGGGTTCCTTTTGCGGATCGGGGATTGAACAAGATTCCGGACGGGGTGTCGGACCGGCAGGCGCTTTTGGTGGGCGATGTTCTGGCTACCGGCTACTGGGCGGCGCGAATTTCCGAGATTACGAAGGAAGATACCGTGCTGATTATCGGGGCAGGCCCTACCGGAATTTGCACATTGATCAGCGTGATGTTGAAGGAGCCGAAGAATATCATCGTGTGCGATCAAGATGCGGAGAGAATTCGTTTTATAAATGAGCATTACCCGGAAGTGAAGACCGTAATTCCGGAAAAGTGCCGGGAATACGTGTTGCAGAACAGCGAACATGGCGGCGCGGATGTGGTTCTGGAGGTTGCGGGAGCGGATTCCACCTTCCGGCTGGCATGGGAGTGTGCCCGGCCGAACGCTATCGTGACGGTGGTGGCTCTTTACGACAAATCGCAGATTCTTCCGCTTCCGGAGATGTACGGAAAGAATCTCACCTTCAAAACCGGAGGTGTGGATGGCTGTGACTGCGAGGAAACCTTGCAGCTGATTGCGCAAGGCAAAATCGATACCGAGCCGCTGATTACTCATACCTATCCTCTTCGCCGGATTGATGAGGCCTATGAGCTGTTCGAGAATAAACGGGATGGTGTGATTAAAGTCGCCGTGGAATGTTGATGGCGATTTTTCAGCCCAAAACCGCATAACATTTAGATTTGACTTTTAAGATGGAATCTTTAATGATATAATATACAAAAATGTTGATGGTGAAGTCAAATTTATATCTAAAAATGTTGATGTAAAGTACATTTTCGTATCTAAAAATGTTGATGAGGTGACTGTATGTTGAAGCGAAAAGCGACAAAGGATATCAAAACATGGGTTGAATCAAAGGATAGAAAGTGTCTTGTAGTGCAGGGTGCGAGACAAACCGGAAAAACATACATAATTGAACGCTTTGCGGAAGATAATTACGAAGAATATGTGGAAATTAATTTCAAACAGATGCCTTCCGCAAGGGATATTTTTTCCGGGGATCTCACGGTCGCTAATATGGTTATGGCGATGCGGTTTCGATTTCCGGAAAAGAAGATTGCGCCGGGCAAAACCATGATTTTTTTGGATGAAATTCAAGAGTGCCAAGAGGCATTAACTTCGCTTAAATTCTGGGCCTTAGATAACCGCTTCGATGTAATTGCTTCCGGTTCGCTCTTGGGAATCGATTATAAACGAGCTTCATCCTATCCGGTGGGTTACGTGGATTATCTGAAAATGGATGGACTTGATTTTGAAGAATTTCTCTGGGGAATGGGAATAACTGAAGATATGATTGAAACCCTTTGTGGTTATCTCGAATCGAGAACGGCAATTCCGGAGGCCATCCATTCTCAAATGATGGATTGCTACAGACAGTATGTCGCAATCGGCGGTATGCCGGAAGCGGTCTCAAAATATGCGGATACCAGAGATTTCAGGGATGTGGATCGGATTCAAAGAAATCTCTTGCAAGGATATCTGTACGATATTGCACATTATGCAACTGCGGAAGAAAAGGTAAAAGCAGAAAAGTGCTATCTTTCACTTGCAAAGCAGCTGTTGGATAAAGAAAATCACAAGTTCCAGTATAAAGAGGTGGAACGTGGAGGACGGGCGCAGAAGTATTATTCCAGTATTGAGTGGCTGCTTCGGGCGGACATGATACATATTTGCAAGCGTGTGACAGATATAAAATTTGATTTAGAAGATTATGCACGAGACGATTTTTTCCGAGCATACACAACTGATTTGTCGTTACTGATGGCGATGAAAGATTTTTCATTGAAGCAGCATATTGTAGAAAATACCTTAGAGGGAAATACAAAAGGCGGCATGTATGAGTGTGCAGTGGCAGATGCACTTTATAAAAAGGGACATAAATTGTATTTCTATAAAAATGATACATCTCATAAGGAAATTGATGTGATTATTCAGAAGGACGGAAGTGTTGTTCCAATTGAAGTAAAGAGTGGACAGGGAAAAGCAAATTTATTGAAGTCGGTAATGAAAAAAAACAAAGATATTCCTTGGGGGTACAAGTTTGCAGATGGAAATATAGGGGTAAGTGACGATTGCATCATCACGTTGCCTCTGTACATGGCTGCATTTATCTAAAATGAACCGATTACCGGGTTGCCGCTGCAATCCGGTTTTTTTTGCAAAGGGTACTTGACAGATTCGGTAAAGAGAATATATAATTGCGCTAATAATAAAGGGGAGTAACCTACGTATATATTTGCGTTTGTGGCGTCGTCAGTACGATGGAAGCATCCGGTGCCTCAAGGAATTGGTGAGACTTTTATTGCATTCTTTGTTGTGCAGTAGAGGTTTCTTTTTTTATATCATTTTGCAGAAGATTCGCTCCACTGCGCGGGAAATTCAGTCCGTGAATTCTTGGAAAAGAGGAGGCAAAATTATGAAAAAATACTATCAGGAGACGGCGAAGACGGTTCTTGAACGCGTGAACAGCAGAGAGACCGGTCTCACCGGAGAAGAAGTGGAAAAATCCAGAGAACGGTGTGGTTGGAATGAACTTGCAGAAGGAAAGAAAAAGAGTATCCCGCAGATTTTTCTGGAACAGTACAAGGATTTCCTGGTGCTGATTCTCATTGCATCGGCAATCATATCCGGCATTCTGGGAGATGCGGAAAGTGCGGCGGTCATCGTCATTGTCATTACCATTAATGCCATTCTGGGAACGGTGCAGACGGTAAAGGCGGAACAGTCGCTGCAGAGCTTGAAAAACCTTTCCGGACCGGAAGCAAAGGTGCTGCGGGATGGTGCCGCTATTATAATCCCTGCGAGAGAGCTTGTGGTGGGAGATGTCATCCTGCTGGAAGCGGGGGATATGGTTCCGGCAGACGGAAGGCTGATTGAAAATGCAAGTCTCAAGATTAATGAGAGTGCGCTTACCGGAGAAAGCCTTGCGGTGGAAAAAAGCATTTCGGCGATTTCAGAAGATGTGCCTCTGGGCGACCGAACCAACATGCTGTTCTCCGGAAGCTTCGTCACCTATGGACGCGGAAAAGCGGTGGTAACGGATATTGGAATGGAAACGGAGGTGGGCAGAATTGCCGGACTTCTGAAGTCGACTTCGGAGAAACAGACCCCACTTCAGGCAAACCTGGAGGACTTCGGCAAGAAATTGTCCGTGCTGATTCTGGTATTCTGCGGGATTCTGTTCGCCATCAATGTTTTTCGCGGAGAGAACATCGGCAGCGCATTCATGTTTGCCGTGGCGCTTGCAGTTGCGGCAATCCCGGAAGCCCTCAGCTCGATTGTGACAATCGTACTTTCTTTTGGGACACAGAAAATGGCGAAGGAGCACGCGATAATCCGCAAGCTCCAGGCGGTGGAAGGACTGGGCAGCGTATCTGTAATATGTTCGGACAAAACCGGAACCCTGACGCAGAACAAAATGACAGTAGAAGATTACTACGTGGAGGGGAAGAGGATTCCGGCAGCCGAAATAGATGTGGACGATCCGGCACAGCGATGTCTGATGGATTACAGCATTCTGTGCAATGATTCCACCAATGAGAACGGGGTGGAAATCGGGGACCCGACGGAGACGGCGCTGATCAATCTGGGCAGCCGATACGGCATTGAAGCGGCGGCGGTACGGTCGGATTACCCGAGAACGGATGAACTTCCTTTTGACAGCGACCGTAAAATGATGTCGACCCTCCATTCCATCGATGGTGAGAACCGCATGATCGTAAAGGGCGCCGTGGACCGACTGCTGGAGTTGTCGGAACATATTCAGACAACCGAAGGACTTCGGAAGATTACCGATGAGGATAAAAGAATGATTCGGCAGCAGAACCGAGATTTTTCCATGGAAGGATTGCGGGTGCTGGCGTTCACTTACCGGCAGGTACCAGAGGGGCATGCGCTGACTCCGGAAGATGAAAATCATCTGGTGTTTCTGGGGCTGATTGCCATGATGGATCCGCCGAGGGAAGAGTCCAAGGATGCCGTGGCGGAATGTATAAAAGCAGGAATTCGGCCGGTGATGATTACCGGAGATCACAAGATTACCGCCGCGGCCATCGCCAAGAGAATCGGCATTCTGCAGGATCTTTCCGAAGCCTGTGAAGGCGCGGACATCGAGGATATGAGTGATGAAGAGCTGAGAGATTTTGTTACCGGAATTTCCGTATATGCCAGAGTATCTCCGGAGCACAAAATTCGTATTGTGCGGGCCTGGCAGGAACGAGGCATGATTGTGGCGATGACGGGAGATGGTGTGAACGATGCGCCCGCACTGAAGCAGGCGGATATTGGGGTTGCCATGGGCGTGACCGGAACGGAGGTGGCAAAAGATGCCGCCGCCATGGTTCTCACCGACGACAACTTTGCAACAATCGTGAAAGCGGTGGCAAATGGACGGAATCTGTACAAGAATATCAAAAATGCCATTCAGTTCCTGTTATCGGGAAACTTCGGTGCAATTCTTGCGGTTCTCTTCGCATCGGTGACCGGACTGCCGGTTCCCTTTGCACCGGTACATCTGCTGTTCATCAACCTTCTCACCGACAGTCTTCCGGCCATCGCGCTGGGAGTGGAGCCTTCCGACAGTGAAGTGATGAAGGACAAGCCGAGGGCGGCAAAGGAATCGATTCTGACCGGAAAGTTTCTGAGTAAAATCGCGGTGGACGGATTGGTCATCGGAACCATGACCATGATTGCGTTCTTGACCGGTTACCATCAGAACGGCGCACTGCTGGGAAGTACCTATGCGTTCGGAACCCTTTGTCTGGCCCGCTTGTTCCACGGCTTCAACTGCAAATCGGATCGGCCGGTCATCTTTACGAAAAGGTTCTTCAACAATAAGTGGCTGCTGGGTGCATTTATGCTGGGGGCGGCATTGATAACAGCGGTGCTTACGGTGCCGGGATTGGAAACGGTGTTCAAGGTGGAGACGTTGAACCCGGCGCAGCTGGATACAGTATATCTGTATGCGTTTGCCAGCCTGCCGATTATCCAGCTGATTAAATGGGTGCGGAAAGAATAATATACCTGCACCGTATGAAACCGGTAGATAATTTCAAGGCCTCCGACAGTGACGTGCTGTGGAAAAGATATTTCGACAAAATGTAATAATAACGGCGAATAAATTGTACATTATTATACCTTTGGAAGAGCGGATTGGTATAGTTGGAACAGGAAAGGCGTGAGATGAATCTTGCGCCTTTTTTCTTGGATTTTATGTAAGTATATATTATTTGAAAAATCAAATAATATATGATAAATTATAAATGTGACGTAAAAAAAGTCGCATTTATAAAAAAGGTGATTAATATGAAAGAATTTTTGGAAAAAGCATTACGGCAAAATGTAATAATGACGGAGAATAAAGAGGTTTATAAAAAGTTCCCGTTAGCATATCGTGGAAGATATGATATTTTTACAGTAGAGACGAATGGTGTATTGTGGATGGCTATTCATCCTAAAGATGATGTCGGACTTGTTATGTTACGGAGAGACAGAGCTGGCGTAGAAAAAATGACAGGATTAAACTGTGCAATCTTTCTTGATCGAACTACATTTTATATAAAAGAAAAATTGATAGAAGAAGGAATTCCTTTTGTAATAGACGGAAAGCAAGTATTTCTCCCGTTTATTGGATATTTACTGAGTAAGGAAAATGAAAGAGAATTGGCACCGGTTCATTTGATTTCGTTTTTGACGCAAAAAATGCTTCTGATAGCCATTTATGAACGATGGAATGGAGTGAAAGTGTCTGATGCGGCGAAACGAATGGGAGTGTCAACAAAATCTGCAAGCCGGTGTTTTGATGAACTGGAATATTTAAATATTGATGTATTGGGCATGAAAGGTAAATCAAGAGTAATCAATATTCCGGATGACCGAAAACAATTATGGCAGCAGATTGAGAGTGTGTTAAGAAATCCGGTGATTCGAAGATTTATATTAAGAAAAGATATGAAACTTGAAAAGAAAGCAGGTATTTCTGCTTTATGTGAATATTCTCTTTTGTCTGATAATGCTTATCTAACTTATGCGGTAACGAAGAAAGAACTGATCGATAGTGGAGTGAAAGAAGAAAAGCAAGTAAATGCATTGGAAGAAATCGGCTGTGTTGTTTTGGAACTGGGATATTTTATTGATTTTTCAGGAAAAGGATTGCAGGATCCTTTGAGCGTAGTATTGTCACTTACAGGAGAAGAGCAAGAAGAAGAACGGGTAGATATTTCTATTAATGAGATGTTGGAGGAGTATGTATGGTCAAAGGATTAGATACATTTCAGAAGTACTTTGCTGATTATAAAGAACAGTATGTTTTAATAGGCGGCGCAGCCTGTGATATTCTGTTTGAAAGCAATGAAGTAAATTTCAGGGCTACAAGAGATCTGGATATGGTTTTGATTGTTGAAGCATTAACTCCGGAGTTTGGAGAAAAATTTTGGAAGTTTATCGTTGATGGAAAATATAGAAACAAAGCGACAAACGGTAGCAACCCTCAATTTTATAGATTTGATAAGCCAGAAGACGATAACTTTCCGAAAATGATTGAATTGTTTTGTAGAAGTGATTTTAAATTAAAAAATGCAAAAGGAATTACTCCAATTTATATTGATGGTGAAGTTTCCAGTTTGTCAGCGATTCTTTTAAATGATGATTACTATAAGGCGCTACTCAATGGAAAAGAAGTAAGAAATGGACTTTCTGTTTTAAGATCAGAATATATCATTCTTTTTAAAGCAAAGGCGTATATTGATTTGCAAAAACGAAAAGACGCAGGTGAAAAAGTGGATTCCAGTGACATAAAGAAGCATAAAAAAGATGTTTTGCGTATTGCTTCGGAGCTTATGCTTGAAAAAGTAGAAGAATTACCAATCGCAGTAGATGCCGATATAAATAACTTTATTGACTTATTGGAACAAGAACCATTTGATCAGAATTCATTGAAAAGATATGGGCTGAGAAATGAGGCTGTTGTGGAATTGTTGAAACAAATATTCGGATAAATAAGATAGAATGGTTACAAGAAAAATTTGTAGGAATATAAAGATATGGAATTAAGATTATTACGCTATTTTTTAACAGTAGCAAAAGAACAGAGCTTTACAAAAGCAGCAGAACAATTGCATATTACCC
>OLRJ01001138.1_pt1 | contig 23480 bp, 15 predicted proteins | sample 1672741 | NCBI WGS metagenome assembly OLRJ01 (sample SAMEA3136719, study PRJEB25190) | human gut metagenome | biome: human gut; feature: human-associated habitat; material: faeces | place: Austria | collected 2013
TTATATTTATACAGACCGCGGGCTTTATGTTCGCATCCACTGCAGTCGGCGCAGCCGTAAACCTCAAAGGTCTGGGTATAGCCATCCTCCTGCAAAAATGTATTATACCTGGTAAAGGTCAGCTCGATTGAGTCCAGAAGGCCAGCCTGATAAAAGCGAGATCTCTTTCACATAATTCTACAATACGGTCAACAGAACGTACCCCACGCATGTTTGCGTAAGTAACTACAGCATACATCATGATTGGGTTATACCCGGTTTTTCCCTTATCTGAACAATTGGCCGGCAGGCCAGAAAAATCTAAATCCTCCCTCTCTTAAAACTGTCTATTTCCCGACAGCCCCAAAACAGAAAGACTCCGTTCGATATGAAAATAACATATTGGGTAGGAGGCTTTTTTCGTATATTCGATTTGAAAAATGTTCCGAATACAAATGCTGTCATAGCTTTGGCGAAAGGAAAAAAAAGAAATTTAAAAATTTTTTAAAAAAATTTTATTTTTTTAAAACCTGCTGTGTCCCTTGCTCGTCTATATATCAGAGAGAGGGAAAGGAAACGTTGTCGTTTACCGGGATCCCAGATTGTTAAAATGAAGGAGGATTTATACATGCAGGAAAATTTGAAACAGTATCTTGAAAGAAACGAAGCAGACAGAAAACAGTTTCTTCGTATGTACCACATCGGAACCAGGTTACAGGAGTTTGGAAAAAATGCGCTGCTGCTTTTTTTCTCAGAGCAATCCAAGGTGGAGCTGTTTGTACATCTGTTTATTCTGCTCATAGTGGGTGCATATTTCCCGGCCTGGCTTTTCCTGAAAGTGCATATCGGGTTTAATCTGGGTCTGTATGCTCTGGGAAAATTTTACTTCCGCAGAATCTGGGGCAGAAAACTGGATGACATGCAGCTGGAATGCCAGGAGCAGCTGAATGAATTTGCAGACCAGCAGTATCAGGAAAAACGGATCGTAAAAAATAGGGAGCTTTGCGGTGAGGACTATGTGGTATTCGGAGACGATACCGTAGTCAAAAACAATTGCATACTGAGTTCTATCGAGGCAGGATGTGATCCGGTTTCCATTTACTGTCTGGCAGACAGCAGCGCGAATGCAAATTACAACTGCAATCGCCCGAATTTTACGGACATGAAATCTAAGGTAGCCTCCCTGGAATTCAATAAACGGTTTGGGGTTCTTGTGAAAAAGAACTGGGAAAGAGAGGGAATGAAATTCCTGTCACCTACCAGACAACTGAACATGATCCGTTCTACAGACTTTGAAGATGTTTCAGAAATCACCATTGAGAATGGAAGGGTTAAAGTAACTATGCCGAAAGCGCACATCAGCCGCCCATACACCGATGTGAACGTGTATTTCTGCCAGGCGCTGGAAAAACCGTTTAAAGAGGTAGCAAACTACTGCACCAGTATGCGAGTAATGGCTGACAGAATGTACGGCACCTACACCCGGGTTGCAGAAATCCTGCAGGATTAGAGCGTGCCTGAAAATCATTCCTGCAATCTGCATGCCCCACTTTGCAGTGCATTTCATACGAATTGGGTTGCTGCAACTTGGGTTTAGTTGCTGATTCTTATTAACTGCGATGTTGCCGCAGATGGTACATCAATTTAAATGACAAAGGAGAATAAACTTATGAAAACAATCATTTTTTTAGTTATCGTATTTCTCGTTGTAAAATATATCATCACTACCAGAAACTACTTCAACAGTCTGAGTCAGGCTATCAAGCACGAAAATTCCAACATCGGAGTAGCCATTTCCAAAAGAACTGCATGCCTGAAAGATGCGCTGCAGATTGTAAAAATGAGCTACGACAAAGAAGTTGCCGGTATCGAGAGGCTGACTGTCGGTGATAAATTGGAGAGACTTTCCTATCTGGGACAGAAGTATCCGGAACTGCAGTCTATCAGTGGTTATCAGAATGCCATGAGTCAGGCTTTTTCCCTGAATAGTGACATTTCCGCTGCAAGAGAGCTGCTGAACGGAAACATCCGCGAGTACAATACCGCAATCACCAACTTCCCAGGCTCTCTTATCGCTTCTGCTTTTGGCTACACAGAAGAGCGGTTTATCGACGAGGAAAGCTATGAGGAGAACAAAAAGATTGATAAATCGGAGGTGGATTTCAGCCAATTCTGAGACAGGAGGTGAAATGCTTGAACGACAGTGAACTGAAAAAGCTGATTTCCAATGCGGCAGCCTGTCTGCCGGTACCATGGGAACAGCTTTGGGTGATTTTTCAGAAGGTGATACAGCAGAGTCAGGATAAGAAATGGATTACCAAGAAAAAACAGGAAGATTTTAATACTCCGCCGTATTAGTATCTTGATTTGTAAACTGCAGAATGTTAAAATTTATTTATCTATATTGGTTTTAATTTGGGGAGAAGAGAAATGAGATGCAATAAATGCGGACGTGAGAACAGGGATGACGTCAGGTTTTGTATATATTGCGGAAACAAGTTTGAAGAAGAAAAAGAAAAGAAAGACTTGCTTAAACGGGCAAGAAGTAAAGATCAGCAGGCGCTTGCTGAGATTTACAGCCAGAGTTGTTCCGCCGTATACCGCGTGATCAGGGTCCTGGTGAAGGACGAAGATACGGTGAATGACCTGGTTCAGGATACATATGTGAAGGCTTTTTCCAGGCTGGATCAGCTTCAGGACGAGGCGAAGCTGGTTCCCTGGCTGAAAATGATCGCCAACAACACGGCTAAGGACTGGCTGAAGAAGTGCAAGCCGGTGTATTTTAATGAACTGGCTGGCGAGTCTGATGACACAGACGACCTTTCCTTTGAGGAGAACATTGAGGACGAAAATATTGATCTGAATCCGGAAATGGCAATGGACAGGCTGGAAGTGAGCCGCCTTGTCATGGAGATTCTGGATCAGCTGCCGGAAGACCAGCGAATGGTTATCGGTATGTTTTACTATGAGGAGATGTCGGTAAAAGATATCGCAGAGGTGCTTGGAGTCAGCGACAATACCGTCAAGAGCCGTTTGAATTACGGACGGAAGAAGATCAAGGAGCTGGTGCTGGATCTGGAGAAAAAAGGTACCAGGCTGTACAATGTGGCACCATTTGCATTCTTTATTTATCTGCTTCGCTGTATGGAGAAGTCATCGGCAGAAGTACCGGAAATGGGAATGCTGGACCGGATTCTGGGAAAAGAGAGCGGAAAAGGCGCACCGAAATCTGGGAAAAAGGTCGAGAATGGTACGGCGAAAGCCTGGAAAGCAGAGAACTCCGCAGCGAAAGCTAGAAAGACAGCCGGGAAAGCGGCGTCTACAGCAGGAAAAGCCGGAAAGGCTGCAGGAACTGTAGCTGGTACTGCGGCGAAGCGGGCTGGAATGAAGGTTGCGGCATGGATACTTGCAGGAACCATTGGAGCTGGCGGAGTTGCATATGGAGTGGTGAAAAATGCGGATAAGATTCCGTTTCTGCCAAAACAGGAAGAAACAGCCAGTGTGAATTCGGAAGAGGCGGCAGCTTTACAGAGTGAAGAGGCGGTGGAAGGAGAAAATGTTACAGATGTAACAGGGGTACCGGAAATTGCGGAGTCACCGGAAGCTACCGAAATGCCAGAAGTAACTGCCCCTTCGGAACCAACAGAGGAACCTGAGCTGACAGCGACGCCAGAGCCAACAGCAACTCCGGAACCGACAGCCACTATAGAGCCTACACAGGAACCGGAATCCACAGAAGCAGCTGAGGCAGAGAATGTTATAGTGCCAATCGCACAGGGAACCTACGGCGACAATATCCAATGGTACATCGACCAGGAAAACACCTTGATCGTGGTTGGAACTGGTGCTATTGCAGATGTGGATAACATGGATGCTGCACAGGAAAAACCTTCCTGGTGGAATTACTCAGATCAGATACACAGAATTGTGATTGGTGAAGGAATTACATACATTGGGAAATGTACATTTGGAATCGGGGAGCTGATTGAAGATATTACAATGGCAGACACGGTAACTGAAATTGGAGCCTATGCATTTGGCGGTGTGCCGAACCACCATAGCGCATATGAAAGCAAAGTTACCGTAACATTATCCCAATCATTAGAAAAAATTGATTACTATGCATTTGCATTTTCAGATGTAAGCTCCATTACATTACCAGATAGTGTAAAAGAAATTGGAACCGGAGCGTTTCGAAGGTGTTACGAATTAGAAACCCTTACAATTGGTGAGAACTCACAACTGGAAACTATTGGAAGTCAGGCATTTGCGGAATGCCCGTTGAGTTCAGTGCAGCTTCCTGAGAATCTCCACTGTATAAAGAGTGAAGCCTTCGGGTATGGCAATTTCCCAAGTGAAATGACCTTCTCAGATCAGCTGCAGGAATTGGGATTAAGAGCTTTTGGAACTACCAGTACAGGGCTGAATACAGTATATTTTACAGGAAATGCGCCGGTGATCACAGATGACCGTATTGCGAAATGTGACGATGCGGTATTCCCAGATGGAACTGCTACCGTATATTACCCACAGGGAAACAGCACCTGGGATGGCTATGATTTCTCACAGCTGGCAAAATATGCGCAGTTTATTGCTTACGATCCTGCACAGAAACCGGAAAACACAGCGGCAGTGCAGGAGAGCGGGGATACGATAATGTATTACTCTACGATACTGCATGCTCCATCAGGGAATTCCGAACTGCCAGAAACAACAGCTGTTGAAGTAGATGGCAATTCTATTACGTTCCACGCATCCTTCTATAAGAATGCTACAATACCATTTGCATATCAGGATGCAGAGTTCGTTCCATTTGGAAATATTACTTTTGAAATAGCAGACGATATGAAGAGTTGTTATTGGGAAGCTGATGAGGCATATTGGTCAACAAAAGAGGACGGACTCAGAACCTGCAAGATGTTGAGTGGCCTGGTTTGTACATTGAAAGTTGTAAATGGGATAATAACGGAAATGTCCTTTAACAGTTAAGGGATTGTTAAGGAAATTTTGGTTTATAGGCAGAAAAAGTTAGTACAGTCAACATGGCAGCTGCCTTGTAGTTGCTAGACTCATGTACTCAAGTGTGTTTGAAAAATTGTTTTCGCAATCTGTAAGCCCTATTTTGTAGAAAAACTTTTCAAACATGTTTTGGGTCTTGTCAAAGTTATTAAAATGTATATGATTGATTTTATCATATAAAAAACGTAGGCATTGGCGAAACACCTACAAAAGAAACAGAAAGAGAGGAAAAACGTTATGTTAAAAGAAAAAGTGGCAAAAATGATGAAACTGGCCGCAGCTAGTATGATGCTGGCACTCGGCGTGGCTGCAGTTGCACCAACGGCGACGGTACAGGCAGAAATTCTAGAGGAAGTAGAGCCAAATGATAATTTAGCAACTGCAACATATCTTCCATTGAATACATGGATGCGAGGAAGAATCACGAATGCTAGAATTGGAGACTGGTATAAGATTATTATTCCGGATCAGGGCGTTTCTCAGTTGGAAATAAAGCCAGATATTAATAACGCTCTGTCGTATGCACGGTGGGATGTTCGCCTTATTGATGAGAATAGACATGAATTTAGAAGTTATTCAACTCATTATTATAAAGATTTCCAGTTAGGTTTGGCACCTGGAACTTATTATTTGGAAATGGGGTCATGGAATCTTGAAGTCAACCATGGTGACTATAATGTGATTATGCACTATACCCCAAATGCGCTGTGGGAACAGGAGCGTTATTATGGGGATAAATCACTTGCAAATGCAAATATTGCATATGTGAACAACCAGTATTCTGGAACATTGTACTGTAGTAATGATGTAGATTATTATCGCTTTAAGTTAAAGGGAAACAATAATGTTAAATTGAAATTTTTCATTGATGAAACAGTTGCAAATCCTGGAAGTTGGAGAATCGAATTTTTTGAATATGACAGTAGAAAATCATTGGGGTCTGAAAACCTCAATGTAAATAAGACATTTGACATAAAAAACTGTAATGGTGATTTATTGGTGAAAATATCAGATTGGAATTATGCAACTGGTGATTTGTATCATATTCAAGCAACTACTGCATCAACTGCAATAGTAACTCCAACCCCGCAGCCAACCAACCCAAGCAACAATAACACCACCACCGTCCAGAAACCATCCGCAACCCAGATTATTTCCATCAAACCTGGCAAGAAACAGGCTACTATTCGTTGGAAGAAAGCAAGCAACGCTACTGGATACTATGTATACCGCAGCACAAAAGCAAAAGGCGGCTACAAGAAAATTGCAACTGTAAACGGAAAGACAACTTACAAAGATAAGAAAGCCCTGAAGAGCAAGAAAACTTACTACTATAAAGTAATTTCCTACAGAAAGAACGGCTCTAAGGTGCTGAAATCCAAAGCATCTGGTTACAAGAGAGTTAAAATTAAATAAGGTAACTGTAGAGGTACTGAGCAGTTACGAAAAAAATATAAGCATTCCAGGCTGTAAAATATGCGGATAGCTTATAAGCAAAGCAGCTCAGCTTGGGTTCTTAACTTGCTTTATCAGAAGTAAGGACCTGAGCTGAAATGCTGTTAATCTGTTGCCGCTCTATGGTGGTGGCAGATTTACCAGAAATGAAAAGTTACAGGGAGGAAACAATCATGTTTTGTCCGAATTGTGGCAAAGAAATAAAAAATCCCAAAGCCTTTTGCCCGGCTTGTGGTACTTCACTGGAGAAATATAAAGCGGCCTTTTCTCAGGAGATGACAGATCAGGAGCAGGATGCAGAAGGAACTACGGAGTTTGAAGAAAACGACAACTTAGAACCCGAAGAGACCTATAATAAAACGGTCGGGGAGTCAGATGATGAACCTGAGGAAAAAACACACAAAGCATATATTTCAGAAGATGTCCCGGCGAGAGCCGGTAAACCTCCAAAGAAAAATAAGCCTGGTTTTCCCAAGGCGCTTCTGCTAATTCCAGTAGCAGCAATCGTGGCCATGTTCGTTTATACACAGTTTGATTTTGGTGGAAATAAAAACAGCACGGATGTAGCGAAGAATATAAATCTGGAGAAGTCTTCCGGCGCTGGTTCAGAAAAAGGACAGGCTTCTGTTGCAGAACCAACCGCGATGCCGGAACCGAAAGCAACCCTTGTGCCAACCGCAACTCCAGAACCGACAGCGACCCTAGCTCCAACCGCAACCCCAGAGCCGACAGCAACTCCGGTTCCAACGGCAACTCCGGCTCCAACCGCAACCGCAGTGCCAACCGCGACTCCGGAGCCAACAAAAGTCCTGCTTCCGACAGCGACTCCAAGTCCAACTCCAGGTGCAGAACCGGCTCCTGCGGACAACCAGCCCCAGGCTGCCACAGAACCGTCAGTAAATGCAGGTGCAACTGCACTGCGCAGTGATTTCTACAAAGATGGACAGATTACCGGAACTGATCCGGATTACATCATCCCAGACAGCCTGAACCGCTATCTTACAGCTGATGACCTTTCCAATTTAAGTGCAAAAGGCCTGTGCTTCGCAAGAAACGAAATGTTGGCACGAATGGGAAGAGGTTTTAATAATCATGAATTGCAAGATTACTTCAATTCCATGTCATGGTATCAGTGTACGATGAATCCGTCAGATTTCGACAACAGCGTGCAGATCCCTGATGTTGTAAGTGCAAATGCGGCGTTGATGAAATCCCTGGAAGAACCTATGGGAATGTATATTCCGTGGAAGTAATCAGTCATAAAAATCTCAGACTGCTGTCACATAAGGATTTCATAAGCAGAAGATATTCTCATGAATTTGAGTGAATCGTTGAAAAATTCCTGAGAGTGTTTGAAAAAGAATCCAGGGCAGCCAGGTAGTTGAGAAAGCAAATTAATAAGAAAAACAGGTGATTGAAATGAGAAAATGCAGTAACTGTGGCAATGAACTCAACGAAGAAGTTCAGTTTTGCCCTTATTGTGGAAGTAAACAGGAAAATCGTGAAAATTACAAAGATTCTGTAGAAGTAAGATTCTGCATTGGATGTGGAAGACGGTGGAAAGAAGACGACCAGTTTTGCCCTGTGTGTGGAAAAAAGCGTGCAGAAGATCCGCTGGCTGAAGCCGCAACAGAAGAATACACCGAAAAAGCTCCTGCAAAAATAAGAAAACCCGCCAGTTCAGCCGCCAACCCCATCAGTGACATCCTGGGAGACAAGGTGCTGAACTCCAATTTACTGAAAATTCTTGGAATTATATTTTGTGTAGTCTATGCCTATAACTCCCTGAGTCATCTGGGATATCTGGCATCTGATATGGGCTCCTTTAAATTCCTTGGAGTTGTATTGACCGTGATCTATGCATGGTGTGCTGCAATGTGTTTCGCAGTGGCATTCCGCTGCAAACAGGAATACGCCCCAACCCTTTTCCTGGCACTGGCAGGCGGCGAAATTCTTAGAGGAATTTTTGCCATTATGGAAATCTATCAGCTCAAAGAGTACCAGAGCTGGAATACATCCATTATGATATATTGGCCGCTGGCTGACAGTATTGTGGTAGTTGTTGGTGGATATTACCTTATGAAACGTGAGGGAATGCTTGAATGGCAGGAAGGCTGGCAGTTGATGGATTATGTGAAAGACATTCCGGTCATGCTGAAGCAGGTTTTCCCGAAAAAAGGTACAAGCGAGGCGGAAGCCTGGAAGAAAGAGAAAAAACCTCTGGCACAGCCAAAAACTGAGGCAGAAAAAGTGCTGCTGATTGTAAAAGACAATCTTTTCCTGGCATTTGGTGTATTGTATACAGTGAAAGTGGCATATAATATATTGGCTTCCTTCTCAATTATGAAGCTGACAACAGGTATTTTTTCCATCCTGACTTGCGTTGCAATCTGGCTGATCTATTCCAGTGGCCGCAAAGGAACTCTGACCTCATCTGGCTTTACTATTTCCGGCGTAATTGCCTGGATAAAGGTAGTGGGACATGGTCTGATCGGTCTTGGTCTGATTATGATCGTTGGAAACATAGACGGTATGTTATGTTTGGGAGTTCTGGTGGTTGCAGCACTGGACGTTTATTATTGGTGGTGCATCGCGAATATTTTGTGGACCATGAGAAAGAACGTGATGGGTGGCTGCCAAGAAATAAATGTGGGCAAGTATCCGATCGTGATCCTGGTTTTGAATGTGGTTAAACAGGTGCCTGGAATCATTATGATGGGAGCTATGCAGCTTGGTGGCAATATGTTGCTCCATGCATTGTATAATCTTGAGTATTCCAGTTTCGGAGACACATATAGTATGCTTGGAGGAGAAATGTACAACATGGTTTTGGGCATGCTGGAAAAAGCACTGGGAATTAATTCTAACGTAGTAATGGCCCTGATCCTGGCAGCAATCCCAGTTCTGGAGATCCTTCTGTTAAGAAAGCTTCGCGCTTATAGGTCAGAGGAATTTGCTGATTGATAAGGGGATACATATTTGCAAAGGAGATAGGAAACATGGATTCTGAAAAAATAGAGAAAACCGGAACGGACACAGAAGAGCTTACAAAAGAACAGAAGCTGGCTGAGATTGAGAAATTGAAAAAGACGATTTCTGAGGCAGAGGGAAATCTGGAAAATATTTACAGTGAAATTGGAAAAAGCGTTTATCAGAAGTATAAAGAAGCCCCGCTTCCGGAAGTGGAAGAGCAGCTGAAATCCGGTCAAAACCTGGAGGCTGCCATCGCTTCCTGCAAAACTCGCATTGAGTCTCTGAAGGAGAGACCAAAATGCCCGGTATGCGGCGCCGAAGTCACCGACAACATGCTCTACTGCTATAACTGTGGTGAAAAACTAAACTCCGCTCCCGAGAGAAAACGCAAACACATTTACTGCCGCCACTGTGGTCAGCAGTTGGAAACTGAAAGTGCTTTCTGTACAGCGTGTGGGAAGAAAGTGGACATGTAAATACTGTAAAAAAGTTTTGGAAAAGAGAAAAATACAGGTAAATTTAAGAGGATTCCTGGAGGCAGGAGAATTATAAGAAGGGAAACAAAATAAAGTAAGTCTAAATGGGGCGATGTATCAGCGGAAACGATACATTCGCCCCATTTTTTGTTGAAATTAATCAGAAAAGTGCAGAAAAAAACATAGTGTACAGAATGTAAAAATGGTAAACTGTAGGAAAGGAAATTTTTTACAGGAGGAGTGTATGAAAAAAAGAAAATCCATTGGTCTGTGGGTGGGAATCTGTCTTCTGCTTCTGGGAATACTGGGCGTTGTAAATGTTTTTGCTGCAGTGACAGAGGGAAAGGCAGGGGAAACACTTACTGGGGAGTATGCAGTGATTATTAATACGGATACATCTGATTCGAGGAGTACAGGCACACTGATCTTTGATGACAGTGGAAGTACTGCGTCAGTTTCAAGTGGAAGTGAGCTTCCCGCAGCCCAAAGCCTGGCCGGGCTGAATGCAGGGAGCACCCGCTCAGTCACTGCGCTGAATGAAAAAAGCGCTATTTCGTCCATTACATCAGCAGATGAGACTGACGATGGTATATCCGTCCAGGCAGCGACTACCACTTATGCAATAGGAGAAGAAAAATATATTTATAGAAGCAATGGCAGCGGCAAGACCTATATATGCATTGGGATTGGTGAACATTGTTATATCTGGATGGACAAAAATATGAAAGCGGATTATGATGCCGCTGGAAAAACATCTCTCATAGCATCAGACATGGCGAGTATTTATGACAGACAGCCCTATCAAATCCTGAAAACACTGGCAGGAGGCGATCTTCCCTGGGAAGATGGATCCGGCAAGCTCTCTATTGTGCTGGAAACCTTAAGCGGCGCAAGTGGTCAGTTTCAGTATGATGAGGGAATTACAGTAATCCATATCAACACTCCGGTGGCAGCATCCTATGTCTCCGGTGAAATGACCAGAAGAAACGGTCTGCTGGTTCACGAGGGACAGCACGCAGTATTCTGGTTGAAAACAAAATTCAATGCCTCCGAGAAATATATGTGGATAAACGAAGGTCTTGCAGTAACGGTCATGGATTATCTGTGGGGCGGTACGGACACAAATGGCTGGATGAACGGAATTGCAGGAAGTACCGCTATTCGTAACGGCTCTTCCTTGATGTATAAGAGTTATCGCGATGATATTGCCCAGGACTATGGAATGCCATACCTGTTTGTCAGATACGTAATTGACCGTATGGCAGGAAGCTATGAGCCTATGGCTGTGTTGCCGAGATTTTATACAGTAGATGCTTCCTCCCTTACCTGTGAAGCTTATCTGGAGAAGGTAACAGGAATTCCGTTTAAAACACTTCTTTCAGATTTTTATACAGCTGTGGCAGCAGGAGAAGCTTCTGGTGTATACAGTTTTCCAGGCGATCGGATAGCGGCAAAAAAGGCATCTGCATTTCCGATATTTTCCGGAGACAGTGGCTCAAAATATTCCATTCCGGCAGCTTCCGCGATCCTTGTGAAACTGAAGGATGGAAAATTTACAGTCCCATCTGATGGGGAAAGCGGAATTGTTTATCGTGTAATAGGAAGCCGGACTTCATCTGTGAAACCGGCTGGCGGAAATGGTACAAGCAGCAGTCCTTATCAGATCGATTCTCTGGATGATCTGAATTTGATCGAGGAAAATCAGGGTGCATATTATCAGCTGACCTCAGATATTCAGACACAGGGAAGAATTAATTTTACCATCTCTTATTTTGGTGGAACGCTGGATGGAAATGGACATACGATCTATGGACTGAAGAAGCCTCTGATAGCCATGAATCAGGGGAAAATCAGGAATCTGCGCGTAGCTGCAGATTTTGATGATGATATGCAGAACGTGCAGGGCGTCATCACACAGTACAATGAAGGAAATATTGAAGACTGTATGGTGACAGGAACAATCAGCGGATATATGGGCGGAAACGGAGCTGTTGTATATCCGGAATTTGGTGGAATTGCAGGTGAAAATGCACTTGCCGGAATTATTTTTGGCTGCACATCAAAGCTGAATGTTAATTTGACAATGGCTCCTATGAAAAGCTGGGTAGGTGGAATTGCAGGTCTGAACATTGGTACTATAAGCAAGTGTGTCAGCACCGGTACGATTCGTGTTACCCAGACAAACGGAAACGAATATCCGGTCTATGTGGGCGGAATTGCGGGAGAAATCCAGAAGTTTGGGGGCATGGGCGGTGTGCTCAAAGAATGCCTCCATGCAGGAAAAATCACAGTAACTGCAGCAAACAACCGTGTAGGACAGATGTGTGGAACTGCTGCTGATAATGTACTCAGCTCTTCTTACGGTTTAAGCGGACATGTGCTGAACTGTTATGGAAAGAGTGGAGAGGGGAATCTTGTCGGCGGAACTGATGCTTCCATTGGAACAGGTGGACTTCTCACAGAGGCACAGATGAAAGATTCCAAATCTTACGTGGGCTGGGAGTTTGGAACTGACTGGAAGATTTCAGAGGATGGTTTGCCAGAGCGGGTGGAGAATCCGGAGATTACTTCATTGGAGGTAAAAAACAACTGGACTTCCTGTTACGTGGGAGAAAAACCGTGGTATTGGGGCAGGCTTTTGATAAATGGTACAACTTATTCTGAGATTACAGCCGATATGATAAGCGGCTTTGACAGTTCTGCTGAAGGAACTACTCATGTTTATGTAGAATATAAGGGCAAACAGGTTGCTTATTCAATGGAAGTTGTTGCGCCGAAAACCAGTGATATCAGCAGCATTGTAATATCAGGACAGCCGAAGAAATCTTATGTGGAAGGAGATGTATTCAATCCATCCAGAGCCAGCATGTATGCAACGATTGGTGGTCGTCCAGCTTATATTTACAGTGGATTTACCTATGACAAAACAGGCCCACTGAAAACCTCGGATACTCAGGTTACTTTTGATTACTTTGGAGCAAAAATACCGTGGGCGATTACGGTTGCAGCGAATGCACCAGCGGCCTTGACTATGCTTGCAGCTCCTGAGAAACTGAATTATGTAGCTGGAGATAAACTCGATCTGACCGGAGTGAAGCTTCAGATTACATATAGCAATGGAAAAGTATCGCCGGTTATTACAGGGGCTGATCTGAATACTTATGGAATACATTTGGCGCTTGGAAGTGGAAGCGGTTCATCGGCAGTGATTGATAATGGCAGAATAACAGAGTCATCAGATAATGGAAAAGATCTTATTGCTTATGTGTCTGATAAGCTGCCGGGAGAATATGGTGCCGTGATCGCTGTGCTTGGAATAATGAGCGTAACAGAACCATTGGCGATTACAGATACTGAGCTGTACGCGGTTACAGGAACTGGAAAAGAGCAGTGGATATATTCAGGCTTTGTTACAGGTGGAAGTGGTAAGTATGAAACTCAGGTTGTTTCTGAGAATTTACCAGCTGGTTTAACTGTCTTTGCGGTTCCTGGCGGAGGCTCTTATGGAAGTAAATATTTTACTTTTTCCGGAACTATCACTGCACCAGTGGGAATTTATGAGTCACAGTATAAAATTGTGGATACAGGAACAAAGGCAGTTTTGCCAGTCACAATAAAAATTATAGTGACGGCTTCTAATGAGGCAAGATTTTATAGTTTTGTACTTAACAAGGCGTTTAATTCCCAGTTAAAAGAGGATGTTGTTGGGAAAATTGATAATGAGAACCGTAAGATTACGCTGCGGTTGCCAAAAGGAACTGATGTTACCAGGCTGGCACCGAATATTGATTATGGTTCTGGTACAGGAACAGCGGTGGCAGATGAGTTTACCAGTGGAAGATCTCATGATTTTACAAATCCGGTACAGTATGTTCTGACAGCACCAGATGGCGTAACGAAGATAACATATACGGTTACAGTTGTTTTTTACGATGAAACGCAGGGTGGTTCCGGGGAAACTGAGCATACGCATACCTGGGATGCCGGAGTTATAACGAAAGAGGCTACCACTTCAAGTACAGGAATTAAGACATATACCTGTACTGTGTGCCAGAGCAAGCGCGAAGAAGAAATTCCGAAGTTGGTTGTTTTACCGACGAATACGCCGGTGCCAACGGCAACGCCGACAAACACGCCGGTGCCAACGGCAACGCCAACGAACACACCGGTGCCAACGGCAACGCCAACGAATACGCCGGTGCCAACGGCAACACCGACGAATACGCCAGTGCCAACGGCGACACCGACGAATACGCTGGTGCCAACGGTAACGCCTACGAATACGCCGGTGCCAACGGCAACGCCAACGAATACGCCAGTGCCAACGAATACGCCGGTGCCAACGGCAACACCGACAAACACGCCGGTGCCAACGGCGACACCGACAAATGCGCCGGTGCCAACGGCGACGGCGACGCCGACAAACACACCGGTGCCAACGGCGACGCCAACGAATACGCCGGTGCCAACGGCAACGCCGACGAATACGCTGGTGCCAACAGCAACGCCAACGAATACGCCGGTGCCAACGGCAACACCGACAAACACACCAGTACCAACGAACACGCCAGTGCCAACGAACACACCGGTACCAACAAACACACCAGTACCAACGAATACGCCGGTGCCAACGGCAACGCCAACAAACACGCCAGTGCCGACAAACACACCAGTACCAACGAACACACCGGTGCCAACGGCAACGCCGACGAACACACCAGTGCCGACAAACACACCAGTACCAACGAACACGCCAGTGCCAACGGCAACGCCAACGAACACACCGGTACCGACAAACACACCAGTGCCAATGAACACACCGGTGCCAACGGCAACACCGACGAACACGCCAGTGCCAATGCCAACGAATACGCCGGTGCCAACAGCAACGCCGACAAATACACCGGTGCCAGCGGCGACACCGGCGAACACACCTGCGCCGACTGGATATAAAGTGGGCACAACAGTGAAACATCCGGCGACAAACGGATATTATAAAGTTACCGCCACCGACACGGTAGAATATATAAAACCGATAAAGAAAAAAGTAAGCACTGTCACAATTCCAGACAGCGTAAACCTAAAGGGCGCGAATTACAAAGTAACCTCAATAGCCTCCAAAGCATTCAAGAGCAATAAATACCTGAAAAAGGCTATCATAGGAAACAATGTAATCCAGATTAAGAGCTATGCCTTTTATAAGTGCACGAAACTCTCTTACGTACAAATTGGCGGTTCAGTAAAAGCGATCGGAAAACAAAGCTTTTATAGCTGCAAAAAGTTAAACGAAATGAGAATCTACACCTCCCGCCTGAAAGCCAAATACGTAGGCTCCAATGCCTTCAAAGGCACTCCATTCAGGATGAAAGTTTACGTCCCAAGGAAAAAGGCAAAGAGCTACAAAACGGTTTTTGTAAAACGAGGCATAAGCAAAAAGATTGTAATAAAGAAGATGTAATATTTGTTTGTGTTATGGGGAGGTTTTCAAAGAAAGCTGGATCTTCAAACATCGAAAAAGCAATAGGCGGTTCAAATTAATGTAACAAGAGAATATATAAGGGACTGTAATAGATGCGTGCTGCGTATGAAGTGACATTCATCTGTTATAGTCCCTTTTCTCTTGACATTTTTCCACGTAATGTGCAAAATAAACTCATAAAGTTCAAACAATTTCAGGAGAAATTATATCATGAGACAGGATTTTTTACACTTAAAAGCACCGGAAAACTGGATCAATGATCCAAATGGATTTATATATTTTAAAGGCAGATATCATCTTTTTTATCAGCATTTTCCCTATGCACCTATGTGGGGAACTATGTATTGGGGACATGCGGTAAGCGATGATCTGGTACATTGGAGCCATGAGAAAATAGCCCTGTTTCCAACAAAGGATTACGACCGAAACGGAGTTTTTTCTGGAAGTGCAGTGGAGAAAGATGGGAAAATGTACCTCTATTATACTGCAAATCGCTATCTGAAAGAACAGGATGAAAATATCCATGTGGCAGATGGAGAATACGAGGAAAGCCAGGTTATGATCATATCAGAAGACGGTTTTCACTTCGATAACTGGAATGGGAAAAAGCAGATCATTCCGGTAATCAGAGATGATGAAACTGCTGATTCCATGGATACCAGAGATCCGAAAGTATGGGAAGAAAATGGCGTTTATTATATGATTCTTGGCAGTACATACAAACATGAAATCGGCAGAGTAATTCTGTATTCCAGCAAGGACGGAGAAAACTGGAGCTATCTTTCCCAGTGCAGAATGAAGAATTACGGATATGTGATCGAGTGTCCGGATATGTTTGAGGTGGATGGACAACGTATATTTACAGGCTGTCCGGTGACTCCTGTCAGGTGTGGGGATAAGATAGAATATGAGGCTGTTTCCGGTTATTGTCTTGCCGATTTTGATACAGAAACCGGCAGGCTGGAGCTGGAGGATAACTACTCGCTGATTGATTACGGCGGTGACTTCTACGCCCAGCAGACCAATCTGGATAAGGATGGCAGAAGAGTTATGATTGGTTGGATCCGCATGCCAGAGGCTGTGACTGGAATGAAAAGCAGTAAAGCTGCTGTATTTTTTGATCAAAATAGTGATAGAGAAGAAAATGAGAGAGAAAAAATCACACAGTCAACAGATAAAAATCATCTGAAAAAGAGTGATAAAAGTCAGCTGTTAACGGAAGAACGGGTAATTTGGAACGGTATGATGAGCCTGCCGCGTGTAGTAGAAATTGAGAATGGACAGGTTTGTTTTCGGGTTCATCCAAACGTGCGAAAGGGCCTTTCCAGATCACTTTCCAGCCAGGATGCCCTGCGCAGCAGTAACCCATTCTGCATAAAAACAACCCTCCAAAACGGAGACTGTCTGGACATTGGAGGATACCAGATCTCCATGAAAGACGGAACAATATGTACTGACAGAACAAGAGTATTTCCTCACACAGACAGTAAAAAACTGCATTGCCAGATTCCGGATGCAGGTGAAAAAGCTGATTTGGAAATTTTCGTAGATCCTAATTTGATTGAGATTTTTGTCAATGATGGAGAGTATGTTCTGAGTAATGTAGTCTATGATCTGGGCGTAGAAATTAAGGGTAAAGTACAGGGGATTTTAACCTGGAATGATGAATTATGCTGAAATTAACCTCGAAAATAAAACAGAAAGAGTGTTATAAGCTTGAAAGAAAGTCATAAACTGGAAATGAAAATATGAAATAAAAAGAAAGTTGTGAAACAAAATGAAACGAATTGATTTTGAAAATGGTACGGTAACCAGAAACATTTTCAGCGCTGCAATCCCCATGCTGGTGGCACAGATACTCAGTCTTTTATATAATATTGTAGACAGAATCTATATCGCCAGAATCCCTGAAGTGGGAACTACAGCGCTTGGCGCAGTCGGTTTATGTTTCCCGTTAATCGTGATTATCACTGCCTTTGCAAATCTGTTTGGCAGTGGCGGCGCTCCTGTTTTTTCTATAAACAGAGGTATGAAAGACAACCAGAAAGCGCAGGAAGTGATGAACACTTCCTTTACTATGGTGTGCGGAAGCGGGATCATTCTGATGATAGCTGGTATGCTTTTTGCAAGACCTCTGCTGGTACTTTTTGGAGCATCTGAGGATGCTTTGGTTTATGCATATCCCTACATGATGATCTACCTGATCGGAACGATTCCATCCATGATCGCCACAGGAATGAACCCGTTTATCAATGCACAGGGATACGCGACAACTGGTATGTTTTCTGTAGCAATCGGTGCAGTTGCCAATCTGATCCTGGATCCATTATTCATTTTTGTGCTTGGTTTCGGAATCAAAGGAGCAGCCATTGCGACTGTTCTTTCCCAGTTCCTATCAGCTGCTTATGTACTTCTTTTTCTTGAAAAAAGAGCGGAAATGAAAGCTCGTCTTTTGAAAAAAACAGAGCTGAAAAGCTGCAAAGAGAATGCAAAAAACATTGTCAGTCTTGGTACTGCAGGCTTCATTATGCAGCTGACAAACAGTCTGGTAACTATCTGCTGCAACAATGTTCTGGGGGTTACCGGAGGGGATGTTTACATATCTGTTATGACTATCGTATCCAGTGTCCGTCAGATGGTAGAGACGCCGATTTATGCTATAAATGAAGGCACATCACCTATCCTGAGCTACAATTACGGGGCAAAAAGACCGAAGCTTGTCCGCAAGGCAATGGTCACTCTGGCAGTAATGGTTCTGGTTTATACAGCAGTAATGTGGAGCGTGATTATCTTTGTCCCGGATTATCTGATTGCCATTTTCAGCTCCGATAAGCTCTTGATAAAGGATGCAGTTCCGGCATTGAAAACCTACTTTGCAGCCTTTATTTTTATGGATCTGCAATACATTGGACAGACTGTTTTCAAGTCTTTAAATAAGAAAAAACAGGCCATTTTCTTCTCGCTTTTGAGAAAAGTTTTTATTGTAGTTCCGTTGACATACCTGCTTCCCTACGTGTTTAAAATGGGAACTCACGGAGTATTCCTGGCAGAGCCGGTATCTAATGTAATTGGCGGAAGCCTTTGTTTTGTTACAATGCTGCTGACTATATTGCCGGAGTTAAAGAGGATGGAGAAGAAAAACGGAGAGGCGGACCGTCCCATGGAGTACTTTAAAACGAGGTAAAAATATATGGAAAATACAATTATAATCGCGATTGTAAGTCTTCTCTGTATCCTGGCTCATGTCCCCACTCTGATCCTGCGAATTGTTCCGTTTCACGAAAAAATCTCAGATAAAGACAGGATCAGACTGACTGTAATCTATGCAATTGGTCTGGCTGTGGACTTCGGAATCTGCATGTGGGTGGGAAATTACCGGAAAATTGACGTGCCGTTTTATAAGATAAATCTTATTGCTTTCTGTATTGTAATGGCTGCTGTAAATATCTGGCTTGTCCCTGGATACACCAAGGTGCATTTGTTTGTATTTGGAATTGTGGCAGATATTGTCATGATTGCACTGTCAATCGGAGCTTATGTCAGTTCACTTTTGGGAATGCAGGGAAATGCGATTGGAATTGCAGAAACCAGCGCAATTGCAATTGTAGTGTATGCGCTTCTATATCCGCTGCTTAGCAGCCTGCTCCGTTATACCGTAACACCATTCCTTGAAATTGAATGCCAAAATTATTGGGAGACCTTATGGTTCATTCCTATTGCCATGTTTTTTTCCAGTATTTTTTCAGAAGGAGTGGATGTCTACACTACCACTTTTCCACAAATGTTGAGTAAATGTCTGATCGGCGTCGCCACATTGCTGATTTGCTTTGCGGTGTCTTATGATCAGCAGCATTTTCTAAATGAAAAAGAACTGAACCGGCAGATCGATCAGCAGAAAGGTTACTATCATGCGCTCACGGAGCAGGTTCTGGCAGAACGTGAAGCACGCCATAATTTCCGTCATCAGGTAGCTGCTATTAAAGGTTTTCTTGATAAAAATGATATGGAGGGCTTGCGGGGATATTGTGATGATCTGGAACTGGAAGAGATGGGAAAAGTAACAATTCCATATACAGGAAACGCCGCGGCAGACGGCGTCCTTTATCATTACGGCTGTATTGCCAGGGCGAAAAATATCGAGTTTTCCGTATGCTGCTATCTGAAAGATATTGCTATTCCGGACACTGATTTTTGTACGATTCTGGGCAATGCCCTGGATAATGCGGTGACTGCCGCCGGTCAGTATGACGGAAAACGCTTTATTGAAGTTGCTACGGAGAAGAAACACGACATGCTTCTGATTACGGTAGACAATTCTTTTGACGGAATATTATTCCAGGAAAATGGGAAAATTTACTCAAAAAAACGGCAAAACAAACAGGAAGGAATCGGCATTCTTTCCATGAAAAAACTTTGCGAAAAACATGGCGGAGCCAGTCGCTTCGAAGCGGTCGGCAACAGGTTCCAGGCCAGCTTTATATTGAAAAATGAGGTTGAAGATTAAAAAATGGTTAAAGTTGATTTGATTACAGGCTTTCTTGGTTCGGGAAAAACGACTTTCATAAAGAAATATGCTGCATGGCTGATGAGCCAGGGGCAGAATATTGGAATTCTGGAGAATGATTTTGGTGCAGTGAATGTGGACATGATGCTGCTTCATGACCTGGAAGGGGAGAACTGCGAGCTGGAAATGGTTTCCGGTGGATGTGATGCAGACTGCCACAGAAGACGTTTCAAGACCAAGCTGATCGCAATGGGAATGTGCGGATATGACCGGGTTCTCATTGAGCCTTCCGGGATTTTTGATGTGGATGAGTTTTTCGATGCCCTTTATGAAGAGCCGTTGGATAAGTGGTATCAGATTGGAAATGTGATCACCATTCTGGATGCCAGACTGGAGGAGAAGCTGCAGCCACAGGCAGAGTATATTCTGGCTTCAGAGGCAGCTGATGCAGGTTGTATTGTTCTGAGCAAGAGCCAGGAGGCATCTGAGGAAGAGATTAGTGGAACTGTGAAACATCTGAATCGCGCACTGGAAAGTGTGAAATGTAAACGACGTTTTATGGAAAATGAGATACTGAATAAGGATTGGGAAACGTTTACAGATGAGGATTTTCAGCGGATTTTCAACAGCGGGTATGTGATGGAAGATTTTGAGAAACAGTGTTTTGATGAGAAAGAAGGGTTCCAGTCATTGTATTTTATGGAGCTGAAGATTTCCGAGACACAGTTGGAGAAAGCGGCGCATCAGATCCTGGATGATCCGGAATGTGGGGATGTTTTCCGAATTAAGGGCTTTGTGAAATTAGAAGAAAGTGCTGCCGCGGTAACCGAAAACGAAAAAATGAATTCGGACTCCGCTCAGAAAGCATCCACTAACAATATTTGGCTGGAACTAAACGCCACCCGCAAAGAATTTTCCCTGAAGCCTATTTCCGCAGGACAGGAAGTAGTGATCGTGATCGGGGAGAATATGAATGAGGCGCGGATACGGGAGTATCTGGGGACAGAATAATTTACGCGAGCAACGAGCAAAAGGAAAAACCTCTGGTCGAAGATTGATTTCCTGACCAGAGGTTTTTTAGCTTTTTAAATTACTTTCCGTCCCTGTACATATTTCCCAACCAAATTGCGGTCGTCGGACAGATAAACAAGCCTTTCCAGTCTGTCACGGGTGGAGATTTCCTGGGGATGACGGATGTTGCTGTCGTCCAGGATCATGGCGTCAAATTCATAGCCTTTTTCGAAGCTGCCGACTTTTCCGAAGAAGGAGCCACCACCGATCGTAGCCATGTAGAAGGCTTCTTCCAGAGTAACCGGGGCCTGGGTCTGATCCATCAGGCGCCAGCGGAGCTTGGAAACCTGGATGGCATCTGCCATAGCACGGAACATGGAGAGAGAAAAACCTCCGGCAACATCGGTGCCAAGTCCTACATGAAGTCCCATATCAAGATAGCGGCGGACAGGTGCGATTCCGGAAGCAATGTCTGTGTTGGACTCCGGACAGTGGGCGACGTAAACGCCCTGGTCTTTGATCATCTGGATCTCTTCGTCGGTGGAGTGGACGCAGTGTGCCATGATGGTAGGGCAGACGCTGGCACCATCAGATGAAATATGAGCTGCTGTGTTATCAGTGGTATTAAGGCCGGATGCGGAAGCGAAATCAGCCTCGTTAGTATTGAATGCGGGTTTTGTTCCAAACAGCCCGAACATGTCATACGCATCTCCATAAAATCTGCTGGTCGGGCAAAGCTCCTTTACCCATGCAATTTCCCCGAAATTTTCAGACAGATGAGACTGAACCGGAAGGTGATATTCCCTCTGGATTTTTCCAAGCTCGGTCATCAGCTCATCCGTACAGGATGGGGTAAAACGTGGGGTAAGGATCGGGTAGGTGTGGTCGTAACGTCCCTTGATCTCTTCCAGCCACTGGCGTGTATCCTGTGCAGAAGCCTGTGCGCTTTTCTCCTGAAGCTCCGGTGCTCCGTTGCGATCCATATTTACTTTTCCAACCATAGTTGCCAGACCGCTTTCCTCCAGCATGTCCATGAGAAGCTCCGTTGCCGGACGGTGCAAGGTGGCGAAAATGCAGGCTCTGGTGGTGAAGCTGTGCTTTAAGTCATCCACGAAAATGGAGTAAGCCTTTTTCGCATAGGACAGGTCAGCGTACTTGGCTTCCTGCGGGAAAGTGATGGTGTTCAGCCAGTCCAGCAGCTCTAGATCCATGCCGGTTCCGCGGTAAGCGTACTGGGGAGCATGCAGATGAAGGTCGGTGAATCCTGGGATGATCAGTCGATCACCCATGTCTTTTACAGGAATATCTTTATATTCCTCTGGAAGCTGGGAAAAAACACCGGCACAGAGCCCGTTTTCACAGACTGCATAAGAGTTTTCTGCAAAAACAAGTTCTTTCTGATTCTTGCTGTAACAAATTGTACCTTTCAAAGCAAACAAATCTTTTTTCATATCAGACCATCCTTTCTGCCAGAGGCGAGGTAAAGTAAAGTTCCGGGATAGTTTGCGGCTGAGAACGTACTGCCGGAAACATGCAAAATGTGATTTCGGGCTGATTCAGCAATAAAAAAACCACCCGGAAAATGCCATACCTGCATACCTCTTCGCATGCAGCTTATAGACAACTATTAGGGTAGTTGGTAGAAACGTCCAACCAGATTATGGACATATATAAGCAGCTACTTTATTGGTTATTCAGATGTCTGCGGCAAAGGGATTTTGCTTTGATATCTGATTTTATTGTACATGGAATTAGCGGCAGAAGCAAGGGAAATTGCAAAAATTTTTAATATTATCGTACCATTATGAGACAAACTGTTATATAATGTTGCCATAATTGAACGGTTAAGGAGATTGACGGAATATGAGTTACAGCTTTAAAGGGCGTGTAAGATACAGCGAAATCGGAGAAAATGGATGTCTGACTCTTCCAGGAATCCAGGATTATTATCAGGACTGCTGTACATTCCAATCTGAATCCATCGGGCAGGGAATGGAGGCTCTGGAGAAGCGGCACAGGGCATGGGTATTGTCTTCCTGGCAGATCGTGGTGAAGCGCTATCCCCAAATGGGCGAGCAGATCATAGCCTCTACTGCACCCTATGCTTTCAAGGGATTTCTGGGAATGCGTAATTTTACACTGACAACAGAGGATGGAGAGCTTTTGTCCTGGGCGAACAGTATTTGGACGAATCTTGATACAGAGAAGGGGACTCCAGCGCGACTTACAGAGGAAGACACAAAAGGGTATATTCTGGATGAAAAGTTGGAGATGGAGTATGCGCCCCGGAAGATCACACTGCCAGATGAAATGACAAAGGAAGAGCCTTTTGCCATTCAGAAGCATCATCTGGATACCCACCATCATGTGAATAATTGTCAGTATATCCGCATGGCAGCAGATTACCTGCCGGAAGGCTTTGTAATCCATCAGATGCGGGCTGAATATAAGAAACAGGCGCTCCTGGGGGATGTTTTCCATCCTGGAGTGAAAAAAGAAGAGGGGAAAGTTGTAGTTTCTCTTTCTAATGAAAGTGGAGAGCCTTATGCTGTGGTAGAATTTACAGAATAGGATCTTTGGGAGA
>OLRJ01001141.1_pt1 | contig 23425 bp, 20 predicted proteins | sample 1672741 | NCBI WGS metagenome assembly OLRJ01 (sample SAMEA3136719, study PRJEB25190) | human gut metagenome | biome: human gut; feature: human-associated habitat; material: faeces | place: Austria | collected 2013
GCGGACGCCGCGAAGCAGGCCGCGGACGAGGCCGCGAAGGCGCAGGCCGAGGGCGCGGCCGGATGGTTCAAGACCAACAAGGCCGAACAGGCGTACAAGTATCTGACCGACGACACCGTGTCCCAGTACCTGGAATACACGCACATCGGCGCGAAGGACGACGCGACCAGCCTCGACAACCTGCTCAAGGCCCTCGACATGATCGACGAATGCAACAAGCTGCGCGCCGACCATGGTCTGGAACCGTTGAAGGTGTCCGAGACCGCGATGGCGATGGCCATGGTCCAGGCCAACTACGCGGCCAACGGCCATTACAACCACAACTACCAGTACGACAACGTCGGCGAAAACCTCGACTGGGGCTTCTCCGACGACGATCCGTACGACGACTGGTACACGGCCGAGAAGGAGACCTACGACGCGGCCGTGAAGTCCGGCGACTATCCGGACCTCGCCAAGCTGTCCCCGTACGACGTTTTCCTGAAGTACCCGGACCTGTACCAGCAGGTCGGCCACTACCTCAACATCGTCGACCCGGAGTACATCGCCACCGGCATGGCCTACAGCGGCTACGGTGAGACCAACTACGATCACGCGTTCACGCAGGAGTACTTCAACGACTGGAACTCCTACAACGCGAACGACACCACGTTCGATGCCAGCGTGTACCGCGCGAAGGTCGAAGCGTACGTCAACCAGATCAAATCCGCGCAATCCACGTACGAGGACGCGTTGAAGCAGGTCGAGGCCGCCAAGACCGCGCTCGACAAGGCCAACACGGCCCACGCGTCCGCCGTCCTCACGCTCGACAAGGCCACCTCCTACCTGCAGGACACGCAAGACGAATCCGCACGCACCACGCAGCTGCTCGCCGACGCGACCCGCAAGGCCGCAGAAACGCAGACCGCGTACGAGCAGGCGAAATCCGCCGACGAGCAGGCGCAGGCCAGCCTCACCACCGCCGAAACCGACCGCCAGACCAAGCAGGCCTCGTACGAGCAGGCGAAATCCGCCGACGAGCAGGCGCAGACGCGTCTCACCCAAGCCCAGGCCGCGCTCGACAAGGCCAACACGGACGTCAAGCAGGCCGAACAGGACAAGACCGCCGCCGACACGCGTCTCGACGTGCTGACCGACGCGAAGAACGCCCTCGCCAAGGCCCAGACCGCATACGACCAGGCCAAGAGCGAAGCCGACCAGGCCCAGCAGGCCAAGCAGACCGCGCAGGACGAACTCACCCAAGCCCAGACCGCGTACGAGCAGGCCAAGAAGGAAAGCGACAAGGCCGCCCAACAGGTCAAGGACCTCGAAAACGCCAAGACGGACCTCGCGGCCAGGACCCAGGCCCTCGCCGCCGCGCAGGCCGACCTGGACGCGAAGACCCAGGCATACGACGCCGCCAGGAACGAGGCCGACAAGGCCAAGCAGGCCGAAACGGACGCCGAAACCGCGGTCAGGAACGCGCAGCAGGCGTTGACCGCCGCGCAGGCACGCCTCGCCAAGGCCAAGAGCGACGCGAAGGACACGGAAGCCGTCAAGACCGCGCAGGCCAAGGTCAAGGAAGCACAGGACGCGCTCGACCAGGCCAAGACGATCCTCGCCAAGGCGCAGGCCGACCTCAAGCAGGCCCAGACGGTCGAAGCCCAGGCCAAGAGCGACTACGAGACCGCGAAGGCAGCGCTCAAGACGGCCCAGCAGGCCGCCAACCCGAAGCATGACGACAATGCCGGCCAGACCAGTCTGAACGCCGCCCAGCAGGCCACGGTCGAAGCGGCCGCCAAGGCCGACAAGGTCATGGCATCCACCGGCGCGGACACGAACGGCATCATCCTCGCCGTCGTCGCGTTCGCCGGCATGGGTGCCGCCACGCTCGACCTGAAACGCCGCCGCATGGACGTGACCGCACGCCACGGCATGCGCTGACCCAATTCCCCCTCCAAACAAACAGGCGGCCGGAACAGGACGACGGAAACCCACATGACGGTTTCCCGACCCTGTTCCGGCCGTTTCTCTCTCAGGACCCAGATCCACCACGGTTCGGTAAAATAAGCCAAAGAAGGAGAAACCATGCCCAACACGCAACTGCGTCAACATATCGACGACATGCCCGGCATCCTCGCCAAACTTGAACGGATTCCGGAAATCACCACCCGACTGGACCTCATCGACACCCTGCGCGCCCACGCCCTCTCACTGGAACCGTTGGATGGCGTCGAAACCATGGCATTATCCGATTACGACCGCGACTGGCTCGTGAGATACACCTACAATTCAAACGCCATCGAAGGATCGACCCTGACTCTTCAGGACACATCCCTCGTATTGGAAGGCGAATTCGTGCCCTCGGATTCCCCGGCACGTTTCGTGTTCGCGGCGCGCGGCGTCGCCGACGGCATGGCCTACGTCCGCGAATACGCCTCCGAAAGACGTGAACTCGACCCGGAACTGATCCAAAGGATCCACGAGGTGACCGCATTGGACCTGCAGCCGTTCGCACGCGGCACGTTCCGTCCTTACGGATATCTGGCGAGAATCACCGCGACCCGCGTCAAGACCGCCGACCCGTTGGAGATCCATGACGACCTGCAAGCCCTGATCGACGGGCTGAACGGAAGCGACGCGCACCCGTTGCTCAAGGCCGCGGCGTTCCATACGATGTTCGAAAACATCCATCCATTCATGGACGGCAACGGCAGGACCGGCCGGCAACTGCTCAACCTCATGCTGTTGGAGAACGGATACCGTCCCGTGGCGATCAAGCATGACGCCGGACGTGTTTACGCCCGGGGTCTCGAATCCTGGCAGGTCGACGGTGATCCCGAACCGTTCTGCTCCATCCTGTTCGACTGCGTGGAACAGGAGGAACGCACGTTCATCGACCTTGTCGAACGGCTCCGTCATGATCCGAAAACCACGGACGGCTCCATCGCCATGGATGCTCCGGGCCAGGATGTCCAGCCGCCGGATCCGGCCGATGTTCCGGACGATGCACGGCCGGACGATCCCGGCATCGGCCTGGTCTGACCCTCTTCGCAGGTCTTGACGGCTTCCGGCATGATCAAGCCAACGAGACCGCATCCCGAACATAACCGAACATCCGATACCATCCTACAGACGGCCGGAACAGGACGACGGAAACCCATATAAGGGTTTCCCGAACCTGTTCCGGCCGTTTTTTCCTCCCTTCGCCCTCTCGTATCCCCATATCTTGCGGTCCTTATGCCTCCCGTCCGACGACGTTCGGGAACGGAAAAGGAAGAGCCGTCCCCACACGCCGCATGCCCTCACAATCACCCCCGTAACGGTATCGGACGGGGTGCGTGTGGAAAGAACGGCACAGGGAACGAGAATCCCCGATGCAAGGAGGGAACACGATGGGCGTAATCATCATCATCGCCGTCTTCTGGCTCCTCGGCCTGCTGATGGCATGGAGCATGTGCGTCGTCGCGGAACGCGCCGACCGGCGTATGGAAGGAATCCGCCATACCCACACGGACACGGATATCAGCCGGCCCGCCGACACCGGCCACGCGAGACGCGGTCGTCGTCCTGTACGCGCAATGGACGGATGCCATGACGACAATGCCGGAGACGGGAGGAACAATGAACGAACATTACCTGCTGAAAACCATCGGGGGGGGGGCTGCCTCTTCGGCCTCATCCTCATCCCATTCGCGCGGCGGCGCACGCGCCGAAGCCGGTAGCATCAACCGGAAGGGCGGTGTGACATGCTGAGGCGCATCGCCCGCACCCTTTCCGGCCGTCCGTTTCCCCTGGAACGTCCACATGAACGAAGGACATCCACGTTGCTACCATGGGAAACGGGAAGCAATGAATCCATCTACCACACATCGCGGGGTCCGATGCTATTTGAAATGAACCGTGTCCTAATGTGCCGGAACCATCCGGTACTGGAATTCGCGTACTCATCGAACGCGGGTTTCATCCTCGAAGTGGGTGACGTGTTCGATCCGAGCCGTGTACCGGTCGGCATGTACGTGGACGGACAGCCCCGACCCGACAGTGATTCGGTGACCGCATGGTGGCGGTCCCGGGGAATCCCCGCCACAAGGGACGGCCTGCGCACGCTGCTCATGGCCACGGGCATCCCCTCCGGAAAAGAACTGCTCGACCGTTCCATGGGATTGAGCCTGTCCGACCAGTACTGGATCCGTCCCGCCGGCATGGACGCGCTGCGTTGGGAGGACCTCAACTTCTTCCACAACGATTTCGACGAACGGCTCGGCAAGGCGTTGTTCACCGGCGACTCATCCCGTATCGGCGACGTGAACACGCCGGACGTGACCAGCGCCGGAGACCTGCCCAAACGGTGGATCATCCGTGACGACGGCGTCAGGACCCTCATCAAGGCGGGACGGTCCGGCCAGGAGCCCGACAACGAGCGGATAGCGTGGGAAACGGCCCGCCTGCTTGGCATCGACCATGTCGAATACCGTGTGGGCAAGATCAACGGGGCCAGGGTGTCGGCATGCGACGAAATGCTTTCGGATACGGAGGAGCTCATTCCCGCCGGACAGATCATGCGGATCTTCCGGAAGGGAGGATACCGGGAACGGCGCGACATCTGGGTGGACGCCTGCCAACGGCTCGGCGTCGACCGTGAAACGATCATGCACGCCACGGATGATTTCCTGTTCCTCGACTTCCTGCTACGCAACACGGACCGGCATTACAACAATTTCGGTCTGATCAGGGACGTGGAATCCTTCGCCATCCGTCCCGCCCCGATCTACGACAGCGGAGCGAGCCTGTGGAACGGCATGGATCCCGACGCCATGGACAACGGGGACTACCGGACGAAACCGTTCTGGACCGACCAATGGGGAGAGGAGGACAACGCGTACTGGCAATTGTCCCTCATCGACGATTGGGACAGGTACGACCTCGGTGTTCTGGACGACGTGCCCGACATCGTCCACGAACAGCTTTCCACCAACCAGCGTCTCTCCCCCATGCTCATCGACCGGATCACGGGCCTGCTGCGTGGCCGGCTCCCGATCATCAGACATCAAAGGGACGTCGCCGCGCCCCACATGATCGGTTTGCATCCCGCCCATGGATTGGACGATCCGTCCCCAGGACTCCAACCGCCGGACCCGGCCGATATTCCGGACGATACGCGGCCGGACGATCCAGGCATCGGCCTGGTCTGACCCTCTTCGCAGGTCTTGACGGCTTCCGGCATGATCAAGCCAACGAGACCGCATCCCGAACATAACCGAACATCCGATACCATCCTACAGACGGCCGGAACAGGACGACGGAAACCCATATAAGGGTTTCCCGAACCTGTTCCGGCCGTTTTTTCCTCCCTTCGCCCTCTCGTATCCCCATATCTTGCGGTCCTTATGCCTCCCGTCCGACGACGTTCGGGAACGGAAAAGGAAGAGCCGTCCCCACACGCCGCATGCCCTCACAATCACCCCCGTAACGGTATCGGACGGGGTGCGTGTGGAAAGAACGGCACAGGGAACGAGAATCCCCGATGCAAGGAGGGAACACGATGGGCGTAATCATCATCATCGCCGTCTTCTGGCTCCTCGGCCTGCTGATGGCATGGAGCATGTGCGTCGTCGCGGCACGCGCCGACCGGCGTATGGAAGAGCTCCACCATGCCGGTGGAGTGTCCAATGGCAAGGGTTCTGCGAATCCCCCTGTCTGATATCGTCCGCGTGTCATGTGGATTGTGCGGAACCGTACGGTCGCATGGCCGGCCGATTCCGGGACATGTCCTAACTAGGGAGGAATCCATATGGCTGCAACCCTTTGCATCCTGGTCCTGATGGTCGTCGCCGCCTCATGCCTGTATGAGGCGTTCGTGTACATGGCCGTCAAACAGAAAAGCACCTTCGTTGGCCGCAAGACCAAGGAAAAGGTTCTCGCCATGAGCCGTAAGACCCGTCAAGGCAAGGCCGTCCTGTTCATCGTGCTCGCCGTCGTCTGCTTCGTGCTGATGGTCGTGGCGGGCGTGCTGATGGCCCATGCCGGATACAACGTGTGACGTCGGACCGGCTCACATCCATGATGGGTGGGATGGTTCCGTATCCACGGGATTCCTCCCGCCCATCTTCCGTCTTTTCAAAAGAGGTGGGAATGTCCGTCGACGATGAAGACGAATACGACGGTTCGGAAGCGGATGGCATGGAACCGGACGGCGATGGGGCCGATCCGTTCGTGCCGATGTTGGAGGACGATGGGCACAGGCTCGGCCGTCCCGCGCGGCGTGGCGTCGGCGTGGTGGGTTTCGTTCCCGCGCCGACCAGACTGTCCATTCCCGAACTTGACTGGCTCATGCGCGTGCGTGACGGCGCCGGCCGGTCGGTGCGTGTGCCGGAACACCGGTATTCGCGTTCCGACCGCGGCGCGGTCGAATCGGCTCGCGGACGCCTGTATTCGATGGTGTCGAAGCAGGTCAGCCAGACGAAGAGCCTGTACAAGGCGCGGCAGCGTGACGAGGAAGGCATGCTCCCGTTGGGTTCCGCGAGCCCGTTGGACATGATCACCCGCGATTTCAACGAACGTCCCCTGATCCCATGGCATCAGACCAGCACGGGACGGGCGGGAGTGCTCACCACTTTCGTGGCCGGTTCCGGCGCGCAGCTGATCCCCGGACCGCCGATCGGCATCGACGCGCTTTCCCGCGAACTGTTCCAATTCGACTGCTGGGGTACGTACGACGCGCACATGACCACCAGTCCCGACCTGTTCTTCAGCGGCCTGCGCGGCCAGGGCAAAAGCTATTGCGCGAAGACCATCGCTGTCCGTGAGATCGGGTTCGGACGCAACATCATCGTCCAATCCGACCGGCAGGGCGAATGGAAGGCCATCGCGCGGGCCATTCCCGGCGGGCAGGTCGTCTCCCCCGGCAAAGGCAACTATCTGAACCCGTTCGCCATGCCCGACATGTCCCACCTCAAATCCGAGGAGGACAAGCGCGCGTTGCGCCAGGAGGTCCTGGCCGGCAGGAAAAGCGCCATGATGGCGTTGGCGGAGGCGGTGAGGGAACCGGACCGTCCATTCCCGTTGGACAAGGACATGCTGTCCCTGATCGACCAGCTCATTGCCTCGTACGGTATCGGTCCGATGACGTTGCAGGCCGCGGTCAAACGACTGTCCGACTGGGATTGGGTGGATTCCATATACTCGCATATCCACGGCTTCGAGCATTACCGTGATCTGGCGCGTGAGAAGGCCAGCGAGGCGGCCCGCGTGTTCTCCCCCATGGTCGAGGGCGGCACGATGAGCGGCATGTTCGACAAGGAGTCGACCATCACGTTGGATCCGGCCGCGCCGATCATCGTGTTCGACACGTCCGGTCCCGTGTTCCAGGATCCCACGTTGAAACGCGTGTACACGGCGGCGGTCAGCTCGTGGATCGACCGGCTGTTGCAGGCGCGTGACGGGCTGCGTCGCATCATCGTGTGCGAGGAGGCGTGGGATCTGCTGTCGAACCCGCAATTGGTCGACTCGTTGCAGACGCGCCAACGGTCCGCGGGCCATTGGGGTTGCGCGACCTGGCTGATCGTGCATGGCGTTGCCGACATGACCCAGGTGTTCACCGCCGGCTCCGGCCTGCGCGGCAAGGTCGAACAGTTGATGAATCTGATGGAGACGAAGATCATCTACCGCCAGGGTGGTGAGAACATCCCCCTGCTGAACCAGCTCATCCCTGATCTGAGCGAGGACGAATTGGAACAGATACCACGTTTGGCACAAGGCTATGGCATCTGGCGTATCGGACACGAGCATCCACGCATGATACTGCCCATCGCCGGACCCATGTGGGCGCGCGTGTTCGACACGTCAAGCCTGCGCAGGGCGTCATAGGAGAATCGCCATGAAGTATCGGATCCTATTTCACTCCCATGTCTTTGTTCACAAGGCTCATGCAGTCTTTTTTCGCTTGTCTGAACCCCGAAAGGTCCTCATAATGGCGGATTACCCTTTGATCGGGATGCAGTTCTTTCGCGGGCCATGTTTTTCCAGAAGCGCTGTACACCGTCAGATTGCCGGTGACTTCGAAACTTTCGCTCCGGTATTCCTCGCCCTTGTCCGTTTGGCCGGTCAGGATCACGCTGGTTCGCGGGGCGACCGCGAACAGGAGTTTCGACTCACCTGGAGCAAGACCGAAGCTTCCCTTATCGTTGAGGACCGCGGAACCAGCCTTGTATCCTCCTTTCCTGTCGAATTCCGGCATACATATTCTCATGCTTTCAGCATGTTTCGTATCCCTGCTCAGGGAAATGACGGTGTCCTCCGTCCTACCGCTGTTGGCCAGAACCATCGCGAATGTGGACTGAGTGGACATGACATCCGCCTTGATTCTCACATTGGGTTCCATCCTGTCGAGCATGAACCATGTATAGTCTGGGCCGGACCGGTCAAACTGCCAGTTGCCAACGACGATCTGATAGCCCGTCAGCATTATGGCGACGATTGTAGCCACGTTCGCAAACAGGCCTATCACCTCCGTCGCGCATTTCCACCGTTTCATCCACTCCGTCCTCGGGCTTCCGCCGATGCTCTTCGCCGTATCGGCGTGATTCGTCGCTTTGGATCCGTCGGAGGGTTCCCTTTCCTCGGTGGAGTTCCTTTTCTTCGGGGGTTTCCGTCTTTTTTGGACCATTCTCTTTCATTCCCTTTCCCTATTCTGGAGGTTTTCCATGGATCTTATAAGCGATTTTATGTGTGCTGACGCCGGCCAGCGGCTGACGGTGGCCGTGCTGTTCATCGCCCTCGTGCTGAACCTGCTCTCCTTCGCGTTGAAGCTGTTCGATTTGTTCCTCCGTTCGTCTGGCCAAGATGAGGAAGACGACTTCTCCCAGCAAGGCTGGTCCAATGATGCGGAAGACAACCGGAAGGGATTGGCGTCATGACGGGACATCGGATCACGGCACGCCGCGGCTACGACCGTGAGGAATTGAACTCGGACAACCGCCGCAAGGTCATGGACGCGTGGAAACGGTTCGAATCATCGAAGCCGGGCGTATGGCTGAGCCGGCACACGGACCTGCTGGAACGTCTCTCGGACGAGGAAAGCCATCTCGTGGCGCGTGTCGGCGCGATGGTGTGCGTGTTCGCGTTGATCCTCTCGATGGTCTTGTTCCTCGCCGTCCAAGGCAACATGCTCGCATGGACGCTATTGACGCTGCCCGTGTTCGCGGTCGCGTTCATGGTTGTCATGGCCTTGTGGATCTTCTGGGACGCGTACCGGGATTCCGCCGAACGCGCGGCGGACTGGCTGTCCACGCGTCCCGGCGTGGCCACGTGGCGTCAGCTCGCCGCGGACTATGGGCCGCGCGCCATCAACCGTGACGTGGTCCCGTCCGTCCTGCCGCGCATGCTGGCCGACTTCCGCGACCGAAAACCACACGCCATCCGCCCCCGCCCCTGGCATGCCGCATGGTATGTGGGCGATTCGTGGAACATGGAGGTGTGGCTGGGTTCCGAACGGCACATCTACGTGTTGGGTCCTACCCGTTCCGGCAAGACCGTCAGCGTCGTCATCCCCAGCGTGGTCGAGGCTCCCGGCTTCGTGCTCGCGACCTCCACGCGAGGCGACATCATCAAAACGACCCGCTACCTGCGCGAATGCGGCGTGAAGGATCGGGTGACCGGCGCGTCGTATGGTGGCCGTGGCGCGGGCACCACGCACATCTTCGACCCGGAAGGCGTCGCGGAGAACGATCCGGACACGCGGCACAACATGCGTTGGACGCCTTTGCAGGGTTGCGACGATCCGGCCGTCGCGATGCGCCGCGCGCAGACCATGGTCGCGATCGGCGGCATGGGCTCCGGATCGAACAACCAGGAGTGGGGCGTGAGCGCGGCCATGTACGTGCAGGCCATGCTGTACGCGGCGGCCATCGCGGACCGCACCATCAACGACTGCTACCGTTGGAGCCTGTCGCCGGAGGCCGCGCAGGAGGCCGCCGACCTGATCCGCAAGTACACGCCGGAACGCGAGATGGACCGTTGGGCCGCGACGTTGAACGCCCTGCCCCACGTCGATCCACGCCAGAAAGGATCGGAATGGTTCGGCGTGAAGAACGCGTTCAGCATCCTCGCCGACCCGAACGTGAGGGCCCGCATGAACCTGAGCCCCTCCGACCCGCGACTGATCGACCCGAAACGCATGGTGCTGCGCGGCGACACCGTGTACGTGCTGTCCAAGCCACGCCGTGACGGCGGAGTGGCCGGCAACGCGGGCATCTTCGTGAGCCTCCTGCTCGACACGTTCCAGGAGGCATGCCAGGACCTCGCGTTCGACAAGGCCTCCGGCTCGCGCGGCAAGATCGAGCCCCCCGCACGGTTCGTGCTCGACGAACTGTCGAACATCGAGAAATGGCCCGGCCTGCGCAACGCCATCACCCAGGGCGGCGGCAACGGCTACCAGCTGATCATCGTGGAACAGTCCCGCCAGCAGATGGCCGACGAGAAGGACGGGTACGGCAAGGCCGTGGAGCAGACCGTGTGGGAGAACTGCCATCGGATCATGCTCAAGGGCGTGTCCGACGACGAGACGTTGAAATGGTGGATCAGCCAGATCGGCACGCACCACCGCACACGCCGCGAATCCTCCTGGAATCCGGGCCAGGGGCCGTTGGGCGGTCTGACCACTCGCCACGAACGTGAGGAATCCGTCACCCAGCAGGAACTGAGCCTCCTGCCCGTCGGCTACGCGCTTGTGGAACCATTGGGCCAGGCGCCCGCCCTGGTGCACATGATCATGTTCCACGACCGCGACTGGTGGCGCGAGGGGTTGGAGGACCTGCGTCCCTCCGCGGGCCAGGCATGGCATGAGACGGAAGGAGCGACCGCATGAGCGACGACGCCGTGGACAAGTTCTTCGACGAGATGGTCTCCCCCGCGTCCACGCCGACGGAATCCACCCCGCCGGACGAGGCCGACAAGCCCGGGGAACCGGATGCGGTCATGGACGACTCCACGGGACGGGACGAGCCGGAGCATGGGCCGTCCACCCCGGGTGGCGTGACGGACGGTTTGGAACGGCCGTCGTTCTGGACCGACGACATGGAACGCGACTTCCAGGAGGAAGTCAAGGCCATGTTCGACGACATGGTGAACAGGCAGCGTGGCGAACTGTCCGTCAGGGAGCAATGCGAGCACGCGTACGAACAGTTGACCGCCGCCGTGAACGGCAAATACAAGGAGCTGACCGGCAAGGACCTGCCGTCCTCCATGGCGCGCAACCTGGACCAGCTGCTCACGCAGATCACCATGGCCCCGCTCAACGAGCCGGAGCATGGTCCCGGCCTGTGGGCCAAACTCCCGCAGAACTCCCTCGCCACCATGGTCGAGGCCCGCCCGTTGGACCTGACCGGCTCTCCCACGCGCATGGACATCGATCTGATGATGCTGCACACCATACGCATGGGCCGGTTCCTCACCACGCATTACACGGATTGGGCGCGCACCCTGCCATCCTGTTGGATCCGCCACGACGACGTGGTCCAGGAGGTCTACTCGCTCAAATGCTACATGGACATGATCGTCGCGAGCCCGAACGGCGGCCTGTACGCGCCGACATTGCAATCGTTGATCCACTCGTCGTTGGAACGCGTCAAGGGATACCTGTCCTCGGCCGACACGTCCAGCGCGGACCACAAGCACCACCTGTCCACGGCGGACGACCGCAAACGCGAACAGGCGCGATGCGACGAGTACAGGCATTGGTTCGAACGCGACGGCGGTTGGGCCGGAGAGCCCGGCTTCGGACCGTCCTGGCGGTTCACGAACGCGTCCGAGGGATTGGACGCGGTATGCGATCTGATGACACCCACCCGCGTCGATGACGAGGATGATCGGGACGACAAGGCATTGTCCGACCAGGTCGACAAGTGGCGTGCCGGTTTGGAAGGCCTGCGCGGCAACTATGCCATGGACCACAAGCCGGAGCATCTGGCCGCCGCAAGGAATGACGAGGAACGGATCCGTCGCGCCCTCCTGGACTACACGACCCGTGAACGGTCGAGCCGTGACCGGCTCGACCGTGCTGTCACGGCCGCCGTCAGACTCACGCGCGACCAGGAACGCTCCATGCTCATGACGGACGAAGACCGCCGCGCCCTCGCCGATCTGATCGACCAGGGACGGAGCATCCTCCGCGCATACGGAAGCAGCCAGTTCGACGACGCCTACCAGCCATGCTCCATCGACATGCAGGACGATCTGACCGAACGGTTGAACCGGCTTGTGGACGGTGATCCAGCCAACGTGTTCGACCATTGCGACCGTATGCTCGACCAGCTCGACGACGTGTTCGAACGTGGAAAGGACGGACGATGAGCAGCGAACAGCCCAGCCTGTTCGACCAGTTGACGCCGTCGGACTCGCTGCGTGACGACCTCGCATGGATTGACTCCCTGCAGGAAGACACGCAGGAGGACGACAAGCCCGCCAGGCAGGAACGCAAGCCACGCAAACGCCGCGGCCGGAAGAACATTCCAACCGAGCACGAGTCTGAACAGCCCACTCCCCCGCCACCGCCGGCCAAGCCCGAGCATGAGCCTGAACGGCCCATGCTCATCGTGCCCGACATGACCCAAACGGATGAGCCCATCCCACTGGCCGGATTGGAGGCTCCGACCACCGTGATCGAACCGCCCGACCCGGAAACGCCGGATGGGAGTCCAGCCGAAACCACCGTGATCGGACCGGGACCCGAATCCGAAACGACCATCCTTCCGGAAGAGGTGTTGGAGGACGTGGCCGACCCCGACGCGCCATCCAACGACTCGAAGGCCATGACCTGGGTCAAACGCGGTCTGATCATCGCGGGCGCCGCCATCGTGCTGCTCATCATCCTCGCCCTGGCGGGCTCCCACTCGACGGCCGTCAAGGAGAAAACCGCCTATGAGCGCGTGCAAGCGTCCATGAGCCAACTGGCCGCATGTAACGGCAAAGCGAAAACCACGGTCGGCGACGCCGACAAGGCCGGCGTGGACGATAAGGACGTGGACACGCTACGTGACCTCGTCGCATCGAACGGTAAACTCATCCGGTCCAAACGCGCCGGCCTGTCCATCAGCGAGTCCGAACGGCTCTCCACCAAGGCCGACAAGGCCACGAAACGAACCCGCACACTGGCCGGCAAGGTCGACCGGCTCGTCAAAGCCAAGCCGTTGATGGACGCGAGGAGGAAATGCCGGGACGCGTTGGACAAGGCCGTGAAAGCGTCGACGGACGCGAAACCATCGGATGATGCGACCCGCGCCGCGAAGGCCACGTTGGACAAGCTGATCGGCCAAGCCCGCAAGCTCGATGCGAAAACCACCGTCGACACGTGGAACGACATGGCATCCAAGCTCGACAAGGCGCGCGGGAACCTCTCCCAGGCGTTGGACGCGAAAGCCAAAGCCGACGAGGAAGCCAAACGGCAGGCCGAAGCGCAGGCGCAAGCCCAACAGCAAGCCCCGCAACAGCAACAGCAGACGATGCCCGCGCCGACGCCGCAGTACCGCCGCTCTTCCGGCTCAGGCTCCACCAGCGTGCCGCAAGGCAACGGCGGAGGAACCACGGACAACAACAATGGCGGAACATCCAACGGCAACTCCGGCGGATGGTACGTGCCACCGGAAACCAACGACAACAGTCTGCCGAACAACGACTCAAGCCTCTGACAAACGGGAAAGGAGCACACAATGGGAAAGAACAAACACCGTCAGGCGTCCACGCCCGAATCGAAGAAACAGGCGGCCATCTGGTGCGCGATCGCCATCATCGCCATCACCGTCATGGTCCTGGTCGCCAACCCATGGAAACAGCAGACGTCCGCGACGTCCACGCCGCAATCCAGCCAATCCACACAGACACGATCCCACAAACAGAACAAGAAAAAGAAGACGACGAAACCGTCCGGCACCCTGCAACAGCAGGCACAATCCATGTTCACCGGCGACGCGGAACAGATCGCCGACGACGTGCGCGACCTGTTGAACGCGCCGGAGAACTCGAACGTCGACACGCTCGGCAACCTGCTGTACCGGCACAACCGGCAGGACCTCGCCGAAGCGACGGACCTGTACGACGCGATCGGACAGCAGAAGGACATCGACACGATCCGCAGCCTCGCACGCGAATGGTATCCGCAAGCCATGCAGGCCGGTATCGAGGCGAGACGAGACGACCTCTCGTCCGGATTGGACAACACCGCGCGCGAGGTCGCCACCATCAAACAGGACAACCTGTCCGGCACGCAAGGCTGCGGCGATCTCAAAGCCGCGTACGAAACCGCAAGACAACTCGTGGACTCCAAGTCGGATGATTACGACGCTTTGACCAAAGCCCAGCAGAATCTGACCACGGCGATGAGCGGCTGCGCGACCAACCTCGATCCGACAGACCGGGAGAAAGTGTTCGGCCAGCCGCAGGGAACCCTCAAGGAAGATAAGGAGTAGGAGAACATGGTTACCACGAACAACCGCTCTTGGAAAGCGTTACTGCCACGGAACGGCGGCATCGGAGTGTGCCCGCAGATCGGCAGGGTGAAGATTCCGCCCGTCTGCCCACGTTCCACGCTTAATCTCACCGGGGGTAGACGCATCAAAACCGTCCGCGCCTGCTGGTTCGAGGGCGACGAGGCACGTTTCGTCTCCCTCATGCCATCGACTGGTCGGATCCGCAAGGAATTGGAATCATTGAAGGGCGGCGAGACGGTCGAATTCATCGGACGTCCCTGCGAATGGCATGACATGTCTGGACAGAACTACTACATCGTCATCGTCACCGACATGGACATCATCGAACCCCCAAAGAGATCCCGCTCCTAACCGATTTGCTCGAGAATCTGTCTGAACTCGTCGATGGAGTAGGCTCCGGTTCCCTCCAACGGATCGTGCGCGAACACCATGAAGTAACGGTATGCGTCGCCGGCCGCGTTGGCCCATATGTTGCCGAGCTCCAGCTTGTCGCGGCTGTCGTCGTTCTTCAGCATCTCGCCCTTGGTCTCGATGGCGAGGACCTTCCCCTGCCTGGTCATTGCCAGGAAGTCGGGATAATGGTTGATGAACCCGTTGATGGAGAACTCACCGTGGCGTTTTTCCGTGACGCGATGCCACCAGAGGATGTCGTCGGTGTTGGCGAGCATGTCGGCCATGTCGCGTTCCAGGTTGTTCATGTTGTCTTCCTCCGCCTCGTACAGGGAGTTGGGAAGGGATTCGAACGGTTTCCTAAGAGTGAATGATGCCGGCAGCTCATAGCATGGATCCAAATAGATCGTGCCTGTGTCCCTGAGCCTGTTGAATTCGTCTCGTTTGAACTTTGCCGCCTGGCGGTCCACCTCGTCGCTGACGATGCGGGCATATGCCCCCAGATTGTCGTATGCGTCGTTCAGCTGCTCGTTGTCCATGTCTTCGACGACGTTCCGCAGAAGTCTTCTTAGTTCGCCGTCGCCGTACAGTCTCCGCGCCTGGATTCTCGTCTCGTTGAGCAGACCGTCTCGTATTGTCTTGCGTTTGTTGTCCGTCGCATCCTTCGCGAACAACGCCCGCGTCATCGCCATCTGGTCCGTGCTCATCCATTTGACGCGCACATGGGAATCACCGTCGACGTCGATCTGTTTCGCGTCGCGGATGGCCTGCGGACTGAAATGGATTCCCTGGGTGGAGCACTTGCCCGCATGGAAATTCTCAAGCAGCGACGCCGAGTCGAGCTCCGCGACATCTCCGTCATCGAGTTCCGCGAAGAGGTTGCTGCCGGAGGATTGCTGTCTGATCATGAAACGCGGCAGTCTCAGTCCCCTGACGCTTTCTTCGACGGCGTTCCTTATCGAATAACGCATGGCGTCTTCCTCCCCCAGTCCCGAGTCCTCCTCGTCAAACGCATGGTCACCGGTTTCCTCGACCTGCTGCTCGAAATCCTCTTCGGCCTTTGTGGATTCGGCGATGATCTGGTCGACACGGCCTGCCGGCTCGTTGATTTCGGTGTCTGTTTCCGGCAGGGATGAGGCCACGTCGGTGAATACCATTCCGTTCAGGTCGTCATGCTCATGTCCGGCATCCGCTTCGGAATCATCATCGTGAGTGTCGGCCAGTTCGTCCTGGATGTGCCGGACATCGTTGGATTCCTCTGCCGTTTGGCTTGCCACGACGTCGTTCTTGGAGAATCCCGCGCCGTTCAGACCGGCAACGACCTGGTCTATGGTCTCGTTGAAGTCGGCCGACGACGTGAGCACGTAGGAGATGTTCAACGCGCGCGTCTTCGCCCTGACCGCGTATGGTTGGCGGAGTACGCGGCCGACTATCTGCTCGACGTTGGTCTTCGACTGCTTGTTCGCGACGGTGGCCAGGATATAGGCGAACGGGCAGTCCCAGCCCTCGCTCAACGCCTCTACCGTGATGATGAACCGTATCGGGCATTCCTCGGACATGAGATCCACGTCCTTGAGCTCGTCCACGTCGCCGGTGCGTATCGCTATCTGCTCGTCGGGGATGCCGGCGTTGACGATCTTCTCCTTGAGCTTGCGGAAGGTCTCGGCGTCATCGTTTCCCTTGCGTTCCGCTTGGAACAGGACGATGGGGCGGATGTAGCGTCCCGTCTTCTCCCGTTCCCTGCCGGCGATGAGCTCCAGTCGTCGTTGGAGCAGTATGGCGTCCTCCACCACCTCGCGTTTGCCGTCGCGACGGTAGACGATGACGGGAAGTTTGACCATCTGCTCCTTCTTGAGTTCGAGGGCCGAGACCCTGGCGATCACGTTCGATTTGGATGATGGTGTGGCGGTCAGTTCGAGAACGAACCGGGGATTGAGGTTGCGCAGCATCCCCAGGGACAGGTCGGACTTCGCGTGATGGGACTCGTCCACCACGACTATCGGGTTCAGGCCGGCAAGCGCGCTGATCAGAGCGGTGTCGTCGGCGCCCTCTACGTCGACCGCCATGCCGGACGCCTTCTGGTAGCTGGTCAGCTGCATGAGGGCGGAGTTCTCCTGGTAGGCCTTGCGGCCGTCCTTGTTCTTGAACGAGTCGTAGGACAGCACGAAGATGGTCAACTGGTCGTTCACGGAAGAGACGTCAAGACCGCGGCCGGCAAGTCCCTGTTCCTTGTCAAGCACTTCGACCCTGTGGGAGAAGTCACGGTCTATGGCGATGCGGAGGTCATCGGCGGGATCACGTAATTTCCTGATGGTCTGGCGCAGGATCTCCTTGCGCGGCACAAGCCACACCACGGCCCTTGCCTGCACCGGAGGAAGATTGTCATCCAGCACCTTGAGCGCGTTCGCGGCGATGAACGTCTTTCCGCCGCCCGTGGGCACTTTGACGCACACCTTCGGCACTGTCCCGAGGTCCGCGGAATAACTACGGACCTGTCCCTCACCGATATGGAGATCGCGCCGGTTTAGATATTCTTCATAGGCTTCCAAGCCATTACCGTTGGCGGAATCGACGAGTCTGGCGTAGTCGCGCACGCAATCCAGGACACGCCTCTGGTATTTCTTAAGCTCCATGATCAAACCCTCGCAATCTGTCGTGGAATCTGCTTGAACACCACGTTCAATTCGTTCAACTTGTCGTCGTCAATCACGCACCGGTCCGCGTATATGACCGTAGGCGTGCCGCGTCTAGGCAGCTGTCTCAGCAGTCCAGGCCCCAACGTGGTCTCCCCGTCGGGCTCATACGCGAGATAGTAGACCGTCTCCCCCAGCACTCCGAGCAGGTAGGGATGCTCGGCGGTCATGTCGGCATACGGGGCCTTGGTCTCCGAATACCAGATGTACCTGCGAATCTCGGCCTCGGACACGTCAGCATTGAGACCGCCATCGGCGTCGAACATCACAGGGCCGAGCTCGTAGTAAGAGAAACCGGAATCGATCTTTTCATGATTACCGTAGCCACCGATTACTTTGCGGCTGCGCTCGGCAGTAATCGAGTCTGCATAATCATTCATTTCGACGAGAATGAAACGACGACTGCCCCCGTCTTCCTCGTTTTTTTGCAAAACGGCCTGAGCAGTCGTTCCAGAACCGGCGAAAGAGTCAAGAACAATGGAGTTCTTTGAAGTCGCATGCTCAAGAACGCGTTTAATCAAAAGCGAGGGTTTCGGATAATCGAAGACTTTCGCTCCTAGAATCTCTTTGATTTCATTACCACCCATATCAGTATTGCCTGCGTATTCATGAGACCAGAAGTTAATCGGCGTAAGTCCTCTCGCTTCGGAGAGATAAAGCTTGAGACGGGGATATTTGGCCTTGCCGTCCAGTCCCCACCAGAAACGTCCTTCAGCCTGATATTTCTCGCAGTTCTCCTTGCTTTGCTTCCAAGCATGGGTCGGATGAGCGACCCGTCGTCCATCAGGGGCTTCTATCTCATAGACCAAACCAGGTCTGGCTTCCTTTGTGGCAGGGTTTACAAAGGATGAGGTAGTCCAAGGCCCTTTTGGATCATTATCTGGATTGGTGTAGCCTCTATCCGTCTGCTCGTTGCGTGGAAGAAGATTTACGACGAATTCCGAACTCCGGGAATAAACAAGGATGTGTTCCGTCACATTTGTGAAGTCCACAGTATTGTTGCTTCTCGTATAACGCTTTTGCCATATGACATCGGATTGAAAGTTCGAAGATCCGAATATCTCGTCGCAGACAAGCTTCAGATAAGCATATTCATTATCGTCGATGCTGATAAAGATGGCCCCGGACTGGCTCAATAATTTCCTTAGCAGCTGGAGTCTGGGGTACATCATGCACAGCCACTTGTCATGGCGTGAGAAGTCCTCGCCCTCTTTGCCGACCACTTCGCCGAGCCATTTCCTGATTCGCGGATCGTTCACGTTGTCGTTGTAGACCCATCCCTCGTTGCCGGTATTGTATGGCGGATCGATGTAGATGCAATCCACCTTCCCCTCGTACTCGGGCAACAGCGCCTTGAGCGCCTCGAGATTGTCCCCGTGGATGATCATGTTGCCGCAATCGGATCCGCGCGAATCCAGGACGCTTTTTTCGGGAACACGTTCGAGAACACGGTACGGTACCTGCCGATGGTAGGCGACCACCTTGTTTTTCCCCATCCATTCCAAGGTAGGCATGCATCCTTCTTCCTTCAATCGTCTGATAAGCCGATATTAGCCCGACCTGGTAAGGCCCTGTCAAGGCTTCTTATTCTAATCACACGATGCATATTTGCTGAGGCTAGTAGACAATCTGCTGGAGCAGCATAGCAGCACGAGAAGCATTGCATATATAAGTACGAGTGCTCCAGTAGCTGCACACCTGGCTTTGTCCTGCTGGCATTCCTCCAGATCGGGCCTCTAGATAGGAATCGAATACGATATGCCCATCGGCATTCCCGACGTTGATGGTGGAGGGAGTCTGAGGAGGTAATGAAAAAGGCTGGTGAAAACACCGGCCACAATCCCCACCAACGTGGGGAACACGACGAATCCCAAATCGTTTATGGGATCATCCCCACTAACGTGGGGAGCATGTCTTAAAAGACATTTTGGGACACTGAATTCTTTCATTGGACGAAAAGACAGGGCCGTTTTGGATTTCTCAGCCCTGTCTTCTTTCCTGTTTTCTGGGCGATGTCACTCGCCCTGCTGGGCTTGCTCGGACTGCGACGGGGCCTGAGTCCGCTGCGCGGCCTGCGCCTGCTGGCTGGCGAGCATCTGCTGCTGGATGAGCACGCTGTTAGTCTGCGCGGTGTACTGCTTCTCGGCCATGTGCATGCTTTCCTCATGACGCAACTGGTCGGCGTCCGTGAACACGCGGGTCTGGATCTCCTGGGCGAGGCTCATGAGCTTGTCCTTCTCGAGGATGCTCACGGTGATGGCGTTCGCCCCGCCGGACGGATCATGGAAGGTCAGGGTGGCGCTCATCACGTTTGCGAAGTTCGCGACGGCGATGAGCAGGCACACGATGGCGGCCAGGGCGTTGGAGTCGAACATGCCGAAGCCGACGAACAGGAAAAACAAACCCCAGACGAGGCTGCCGAGGTTGAATTTCGTGTTCGTGTCGACGCTGGCGATGTTGCGCAGCGGGATGGTCTTGGTGGACGCGCCGAGCGGGATCAGCCCGAACAGGGTGTTCGGCGCCTTGTACTGCACGCGCGTGCTGGACGCGGCGATCGAGGTTTTGAGCCAGAAGATGATCACGCTTGGACTGAAACGGTCTCCGACGATGTTCTTCTCGCCGGGCGCGTAAGTGAATTCGGTCATGGTCTGTGCGGTTTCGGCCATGTTCTTCTCCTTTTTTGCTTTCTATTGTGTTTTTCTTGCCCTCTCTCTTTCTCCCGTATGGGTGTCGGAGAGAGGGAACGGTCTGGTTGGTTCCGCTGTGCGAACCTATTGGCGGATGATGGCGGCGGATCTGAGTTTCTCGAAGTCCCGCCGGCTCATGTGTCGTTTCGCCCGGGTCCAGAATTCTCTGAGTTCCCTGCCATCGGATGCCTTACGTCGGTTTCCGCTTGTTTCATTTGTTCTCATGGTTTTCAAGTCCTGGATTGTCCGGCCCGCCGGCCGTCGCGTCCTGGTCGATGGCCAGGTCCGGCAGCGGAACATTCGATTGGATGCTGGGGAATTCCAGAAGTTCCCGCTTCGGAACGGGAGTCTCCTCCGTATCCACGCCGAGCCGGTAGATTCGTTCGAATCTCTTGCCCAGATAGGTGCCGTCCGTCGTTTCCTCCAAAACGGTGCAGTGCAGTAGGTCCGGGAGGAACACCTCGCTTTCGTTGGACACGTCTCCCCTGCTGCCGACCATCGGCACTCCCTGGGAGGCGCCCTCGATTACGAGGAGGATTCCCCCGCCCCCGAGCCAATGCGGGGTGGTGACCGTCGTGGACAAGCCCGGCCCCATGGTCACCTGGTCCCCCACGTTGAAATCCATCAGGGCGAGATAGTCGTTCGTTCCCGTGGTGTCATGGCCCTTGCAGCTTCCCGTGGCGAGCGTGCGCAGCAGTCTCAACCGTTGGTCGATCTGCCGTACCTGATGCTGCCGGTATGCCTCCTCGGCGGCTTTCCTGCCCCATGGGGTGGGTGGCAGCATGCCTTTGGGATTGTCTTGCGGAACGAGACGCATGTATGACATCCCATCGGTCACTCCGGCTTGTTTCCTGACGTTTTCCCTGTACTCCGGATCGGTGTCCAGGGATTGTTCGACCAGGTCGAGGATCAGTTCCAGGGAGTTGGTGGAGGTTGCCTTGTCGGCGATGATGTTGACGTCCTCGAACAGTCGTTCCGTGAGACGGTTCAGATCGTATCTGTCGCGCGACATCGACGTTTGCTCGTCTTCGATCTCCGTATGCAGCCGGTTATGCCTGCGCATCTTCATGAAGGACCATGGATGTTCCGGCGTCTCCGACCGCATTTCCTCTTCCAGGTCCTTGATCGTCCGGTCCTGTTCGGCCAGACGGTCGGATAAGTCTTTGATGGTTTCTATCCGTGATCGGATTTCCTCGGCTTCGGCCATTTTGGATGGAAATACCTTTCTGTTCGTTCCATCCGGTTCACGTGCGGGCATGCCGATATCGGAAAAGGACCGGAAAGGATTGGCTCCCTTTCCGGTCCTTCTTCCCTGGATGCCGCCCGGGCGGACGTCACATGCACAGTCCCGCCATGCCTGTGCCACCGTCGCACGGATCGACGCATGGATCGGGCATCGGAACGTCGGTCGTCTCCACTGTCGCGGGGAAAGTGGCCGGACCGGATGGGCCGGATTCCGCGGCTACGTGCGAGGTCTGGGGTTCCTTCGGCCCGTCGGAGTGGAACGAGGCCTCGGCGAGATCGGCCTGCCCGTCCTCTCCGGCCGACGTCGTGTCCTGGCCGTGTTTGATTTCCAGGTTCATTTTTGCGATCTGGCCGGTGAGGTCGTCGTACTCCTTCTGGCCTTCCCATGGCTGGTTCAACGCGTTCCACGCGCTTTCCAGGCTGGCTTTCGCATTGCCAAGCTTGACGCCGAGGCTTTGCGCGGTGCCGGTGTTGTTGGAGATGATCCGGTCGAGCTGTCTGATGACGCTGTCGGCGCTGTTGTTGATGTCCGGCGCGCTGGTGCCGGCCCAATGCTCATGCTCGCCTTTCAATCCCACGAACGGGCGGAACACGTTGAGTCCGTTGACGGCCATGTTCCGTGATGCGACCATGACGGTCAGACCGCAGTATTCGCCCACTTCCCGCGTTTCGCCCCGGTCGAGCCCGCGCGCGATGCCGACGAGGTCGTGGATGGCCTGTCTGCGGTCCGCGATCGGGCCGTCGCCGAGATCGAGGCCGCATATTCCCCGGGTGAGATGCTGGCCGCGGATCTCGACGGCTTCGCGGAATTTCGGCTCGTCGTCCAACGCCTCGTCGTGGAGTCTTTCGAGATTGTCCACGGTCGGCTGCAGTTGCATGTCGATCTTGAACCGGATCGATCTCTGCTGGTCCGCGTGGGCGCGTTTGAGCAGTTTCATCTGGGTGAGCTGGTTCTCGAGTTCCATGCGTTTCGCGATGTTCGGGTCTCCCGTGGCGATGGCCTTCATGTCTGCGAGGCTGAGCACCGTGGCGTCCACGTCGGACGCTTCGCGTGACGGCGAGCCGGAGCTCATGATCTGGCTGATGAACCGGGCCTTGCGCTCGACCGTCTGGAACATGTAGCTGTCGAATGTGCCGACGGTGACGTACCGGTAGTCCTGCACGTTGTCGAACATGTTGCCCTGCCTGCGGACACGGCCCTGGCGTTGTTCGAGTTCGGCGGGCTTCCAAGGGCAGTCGAGGTCGTGGATGGCGAAGAGCCTGTCCTGCACGTTCGTGCCGGTGCCCAGGGTGCCGGTCGAGCCGATGAGCACGCGCACCTCGCCTTTGCGGACTTTTTCGAACAGGGCCTGTTTCTTCTGCGGGTCCTTTTCCTGGGCGGCGAACATGATCTCGTCTTCCGGGATGCCCAGGTCGACGAGCCGTCGTTTCAGATCGGATTGGATGTTCCACTTGCCGGACGCCGTGGTGCTCGAGTCGCAGAACACGAGCTGTGTGGCCTTCTCTTCGGCGTGCTCCTGCCAGATCTCGTGGATCTTCTCGGCGCAGACCTGCACCTTGCCGCCTTCCATGGGCTGGATGTCCGGGTCGGACACGTCGAGCAGTTTCGGATCGAGACTGACTTTCCTGCCGTCGTTCGTGATGTTGAGCATGTTGTCGTCCGACGGGTCAACGGCTCCGTCGCGCACCAGTTCGGCCCGTTCCACCAGCGCGTCGACGGCCTGTTTCTGCGCTTCGGTGGCTTCGACCGCGACGGACACCACCTCGCAGTCCGGCACGTCGAGGTCGAGCTGGTCGGCGGTCAGCAGGTCCGCGTAGTCGTGGAACGTGCTCATCAGCTCGGGAAGGTTATGGAATTTCGCGAACCGTTGCTTGATCTGGTATCCGCTGCCTTCGGGGTCGAGTTTGTCAAGATACTTTTTGTGGATTTTCTAAATTAAATGATTTG
>OLRJ01001144.1_pt1 | contig 23327 bp, 23 predicted proteins | sample 1672741 | NCBI WGS metagenome assembly OLRJ01 (sample SAMEA3136719, study PRJEB25190) | human gut metagenome | biome: human gut; feature: human-associated habitat; material: faeces | place: Austria | collected 2013
CTTAGAAAAAGGGCTGTCGTATAAACAAAAAATTCGTTTATGCGACAGCCCCTTTTTATAACACTTTTTCAATATGTTTACGGATGGCAGTAGGCGTCATAATGCCACTAATGTCAATATTGCCGTTAAAAACGAAATGGGGAACCAAATCAATTTCGAGTTCTTCGGCTTCTTCGAAATCTTCGAAGACCTTATCTAGATATAAATTTTTATTAGCAAGCACGTCGCGTGCCTCATCAATTGGTAATCCTACTTCGGAAGCTAATTGAGCTAAGACGTCATTGCTAGATATATCTTGACATTCTTCAAAATAAGCTTTAAAAATGCGGCTGTTTAATGACATATGCATGTCTTTTTCCTGAGCCCATAGCGTTAGTCGATGAGCATTTTCGGTAGAAATATCTGGGATGTTTTCCAAATGATACTGTAAGCCAACATTTTCGGCTAAGCTTTCAATTTGATAAAGCTTTTTGGACATTGCTTTTTTTTGCTCTGGTGGCAAATGTAGTCCTTCGAGAAATGTGCGTTCAGGATGACTCTCCTTACCGGCATCTAGTAAAAACACACGATGGGTAAATGAAACATCGGTGATATTCATTTCTTTTAGTACTTGCAGTAATTGAATTTTGCCAATATAGCAATAGGGACAGGTGTAATCGGACCAAATTTCGATGTTTAACATAATGGGGTACTCCTTCATCGTCAAATTAAGTTTATTTGTGATATTTCTGTCCGCTGTTTATACGTGCACAACGATAGAGCTGCTCGACAAATATAACCCGCATGAGCTGATGCGGGAAAGTCATTTTTGAAAAGGATAATGAAAAATTGCTGCGTTTGCACACAGTGTCAGATAATCCGTAAGAACCGCCAATAACGAAAACGAGATGAGTGTGATTATCCTGCTCGAGTTTACGAAAATAATTGGCAAGCTCAAGAGTGTCAAGCTGTTTGCCCTTAATCTCTAGCGTGATGACAAAGTCATCATCACGAATGTTCTTAAGAATACGTTCACCCTCTTTGTCTTTGAGTACAGTAATTGCTTTTTCGCTTTCTTGAGCCGGATCTTTTTCATCAGCCACAGCAATAATTTTAAATTGATGATACTTGCTGAGACGCTTAGCATATTCATCAATGGCTTGTTGCCAATATTTTTCTTTGATTTTTCCGACGCAGAGTAGGGTGATATACATTATTCTATTGGTACCTCCGTGTGCGTTAATAAGTTGTTTACGATATCTTCGTCAGGTGTGGCAAAATAAGTTTGCTGGTCGGTATAGATGACCATACCGGGTTTAGCGCCGGATGGCTTATGGACATTTTTGCGTAGTGTATAGTCCACTGGTACTTTTGCCGAAAACCGTGCTTTAGAAAACCAAGCAGCAAGAATAGCGGCTTTTTCTATGATTTCAGGAGTAAAGCCATCATAGCCTCGATGTGGTTTGATAATAACATGGGAACCGTGAATATCTTTTGTATGTAACCATAAATCAGCATTACGTCCTATCTTGAGTGTTACGTAATCGTTTTGATGGTTGTTTTTTCCGATATAAATGTGATAGCCATCAATATAGAGGTGGGTAGGACTCGGTGCATGAACATTTTTCTTGTTGCGTGGTTGCGCGCGGTGTTTCGCATATCCGTTCTCTTCCAGTTCCAAACGAATATCTAATAGGTCGTTATCATTTTGTGCTTGCTCTAAGCTGTCTTCGATGGTAGAAAGATAATTTAGTTCATCGGATGTTTTTTCTGCTTGTAGGGAAGCTTTTTCAGCACTAATTTTAGCTTTATTGTATTTTTTAAAGAAAGCTTGTGCATTTTCATTTGGTGTTTTGCTTGGGTTCATTTCGATCGATTCAATCGGTGCGCCTTCCTTGTAGAAGTTTTCAACTTCAGCAATTGGACCTTGCTTGATGCGGTAGAGGTTTGCGGTAATCAATTCTCCACGGATTCGGTAGTCATCAGCATATTCAAGTTCATCTATTTTTTCAATTTGAAGCTGAAGTTTTTTTTCACATCGTTCTTTTTCACGACGAACAATACGTTCCAAACTTGTGCGTTTTTGTTGAAAGATTTCTTGGAACTCCTTTGTTTCATAAAATTCTTCCAATAAATCTGTCATATTATCACAGTTCGCTTGATGGAAGGTGCTGTACTGCATTAGAGGAAATGGCGCAAATGCAAAGATTGATTGTTCCTCGTAAACTAGCGTTGGTTGCCAATTTCGTTCGTGGCTCATTGCAAGAATAGCTTGGCATTGCTGAAACAATCGACTGTAATCAATTTCACCTAAATATTCAACGCGCGTATCTGGCGCGATGTTTGCACGAACAAGGACTTCGGTGACGGTTTGTGGTCCAAAGCCGGCTACGGTAGATAGCAATGCTTTAGAAACAGTTTTTTGAAGACCAGAATTAATGAAGGACTCTGTAAGAGTGACTTCAGTTAGTTCTTCCAGAGGTATCTTGTTTTGCGCCGGTGGCATTTGATAAGGAATCCCTGGCTGAAACTGTCGATAGTTGTTGGTGTTGGCGCCTACACGTTTAATGGCGTCAAGAATTGTGTTTTTGTCATCAATAAGCATAACGTTGCTGTTTTTGCCCATCATTTCAAAAAGTAAAGTAAATGTGGTTTGTTCGCCAATTTCATTGCGACCACGCAATGAAAATGCAATCATACGCTCCCAAGCTACTTGTTCAATTTGCTCAATAACTGCACCTTGAATATGTTTGCGTAATACCATACAAAATTGCGGGGGGGTCAGCGGACTGTTAAATTGTTGATTAGTAAGGGAAACACGAGCACTTTGAGGGTTAATGGTAGCATAGAGTTTATGGTTTTTTCCGTTAGCGCGGATATTCATTGTAATGGAAGTAGCGTTGGGCTGGGAAATTTTATCGATGCGTCCACCGTTAATAGTATCTTCGAGACTATGAGCCAGTGCGCGCATTGCAATTCCATCTAATGACATAAGCATCCTCCCTTCTTGTCTAACTGGCATTATACCATACTCGTCTAGGAAAAAATATCAAGCTTTATTATAATAGATAATTCATTAATGACTTGATTAGTGACCTGTGTTATAATATTAAATAGTATGATTGAGAGGAGAATGCGCGTGGAAGAGTTTGATTCTTATACACTGGTGCTGCAAAATCAAACCTATAAAGTGCGTTCCAGTGAAGATGAAATGGTTGTGACAGCAGTCTTCGATAGACTTCAACACGAAGTTGAAGCAGCAAAGACAAACCAGACTTTTTTATCGCAGCATGAAGAGTTGCTGATAGCCGCGCTAAATATGACACAGGCGCTTCTCAATCTTGAAGAAGAAAATAAATTATTGTTAGATTTATTAAATGCAGAATAAAACGAAATAGGATGGTGCACAAATGTTAAAAGATCAATTAATCAATTATATGAAAACTTTCGAAACAGAACATATTGATTTCGATTTGTTTGTAACTTTCGAACATGTTCTGGTTCATGAAAATAACTTTAAAGCAGTAAACTACAGCGATGAACAAGGCATTCGTGATTTACTTGAATATCTTGGTCGCGCTGGCTGGGAATTAATTGAAGAAGACGGCGTATTAGTAGGGTGCAAAAAAGATAAAGAAACTATTCGCTTGGGTTTGGGCGGTCAAGTACAATGGACTTATGGACCATTCTTCCAAATGCAGGATCTCGATCAAGCTTATTTAAATTTCATTGAAACTTTATTTGACGAATTGCGTCGTCGCGGTATGATTTTGTTAGCAACCGGGCATCAACCGGTAAGTGCAAGTAGTGATATCGAAGTGGTTCCTACAGCAGAAAACAAATGCATGATGGAATATGCAGGCAACAATGCTGCATTGGTTGATTATTTAACCAGTAGTGCAAAAACCAGCGTAAGCTTTAAATATGCACATGTAGACAACTACGAAAAGAGATATCAAGCGGCAATGATTATCCAACCTGCTTTGGCAGCGTTTTTTGATAATGCTGCTTGGGTTGAAGGCAAAGAAAATACCAAGCCTTTATATAATTTGAATAATCTTCTAACCGCTGACGAAAGCCTTTATCATGTAGAAGATACCTTGAGCAACAGCTTTAAATATAGAGATTTTGCCGACTTCTTAATGTATGCACCTGCAGTTGCTATGAAAGACGGCGATAAGCTTGTTTATGCAGGGGATAAGAAAGTTGAAGACATTTTCGCTGATGGTGTTAGCGAAGATGATGTGAAGCGTATTTTGAGAACTGTGAAGCCGATGATTTCTATGGACGAGCATGGCATGACGATTACGAATGTGGATAGTGTGCCATATCCATTAAATATGGCTTATGTTCTTCTTGTAAGAGCATTGCTTTATAGTCCGGATCATATTACCGCTTTGCAAAAAATGATTGAAGAAATGAAAGAAGAAAATATTGTTACAGCGCATCAAGAAACATTACAAAAGGGCTTAAAGGCACCGATGGGTGAAGGGACAACCTTTGATTTAATGAAAGACCTTTTCTTCATGATTACCTTAACTGTAGGACCAAAAGAACAGCATTATTTGCAGCCATTAAATGCACTTTTGTTTAAAGGCATTACCACTAAAGGGGTAAGCGCAAAGCAATTTGCAAATATGATGGCTAATGTGTAATTTCAATGGAAGTTCGAGCGACAGCTTGTTTTTCAAGCTGTCGTTTCGCATTAGTGAAAGGAGTATTAAATGAAACCTGTTGTAGCAATTGTTGGGCGAGCAAATGTTGGAAAGTCAACATTGTTTAATCGCTTAACGCATACAAAACGTGCCATTGTCGATGATTTTGCCGGTGTTACACGAGATCGTCTTTACGAGGATGTCACTTGGAACGGGAAAACATTTACTCTTATTGACACTGGTGGTATTGAGTTAAAAAGTAACGATGAAATCCTCAAAAATGTGCGTTTCCAAGCAGAAATTGCTATTGATGAGGCAGACCTAATTTTGTATGTGGTTGATGCAACCACTGGCATTACAACTGATGACCAAGAAGTTTCTCAAATGTTACGACGTTCCGGGAAAGATATTATCCTTGTTGTCAATAAAGTTGAACGTTTTGATGACTTAACGGATGTTTATGAATTTTATTCTTTAGGGATGGATGAACTTATTCCGATTGCGGCGTCTCACGGAACAAATACCGGTGATTTGTTGGACATGGTACATGAACATTTGGAACGATTACCGGAAACTATTGAAGAAGATGACGATCGTGTGCATATTGCTGTTGTTGGTCGTCCGAATGTTGGAAAGTCTTCTTTGACTAATGCTATTATCGGGGAAGATCGATCAATTGTTAGCAATGTTGCGGGAACCACTCGTGATGCAATTGACTCTTCTTTTAAATATAATGGTGAAGAATATGTCATCGTAGACACAGCGGGCATGCGTAAACGCAATAAAATTGATATGGCAACTGAACGGTATAGTGTAATGCGTTCTTTGCGTGCAGTTGATCGTTGTGATGTTGCACTTTTTGTTATCGATGCGGAAGAAGGCTTAATTGAACAAGATAAAAAAATTGCCGGATATGTTCACGAACAAGGTAAAGGACTCATCATTGTCGTTAACAAGTGGGATTTAATCGAAAAAGATGATAAGACCATGAATGAATTTACAGAACGTATCAAGAGTCAATTATTATTTATGCCATATGCACCAATTATTTTTGTCTCTGCGTTAACACGTCAACGAGTAACTAAAATTATAGATTTGGTGAAAAATGTTGCAGAAACAAGAACCGTCCGACTTCCAACCAGTTTGGTCAATGAAATTGTTCGTGATGCAGTTTTGAAAAATCCACCACCAACCGATAAAGGTAAACGTTTGAAGATTTTCTATGCAACACAAGTTGATGTTGCACCGCCAACGTTTGCATTGTTTGTTAATGATGCAGAACTGATGCACTTTTCATATTTGCGTTATCTTGAAAATTGCATTCGAAAACACTTTGTTTTTGAAGGTACAACTATCAGATTGGTATTAAAAAACAAAAAAGAGGAATAGTGAGTTGAGATGCCCTTATTTGTTAAGATTGTAGGTATTATTGTTATCTCTTATTTGCTTGGAGGATTGTCCTTTGGGTGGATTGTTGCACGTATGAAAGGTGTTAATATTCTAGAGGAAGGTAGCGGTAATCCGGGGTTTACCAATGCGTGGCGAACATTGGGCATGAAAACAGCATTACTAGTGTTGTTTGGAGATGCATTCAAAGGCTTTTTAGCAGTTTTGATTGGTGCTAAAATCGATGGCGACCTAGGTATGATGGTTGCATTTGTGATGGTGATTATAGGTCACTCGTTTAGCTACATGATTCATTTCAAAGGCGGAAAAGGTATCGCAACAGCTGCAGGCGCCTTGCTATACATTTCACCGGCGACTCTGATAGCTTTGGCATTCATTGTATTAGTAATTGTAGGTATTACGAAATATATGTCGTTAGGCTCTATCATTGTAGCGGTACTCTGCCCATTTTTTCTGTATTTGAATCATCAATCTGCGATTGTGGTTGGCACTGTGACGGTTGTTGCGACATATGTCATTTGGCTACATCGTGGCAATATCAAACGATTATTAAACGGAACAGAAAACAAGATTGGCGTGAAAAGGAGCTGATTAGTCGTGGCTAAAGTAGCAGTCTTAGGAGCCGGCAGTTGGGGAACGGCACTTGCACAAGTACTTGCTGTTAACGGAAATGATGTCTTGTTATGGGGCAGAAATAAAGAACAAATGGCAGAGGTTGCGGCAAAGCGCGAAAATAAAAAATATCTGCCAGATATACTTTTACACGAAAATCTGGTAATTACCAGCAATTGGCCGGTTTTAAATGAATATGAGTTTTTACTTGTGAGTGTACCAACACAAACACAAAGAGAATTATTACAAAATCATAGAGAAGAATTTATTCAATCAAATGGAATTCTGATTAATGTTGCCAAAGGTATCGAGACAACTACTGGTAAATGTGTGCATGAAATCTACAATGAAGTGCTCGGCGATTGTTCGGACCGATATGTTGCGCTTTATGGGCCTAGTCACGCTGAGGAGTTTGGAAAAAATATGCCTACGGCATTGGTATCGGCTTCAGCAAATCAATTTACAGCAGAAAGCGTTCAAAATATATTTATGAACGACAATGTGCGTGTATATACCGGAAATGATGTAATTGGTGTAGAATTAGGTGGTGCATTGAAAAATATTATTGCACTAGCTATCGGTATGACTGTAGGACTTGGATATGGAGATAATGCGCGTGCCGCTTTGATGACAAGAGGTTTAGCCGAAATTACACGTTTAGGTGTAGCGCTGGGGGCAGAAGCATATACTTTCTTAGGTTTAACTGGTGTTGGTGATTTGATTGTAACTTGCACCTCTCAACATAGTCGAAACCGACGCGCCGGTATTATGTTAGGCGAAGGAATGCCATTAGAAGAAGTGCTAGCTAATATGGGGATGGTTGTGGAAGGTGTTGCTACAACGAAAGCTGCATATGCGTTGGCGAAAGAAAAGCACATAGAGATGCCTATTTTGGAAGAAATGTACCATGTGCTTTTTGAACATGGTGATGTTAAAGAATGTACAAGAAAATTAATGACGCGCTCTAAAAAGGGCGAACATGATGATTTTGTAAACACAAGTAACTAATTTTTGATAGGAAGTATGAATTATGGAAGAAATCATCAGTTTAGATAATGTGGATTATATTAGAGACGGAAAATATATCTTGAAAAACGTATCGTGGCATGTTAACCGCGGAGAACATTGGGTTATTCTGGGACCAAATGGCTCAGGAAAAACAACAACCTTGAACATGGTAAATGGATATATTTTTCCATCTAATGGTCATGTTAAGGTGCTTGAATTTGAATTCGGTCATTCTTCTATTGTTGAATTGCGCAAGCGTATTGGTTGGGTGAGTTCTGCCCTTTCGCAATTCATTCCGACTAATGACTATCCACTCCATATTGTACTAAGTGGTAAGTTTGCTTCTTTGGGATTATGGGAAAAAGTTGATGATGCTGATGTTGCTCGAGCAAATGAAATATTGGATTTGCTTAAAATGAGACATATAGCTGATCGACAATATGGTATGCTTAGTCAGGGGGAAAAACAAAAAGTTTTAATTGGTCGTGCGTTAATGAATCAACCGGATATTATTATTTTTGACGAAGCTTTCAACGGATTGGATATTTTTGCACGCCGAGACATGGAGCATACGATTGAAGAATTAGCGAACAAGGATATTACGTTTATTTTAGTTACACATAATACCGATGAAATTCTTCCTGTGTTTAAAAAAGCTTTATTGATTAAAAACGGTGAAGTCCATTCTATGGGCAATATCGAAGATATGATTCAGTATGATAATTTATCTGATTTTTACGGCGAAGAGGTTGAGGTTTTTAAACACAAAAATCGTTTCTATTTATCGTTACAGAGTGATAAATAGAAGTGTTTTATCTTGACTGAATAGTATGTTATAATAAACATAATATGTCATATTGGGAGGATAGGAATGTGAGCAATTTAGAATTTCATTTGGACCATTTTGATGGACCGATGGATTTGTTAATGCATTTAATTGAGAAAAATCGCATTGACATATATGACATTCCTATTAGTGATTTAACACAACAATACTTGATGTATTTAGAAGACGCGAAAAGCATGAATTTAGAAATTGCTAGCCACTTTTTATTGATGGCCTCGCAGCTTATTCGTGTAAAGATTAAAATGCTATTACCAAAGCGTAGAAATGAAGAAGACAGTGAAGATCCACGAACAGCATTAGTGGACCAAATTGTTGCGTATAAATTTTTCAAGAGTCTATCACATGACTTAGAAGAGGTTCAATATACAGCTTCTAAGTATTATGCAAGGACAGTTGATATGAAGGCTATGAGCGAAAAGTATAAAAAAATAGAAACGCCAAAGGGGCTTGATGCAAATGTTTTGTATAATGCTTTTAAGCTGTTAGAAGATTATTCTAGAGAAAAAACGCAAGTGATGGTTGTTGAAAAAATGAGTTTTTCAATTGAAGCATTAAAAGAAGAACTATTGGCATTTTGTCAAGAATCGTCTTATCCAACATTTCAGAATGTGCTAAAAAGCTGTCGGAATGTTGAAGAGATGATAACGTTCTTTTTAGCGTTATTGGAATGTATTAGACGAGACGAAATTGTTGCAGTTCAACATGAAATGTTTGGGGACATTTGGTTGCAGCGTGTGGCAGTATAGGAGTATCAATGCTCATAGATTTATCTTATAAAGCAATTGTTGAAGGTCTGTTGTTTGTAGCGGATGCGCCAATGAGTGCTAATGATTTGGCTAAAATTATGGAAATAGATGAAAGTGGTGTCCGTGAGATTATTGCATTATTGGAGGAAGAGTATTCTCAATCTGGTAAAGGAATCGTGCTCAGAAAAGTAGGCGGTGGCTATCAGTTTTTTACAGCTCCAGTTGCGGAGCCATATATTAACAAGATATTTTCTGAGAAAAAAACAAAGTTATCGAGTGCAGCGTATGAAACGCTAGCTATCATTGCGTATAAACAACCAATAACACGTAGTCAAATCGAATTGATTCGTGGCGTAAAATCTGATGGACCAATTCAACAGTTAATTGTACGTGGATTGGTAGAAGAAAAGGGGCGGTTAGATCAACCGGGACGTCCGGTGGTTTTTGGGACTACAGTCGCCTTTTTAGTGGCATTTGGGGTGAATCGAATCGAAGATTTACCAAAATATGACGAATGTCAAAAATTTAATTTCGAATTAACTGATGCCTTACTTCCTGAAGGCGTTATTGATAATGAATAAATGTTGTAGGAGGAGTTCAAATGTGCGGAATTGTAGGATACATTGGCCCCAGAGAAGCACAGGATGTATTGCTTAGCGGTTTAGAAAAGCTTGAATATCGTGGCTATGACTCTGCCGGTATTGCAGTATTGAATGACAATAAAATTAAAGTTGAAAAAAAACAAGGAGAACTTCACAATTTAAGTGAGGTTTTGAAAGTATGCCCTCTTAAAGGCCATCTTGGCATTGGTCATACTCGTTGGGCGACTCATGGTCAGCCTTCTGATAGAAATGCCCATCCTCATCTTGGGCCAGAAGGGAAAATTGCTGTTGTTCATAATGGGATTATTGAGAACTATCAGTACCTTAAAGAAACATATCTTCAGGGGCATGAATTTAAATCAGAAACCGATACTGAAGTGGTGGCACATTTAATTGAACTCTTTTATCAAGGTGATCTTTATAGTGCGGTTCAAAGAACCTTAGCAGTTATTACTGGCTCATATGCATTGGTTGTTATGTGTTGCGATTGTCCAGATGAAATTATTGTTTCTAGAAAGAATAGTCCACTTGTAATTGGTTTAGGCGATGGCGAAAATATTGTCGCTTCTGATGTGCCAGCCATGTTGCAATATACTCGTCGCTGCATTTATTTGGAATCTGGTGAAATTGCACGGGTTTACGCAGATAAGGTTATTGTAACCGATTTGGCTGGTAACGAGCAAAATCCTATTGTTGATGAAATTGAATGGGATGCGCAATCGGCTGAAAAAGGCGGCTATCCACACTTCATGATTAAAGAAATCTATGAACAAATAGAAACCTTTAAACAAGTATTGAGTGGCCGTGTTCATGTGGATCATATCGAGCTTGATGGAATTAATTTAACAAAGGAAGACGTTTGTAAGTGGCGTCAGGTTTATATTGTTGCATGTGGGACTGCTTACCATGCAGGCTTGGTGGGAAAGACAATTTTAGAAAAGACACTGAAGATTCCTGTGTTTGTGGAAGTTGCATCTGAATTTCGCTATCGTGAACCGATGATGGATGAACATACATTGGTTATTGTGATAAGTCAATCAGGTGAAACTGCTGATACGTTAGAAGGTGCGCGCGAAGCAAAATTAGCAGGTGCTACCGTACTTGCAATTACTAATGTGGTTGGTAGTTCTATTGCACGCGAATCTGATATGGTTGTATATTTGTGGGCTGGTCCTGAAATTTCTGTTGCTTCCACAAAAGCATACACATCTATGTTGATTGCACTTTATATCATTGGTTTCTATCTTGGTGATGTGTCAGAACGAATCCACTTAACCGAGCATGAACCAATGTTGCGTGCGCTGGAAAAATTACCGGAGCAAGCGGCTGAATTGTTGAGCCAAGAACACGTATCGCAAATCATCGAAATTGCCAAAGAATATGCTAACGTTAAAGATATTTTCTATATTGGTCGTGGCATGGATTGGGCGGTTGCTCAAGAAGGTGCATTAAAGCTTAAAGAAATTTCATATATTCATGCAGAAGCATATGCTGCAGGTGAATTAAAACATGGAACTTTGGCGCTGATTAGCTCCGAAACCCCTGTTATTGCTATTGCGTTGCAAAAGAAAACTTTTGATAAGACCATGAGCAATACCGAAGAAATGATTTCACGTATGACAGATGAAAATGGCAACATCAGTAATGCGAAAGTATTGGCTATTGTTCAAGAAGGCCAAAAGAATATCAGTGAAAAAATCGATCATATCATAGAGATTCCTGAATGCCCTGACTTTATTTCTCCGGTTTTGGCTGCAATTCCGCTTCAACTGATTGCATACTTTACTGCTTTAGAACGTGGTTGTAATATTGATAAACCACGCAATTTGGCTAAAAGTGTAACTGTAGAATAATTATTCTTGACAAATAACAATGTTCCACTTATTATAAATATCAAATCATATAGACTAAAACGTTGATAAGGAGTAGTACGGAAAGCTTCGTCAGAGAGAAACACTGGCTGGTGAAAAGTGTGGACGATTAATTCCTGAACTCGCCTTTGAGTTTGCATATTTGTGCCGGTTCATTACCGTTATCAATGAGAGTGGTCATATTGAAGTTTTGATATGGCAAATAGAGTGGTACCGCGGAAATTAATGCCCTTTTCGTCTCTAAATTTAGAGACGAAAAGGGCATTTTTTATTGAAAGGAAGCAGTAACATGAATAAAGATAAAGTAATCATTTTTGACACCACTTTACGTGATGGTGAACAATCCCCGGGATGTAGTATGAATTTAACCGAAAAATTAGCTGTTGCTCGACAACTTGAAAAATTGGGCGTGGATGTTATCGAAGCAGGTTTTCCGGTATCTTCTCCTGGCGACTTTGAGTCTGTTAAAATGATTGCCGATGCGATTACTGAATCTACAGTATGTGGCTTGGCTCGTGCGGTGCGAAAAGATATTGAAGCATGTGGTGAAGCACTGAAAGGTGCAAAAAAATCTCGTATCCATACCTTTATTGCAACAAGTCCGGTTCATATGGAATATAAATTAAAAATGTCTCCGGAGCAAGTCATTGAACGTGCTGTTGAAGCAATCAAATTAGCACGTACATTTACCGATGATGTTGAATTTTCTTGTGAAGATGCCTCTCGTAGTGAAGTATCATTCTTACAGAAAATTGTTACTGCAGCTATCGAAGCAGGTGCTACTACCATAAATTTACCAGACACTGTTGGTTATGCAGTTCCTTGGGAATACGGAAAGTTTGTAAAAGATGTAATGGATGGCGTGCCAAATGCAGACCGAGCTATTTTTAGTGTCCACTGTCACAATGATTTGGGTATGGCGGTAGCTAATTCATTAGCAGCAGTTCATGTAGGTGCCCGTCAAGTTGAAGTAGCACTGAACGGAATTGGTGAACGTGCCGGCAATACTTCTTTAGAAGAAGTTGTCATGGCTTTAACGACTCGAAAAGATGATTTGCAGTGTGAAACAGGCATTAACACGACAGAGCTTTATCGTAGTTGTCGTTTGGTTAGTCAAACAACTAATATGCCAATTCCAGCAAATAAAGCCATTGTTGGACGAAATGCATTTTTGCATGAATCAGGTATCCATCAAGATGGGGTATTAAAAAAGAGAGAAACCTACGAAATTCTGGATCCGGCAAGTATTGGTATTACTGTTGATAATTTAGTATTGGGCAAGCATTCCGGTCGACATGCATTCCAGGTTCATATGAAAGATTTGGGATTTGATTTAACCGGCGATGCATTGGTAGAAGCTTTTGAAGAATTTAAAAAGCTTTGCGACCGTAAAAAAGAAGTCCTAGATGATGACTTGATTGCACTTGTAGACGCTCAAATGGCAGCTGCCGATGATTCCTATGTATTTGACCATTTGTATGTTTTCACTGGTACAAATTTGACATCAACAGCTACATTGGGCGTTAAGTTTGAAGATGAAATAAAAGAAATTGCTACATTATCTGATGGGCCTGTGGATGCCGCTTGCAAGGCTGTTGAAGAAATTGTTGGCGCACAATACAGAGGTGCGTTTGATATGGAATCATTCCGCATTGAGGCTATTACCGGCGGGACTGATGCTCAAGCAGATGTTAATATTAAGGTTAGTTATAAGAACAAAACCTTTAATGGACATGGCCTCAGTACCAGCGTGCTGGAAGCAAGCGCTAAGAGTTATTTGAATGCAATTAACAAAGCCATTCATTGGGAACAATTGAATCATAATAAGGAGAACTAACATGGGAATGACAATGACTCAAAAAATCATCGCAGCACATGCAGGTTTACCTGAGGTACATGCTGGACAATTAGTAACTGCGAAAGTTGACATGGTGTTAAGTAATGATATTACCGGACCAGTAGCTATTCGTGAAATGAATAAAGTTGGTCTTGATTGCGTTTTTGATAAAAACAAAATTGCAATGATTCCAGACCATTTCTCTCCGGCAAAAGATATTAAATCTGCAGAACAATGCAAAGCAATTAGAGATTTTGCAAAAGCTCATGAAATTAAACACTATTATGAAGTGGGGAAGATGGGCGTTGAACATTGTCTGTTGCCGGAACAAGGGATTGTAGGTGCTGGACAATTGATTATAGGTGCAGATAGTCATACTTGTACTTATGGCGCGGTTGGTGCTTTTTCAACTGGGATGGGAAGCACTGATATTGCAGCTGCGATGATTAGTGGTGAAACTTGGTTAAAGGTTCCGGAAGCTATAAAGGTGGTTGTAACCGGAGAACCAACCAATTCATTCGTGTCTGGCAAAGATGTTATTTTGTATTTAATTGGCATGATTGGCGTGGATGGTGCATTATATCAAAGTTTGGAATTTGTAGGTGATGGGTTAAAGCACATTTCTATGGAAGGCCGTTTAACCATTGCTAACATGGCAATTGAGTGTGGTGCGAAGAATGGGGTATTCCCTGTCGATGAAATTTGTAAAGAATATTTGGCAGATCGTTTTGATGACGATTATAATATTTATGAAGCGGACGATGATGCTGAATATACCAGAGAAATAATTATTGATTTGAGTAAACTTGTTCCGCAAGTTGCATTTCCACATTTACCGAGCAATACTCATCCGATTAATGAAATTGAAAAGATTGCTATCGATCAGGTTGTAATTGGAAGTTGTACAAATGGTCGCCTTGAAGACATGCGCATTGCAGGGGAAATCTTAAAGGGTAAGAAAGTAGCTCCTTATTTGCGTTTAATTGTTATTCCAGGCACCCAAGCTGTTTATGAAGCTTGTATGAAGGAAGGTATTATCCAAACAATTTTAGATGCCGGTGGTGTTGTCTCAACACCTACCTGTGGTCCATGTTTAGGTGGATATATGGGGATTTTGGCGAAAGGTGAACGCGCTTTGGCAACTACGAACCGAAACTTCATTGGTCGAATGGGCGACCCTGAGAGCGAAATTTATTTATGCAATCCGGCTGTAGCAGCTGCGAGCGCAATTAACGGTTATATTACAAATCCTGAGGAGGTATAAGATGAGTACGAAAGCATGGAAAATCGGTAATAATATCGATACAGACCTTATTATTGCTGCGCGATACCTCAACGACGCCAGTGATGAAAATATGAAGGCTCACTGCATGGAAGATGTGATTCCTGATTATGCTAATACGATTGCTCCTGGTGATGTATTGGTTGCAGGAAGCAATTTTGGTTGCGGAAGTTCTCGAGAACATGCACCAATTTCTATAAAGGTAGCAGGCACCAGTTGTGTTATTGCAGAAAGTTTTGCGCGTATCTTCTATAGAAATGCAATCAACATCGGTCTTCCTATCATAGAATCACCGGAAGCAGCTAAAGCTATTGATCAGGGTGACGAATTGGATATTAGCTTTGAGGAAGGCGTTATTCATAATGTCACAAAAAATGAAGACTATCATTTTGAAAAGTTCCCTGAGTTTATTCAGCAGCTTGTTGCTGCTGGGAACCTGTTGAATTATGTGAAAGCAAAGGTGAACAAATGAGTAGAAAAGTAGCGGTCCTTCGCGGTGATGGTATTGGACCTGAAATTGTTAATGCTGCTGTTGAAGTCGTAAAAACAGTCAATGATAAATATCAATTGGGCATTGAATTTGCAGATGCGCTTTTTGGCGGTGCTGCAATTGATACCTATGGGAATCCGTTTCCGGAAGAAACAAAAGCTATTGTAAAAGAAGCAGATGCTGTACTTTTGGGATCGGTCGGTGGTCCTAAATATGATGCACTACCACGTGAAAATCGTCCTGAAACCGGGCTTTTAGCAATTCGTAAGGAATTGGGTTTGTATTGCAATATTCGGCCTGCAAAATACTACGACTTCTTGGCAGACCGTTTGGTATTTAAGAAAGAAGTTGTAGAAGGTGTCGATATCGTTATTTGTCGCGAGTTGACAAGTGGAATTTACTTCGGTGAAAAGAAACGAGAAGGAGATTATGCTTATGATGTGATGAGCTATCATAAAAATGAAATCACTCGTATTGTTCGAGATGCTTTTGATTTAGCAAATCAGCGTCCCAAAAAACATTTAACCTCAGTTGACAAAGCTAATGTATTGGAAACTTCTCGTTTGTGGCGTGAGGTTGTTAATGAAATTGCAGAAGAATATCCTGAAGTTAAAGTTGATCATATGTATGTAGATAATGCTGCAGTTCAATTGGTACTAAATCCTAAACAATTTGATGTAATTGTGACCGAAAACAGTTTTGGAGATATTCTGAGTGATGAGTCTGCTGCGTTGGCGGGTTCTTTAGGGATGGTGCCATCTGCGAGTCTTGGTGGGGAGATTGGATTATTTGAGCCGGCTCATGGCTCGGCGCCTGATATTGCTGGTCAAGGCATTGCAAATCCTATTGCAACAATTTTATCAGCGGCATATATGTTGCGTTTGTCATTGAACGCAGCTCAAGCAGCAGAAGACATTGAACGTGCAGTGCAATCAGCTATAGATGATGAAGTGTGGACAATTGACATTGCAAATAATCCAGGAAAAACGGTTGGCACAAAGGAAATGACTCGGGCAATTATTGATAGAATATAACTTGACAGAACCAGCGTCAGTAGACGCTGGTTTTTATGTTAGTATTTGGTGTTTTTTACTGATTTTCACTCGAAAAATAAAAGACCTTAGTATATAATGATTATGATTCCTGTCTTTAAAGGGGACGCTATGAACATCAAAAGAATCATTTATAAATTTAAACAGCTCACGCGTTTACAGCAATTTATTGCTTGTTTATTTTTTTTGAGTTTCTTTTGGGTGCTAGCGAGTGGTGCCTATAGCATGATTCACCAGCATTTAATAGAAACAATGACTGTTGGTGCGCAATATACTGATGTCGTTTATAGTGATTATGGTTTTATTCAAGCTGAAGAAGCCCTGATAACTGCTGAAAAAACAGGAGAAGTAAAAAAAGCTGTTGAAGAATCAGAGCGTGTTCCAAAGAATAATGAGGTCTTTACGGTTATTTCCAGTGATGAAAAAGGGAAAAAACATAAAACACATTATTATGCACCTATATCTGGAATGGTGAGTTATCGTATTGACGGTTACGAAAAGTTAACGGATATTAATGAAATTAAAAAGTTGGATTTCCGTGCTTTATATGAAGAGACTATAAACGTAAACAAAAAGCGCAAAAAAAATACAAGTGCAGAGGCTGGAAAGCCATATGCCAAGATTATTGATAATTTACAAGAAAAATATATCTATATGTCCTACGACCCTGATAAAAATGCTATTTTTGAAAAAGAAGGCGATGTATTTCGCATTCGCTTTCCCGAACTTAATGAATCAACGACAGGAACTGTTGAAAAAATAGTAGATAACGGGGCAGGAAAGAAATTCTGTAAAATATCGTTAGGACCAGTTAGCGATTCTTTTTTAATGAATCGAGTGGCACAAACGGAATTATATCAAATTGAAACAGCAACCTTGAAATTGCCAAAAAAGTCTTTGGTTTATATTGATGGAGATGCCGGCGTGTACATTGTTAACAATGGTGTGGTACAATGGCAACGCGTCAAAGTACTACACGAAGGCGAAGAAAAAGTTGAATGTGAAACCCTAACTGAAGGGACTGTGGTGGTATTAAATCCAAAAAGAGTATCACCGGGAGATGTTGTGAAAGGATAGTAATTAAAGTGTCAATAGCTCAAAATCTTGAATCTATTCATAATAGAATCGAACAAGCTAGTGAAAAACGTTGCGTTGATAACGGAGATGTTAAACTTATTGCGGTAAGTAAATACCATACTATTGAAGAAGTGAAAGAAGCTTATAGGGCCGGGCAAAGAGTTTTTGGTGAAAATAGAGTGCAGGAGTTACTGCCAAAAATTGAAGCCATGACTGAATATGATGGCGTAGAGTGGCATTTAATAGGTCATTTGCAAAAAAATAAAGTGCGGCAAGTTGTTGGCAAGGTGGCACTTATTCAATCGGTTGATAGTATTGGTTTGTTGGAAGAAATAGAAAAACGTGCAGCACAGCAAGAGTGTCATGTAGACATTTTACTTCAAGTCAATGTAGCAAACGAAGAGCAGAAATCTGGGATTCAGTTTGAAGAAATCGATGCATTTGTAGAAGTAATGCCAAACATGGAGCATGTTTTTTTGAAAGGGCTTATGTTTATTGCGCCTAATTTGGAAAATAAAAATGACTTACGACCATACTTTAAGAAACTGAATAATAAATTCCATGAAATAAAAAATAATGAAAATGATCATGTTGAAATGAAGTGGCTTTCTATGGGTATGAGTGGAGACTTTGAATATGCTGTTTCTGAAGGCGCTAATATGATTCGCGTTGGAAGTGCAGTATTTAATTCGTAAGAATTTGGAGGTTAATCATGGGGATGTTTAAAGATAAATTAATGGGTTCATTGGGATATCAAGATCAAGCTGAAGAAGAATATCAATACGATGAACAGTATGATGATACATATGAGGAAACGGAATACGAAGAGGAACCTCGCCAAAAGTCTCGCTTTGGTGGGCTTAATTTTAATCGTACTAGCGAAGAAGAATCGGTAGATAGTTATCAAGAACCAAGCGTTAATGCAGGCATGCGTATTGTACTGCTACAACCAAATCGTTTTGAAGAAGCGCAAAATATTGCAAGCTATTTGCTTGATAATAAGGTCGTTGTGTTTGACCTTCAAGAATGTGATGTAGAAACAGCTATTAATATTGTTAACTTTGTTAGCGGTGCGATTTACGCATTGAATGGCTCTATTCAGAAAATTAACGACCGTGGTGCTATTTTTGTTGCTGTGCCACCAAGTGTATCTATGGATAATGAGCTGCGTATGGGGTTTGATGAAGATGATTATGGCCTGAATATTGCAGATTGGGTCAACCGTACCCACAGTAAATCAGAATTCCAGGATTAATGGGAGGCAAATGAATGGTTGGTAGTGCAACTGTCCTCATGTTGTATAGAGCGGTACGACTTGCATTTAATCTATATGAAATTATTTTAATCGCACGAATCTTTTTAACCTGGACGAATATTAGCCCGTATAATAACAAAATTGCTCGTTTTTTATGTGATTTAACGGATCCATTTTTGGCGAAAATTGAAAAATATATGCCTGAAATGTTATTAAGCCCACTGAATTTTTCACCAGTAGTGGCGTTTTTAATTTTGAGCGTGGTTGAAAGTATTATTGTACAATTGCTTTTCATGTTCATGTAATTCATGGGGAATAAGCGATGATATCATTCGAAGATGTTTTAAATGGATTAATTCGTCAAGTGACTGTACAATGGCGTGATGTACTGACAGACTTTATGCCATTGTCTGATTTAATGGCACATTACGATATGATTCAATATGCCGGTGTTAATTATCGTATAGATGGCGGCTATGATGATGCTGAACGAGTACGGTTGTTTATGACCATGCAGGATGTTGAACTTAAAAGAGATGATATGAATATTCATATCATCTCTTTTTCAGGAAATACAAAGTTTATTGATTTTTCACATAGAGATTGTCTTGGCGCATTAATGGGGTTAGGGTTTGAACGTAAGTGTATTGGCGACATTATTGTACGTGATTACGGTTTTGATGTATTAACAAATGGCGAGATAGATGACTATTTGATGTTGAGTGAGTTGAACATTAAAAGGGTGCCCATGCGGGCTAATCGTGTTGAATTTAATGACTGGTTTGCGCCAGAGCGAAAATTGAAAATGATATCTATACTCGTTCAGCAAACTCGCTGTGATGCTATTATTGCAAAAGTATACAATTTATCTAGAAATCAAGCGGCGGAAACAATTAAAGCAGGTTTAGTGCAAATAAACCATCAAGTAATGATGAATCCGAGCAAGCTGTGTGAAGTAGGTCAAGTAATTGCTGTCAGAGGCTATGGGAAGTTTGTTGTTGATTCTATCGATGGCATGAGTAAAAAAGGAAAAATTAAACTAACAATAGGAAAATACGTGTAGACTTATCTTGACAAAAATCAAGTTCTTAAGTAATATGTCAGTGTAATATATAACACAAGCGAAGAGCGGAACAGTTAGCAGACCCTTGTTTTCTAGCGAGTCCATGTTGGTGAAAGATGGATAAAACAATCTGTTATGTATCATCCGTGAGCCGCGACCTGAAACATATATAGTAGGGAAGCCGACTAATCCGCGTTAAGGATTCTTGAGTGTTTATGGCTTTATAGATGCCGTAAATATGAGGGTGGTACCGCGATTTAAACTCGTCCCTTTGTGGGAGGAGTTTTTTATTTTTATGTGAGGTGTAAATATGGCAAACAAACAAGCTGAAAAAGAATACGGTGAAACATTAAATCTGCCAAAAACAGATTTTCCGATGCGTGGCAATCTTCCGAAAAAAGAACCGGATTATTTAGCGTTCTGGGAAGAAATTGACTTATACAACAAGGTGCAAAAGAAGAATGAAGGACATCAAAAGTTTATTCTTCATGACGGCCCTCCATATGCAAATGGTGATATTCATCTTGGCCACACTATGAACAAAGTGTTAAAAGATATAATTGTAAAATCCAAAACCCTTCAGGGATTTGATGCACCATATATTCCGGGTTGGGATACTCACGGGTTGCCAATTGAATTAAAGGCAATTGCAAGTGTTGGTCTTGACGCTAAGACCGACGATGTAATTGGCTTCCGCGATGCATGTGCAGATTATGCAAGAAAATATGTGGATATTCAACGCGATAGTTTCAAACGCTTAGGTGTTCGCGGTGATTGGGAACATCCATATTTAACCTTGAATCCGGAATTTGAAGCAAGAGAAATTGGCGTTTTTGGTGAAATGGCAAAGAAAGGCTATATCTATAAGGGGACTAAGCCTGTATATTGGTGCCCACATGATCATACTGCCTTGGCAGAAGCTGAAATTGAATATGGTGAAGAAAAATCTCCATCTATCTATGTTCGTTTCAAAGTAAAAGATGCAAAAGGGAAATTTGCGGAAGACAACGCATACTTTGTTATTTGGACAACAACGCCGTGGACATTGCCGGCAAACGAAGCTATCTGCTTGAACCCTGAATTTGATTACCAATTAATCAATTTTGATGGCAAAAAGTATGTATTGGCAAAAGAACTGGTTGCCTCTGTTGTGGAAGCGATTGGTTTGCCAAATGATTATACTGTTGAACAAGAATTCAAAGGGAAGGATTTGGAATATGTTGTTTGCCAACATCCATTCCTTGAAAGAGAATCCCTTGTGATCAATGGGACACATGTTACCTTGGATGCAGGTACCGGTTGTGTACATACTGCGCCAGGCCATGGGGTTGATGACTATGTTGTTGGTCAACGATATGGTTTACCAATCATTTCACCACTTGATGATGATGGAATTTTGACCGAAGAAGCAGGGCGCTTTGCTGGATTAGCAACTGATGATGCAAATAAGGAAATTTGTAAATATCTGGATGAAACTGGAGACTTATTAAAACTTAGTTTCTTCAAGCACCAATATCCACATTGCTGGCGCTGCGGCACTCCAACGCTATTCCGCGCAACCGATCAATGGTTCGCATCTATTGATGGGTTTAGAGAACAAGCGCTTGATCAAATTGAAAATCATGTCACATTTACTCCCGAATGGGGGAAGGAACGTCTCTATAATATGATTAGAGACCGTGGTGACTGGTGTATTTCACGTCAGCGTGTATGGGGTGTGCCAATTCCTGTGTTCTATTGTGAAGAATGTGGCGAAACAATACTTGATGATGCTACCATCTCCAGTGTTCAAGAACATGTACGCCAGCACGGTACCAATTGCTGGTTTAGTATGACTGCTGAAGAGCTTATGCCGGAAGCATACAAGTGTCCTAAGTGTGGTGGAACTCATTTTAAGAAGGAAACCGACATTATGGACGTATGGTTTGACTCCGGTTCCAGTCATGAAGGTGTATTGAGAGCACTCAATGAAGAATATTGGCCAGCGGATCTCTACTTAGAAGGTAGCGACCAACACCGTGGTTGGTTTAACTCTTCTCTTTGCACATCTGTTGCTTGTAATGGGGTTGCACCATACAAAAGTCTTTTAACCCACGGTTTTCTCGTGGACGAAAAAGGTAACAAGATGAGTAAGTCCAAAGGGAATGGTGTAGATCCTAAGGACGTTATTAAACAACAAGGTGCGGATATCTTGCGTCTTTGGGTAGCATCGTCTGATTATCGTGGCGATGTTTCAGTAAGTGACGGGATTATTAAACAAGTTGCTGATTCATATCGTAAGATTCGTAATACCTTCCGTTTTATGTTGGGAAGCATCAATGACTTTGATGTAAGAAAAGATCGCGTACCATTCAATGAATTAACTGAATTAGATCGTTGGATGATGTATCGCTTCGTGGACCTTGTACAAAAAACAAAGGACAGCTATAATTCCTATGAATTCCACGTTATTTATCGTGCAATTCATAATTTCTGTAATATTGACTTGAGTGCGGTTTACTTTAGTATCATTAAAGACACTTTATACTCTAATGAAACAGATGATCATGCAAGACGTAGTTGCCAAACTGTATTGTATGACATGTGCCTTGCATTGGATCAAATTCTTTCACCGATTCTCTCCTTTACCTGTGAAGAAGTATTTAAGTACATTGATATGGATAACAAGCCCGAATCTGTACAACTCTGCGACTGGCCGGAATTTGAAATTGGTGCAATGGATGAAGTATTAGATTTCAAATGGAAGACTCTTATGAGTTTGAGAAATGAAGTAACAAAATCCTTGGAAGTGGCTCGTAAAGACAAAAAGATTGGTAATTCCATCGATGCAAAAGTAACTGTTTACCTTGGTGATAATCTTCAAATTATGAGAGATGCAATGGAAAACATGGATATGGCAATTGAAGACTTCTTTATAGTAAGTCAATTTGTTGTTGATGACATTGCAAAGGTACCGGAAGATGCTGAAAAAGCAGAAGGATTCGACAACCTTGCAATTAAAATTGATACAGCTAGTGGAAAGAAATGTGCAAGATGCTGGAAGTACTCTGAAACTGTGGGGGCAGATGCCGCTCATCCGGATGTATGTGAACGTTGCGCAAAGGTTCTGGGATAAACGATAACTAAAAAACAAAATAGAATATAGAAATCCTTCGCGAAGACTCAGTGGTAAAGTATGAGTGTTTAGCGGAGGATTTTTTCTATACGTATTTACAAAGAAATCTAAAAGAAAAATTAGACGGTCTAATAAGGCAAGAGCATTACAAATCGTATGAGAAAACACGATTTATAATAAAAAACAAGAAAATGTAAATAAGATAAAATGTGCTTGCATCATCAATAGAAAAGTGATAATATAATAACATCGCGACAGAAACCTTGAAACGACAAAAATAAGTTTAAAAAACCTTAAAAAAGAGTTGACAAGAAGTAACAAGCGTGATATTATAAATGAGACGTCAGCGAGAGCGAGCGACAAACAAATAAAGATGTTCTTTGAAAATTAAACAGCCAAGCGAAATAAATCCAGTGCTTTAATAATAAA
>OLRJ01001149.1_pt1 | contig 23298 bp, 19 predicted proteins | sample 1672741 | NCBI WGS metagenome assembly OLRJ01 (sample SAMEA3136719, study PRJEB25190) | human gut metagenome | biome: human gut; feature: human-associated habitat; material: faeces | place: Austria | collected 2013
TTTTTAATAATGTTGGTGGATTTGATGAGCAATTCAAAGTAGCTTGCAATGATGTGGATCTATGTTTGAAAATTCGTAAAACAGGTAAATTAATAGTTTATGATGCTTTTTCTTTATGGCATCATTACGAATCTAAATCCAGAGGATATGAAGATAATCAAGAAAAAATTTGGCGATTTAACAACGAAGTGGAAAAATTCCAGAAGAAATGGCCAGACATCTTAAAAAATGGAGATCCATACTATAATAAGAATCTGTCTCTGACAAAATGGAATTATTCTCTCCGTCCGCTGAAGGGAATGGATATAAAAGAGAAGAAAAACAGATAGGAGAAAATATGGAAGTATCGGTGGTCATACCGAATTTTAACGGAATAGCATTTCTGGACAGTGTGCTGGGCAGTCTGGAAGGACAGACAATGAAAAGTTTTGAAGTCATTCTGGTAGATAATGGATCCTCAGATGGAAGCTGTTCTTTTGTAACGGCAAACTATCCGTGGGTACACATTATTGAACTGCCGGAGAATTTTGGTTTCTGCAGAGCAGTAAATGAAGGTATAAAGGCGGCAAAGGCACCGTATGTACTGCTCTTGAACAATGATACAGAAGTAAGAGAAGACTTTGTGGAACAGATGCTGCTGGCAATAAAAAGACATAAAAAAGCATTTTCATGTGCAGCGAGAATGGTTCAGTATCACGACAGAGATAAAATCGATGATGCGGGAAATTATTACTGTGCATTGGGCTGGTCATATGCCAGAGGCAAAGGAAAGGATATTGCACTCTATCAGAAAGAAGAAAAAATCTTCTCTTCATGTGGAGGCGCCGCGATTTATCGGAAAAAAATCATCGAACAGATCGGATATTTTGATGAAGAACATTTTGCATATCTGGAAGATACAGATATTGGCTACAGGGCCAGAATATATGGATACGAAAACTGGTATGCACCGGAAGCAATCGTATACCATGTAGGCAGTGGGACAAGCGGTTCCAGATATAATCAGTTTAAGACAAGATATTCATCAAGAAATAATGTCTATCTTATTTATAAAAATATGCCGCTTCTGCAGATTATTCTGAATTTTCCGTTTCTTGCAGCCGGATTTTTGATCAAATTTCTGTTTTTTGCGATTAAAGGAATGGGAAAAGAATATCTGGCGGGTATTAAAAATGGATTTTCCATCAGCAGAAAGCATAAAAAAGTACCATTTTCACTCAAACATCTTCCTTTTTACTGTCAGATCCAGCTGGAATTATGGGTAAATATGTTCCGCAGACTGCGTGCGTAAAGTAAGATTTACAGTGATTTATGAAAATTTAATATAATAAATGTTAAGATTTTATTGATTTTGAAGAACAACTATTATAATATAAACGTGTCTGTTCGGGTGCAGTTGAGTCGAAATCCGACTGTAAAAAGGGCAGAGAGGTTTAAATACAATGAAATGGATAGAGGTGACAGAAAGTGATTCAGGATAATCAGAAGAACTTCGCACGTCTCCAGATGTTGATTGATGCCATTGTCATTGCTGTTACCTATGTACTGGCCTGGATGATTCGATTTATTGGTCCTTTTGCTCATTCGGCGGTCAGAGCACTTGCTTTTGAAGAATATATGTTTGCACTGGTTTTTATCATACCGGGATATTTGCTGCTGTATCAGGCATTTACTCTGTATGAGCCGCTGCATATGCAGGGACGGAGACTGGTTCTGGCAAATATCATCAAAGCGAATGTACTGGGACTTCTGTTGATCGTATTCTCACTGTATATGATGGGAGAGTCTGATTTCTCCCGATTGACAGTTTATATATTTTGTGTGATTAATATTTTTGCAGAATGGGGAGTACGTCTTTTTATTTATTTCATGCTTCGTGATATGCGAAAGCGGGGATTGAATCAGAAACAGATGATTCTGGTTGGGTACAGTCGTGCAGCGGAAGAATACATTGACAGAATACAGCAAAATCCACAGTGGGGATATGTTGTACGTGGAATTCTTGACGATAATGTTCCGGCAGGGACGATATATAATGGAATCAAAGTGATTGGCCGTATTGCCAATCTTTCTGTGATACTTCCTGCAAACAGACTGGACGAGATTGCGATCACACTGGGACTGAGTGAGTATTATCGACTGGAAGAGATTGTTGGAATGTGTGAGAAATCTGGTGTGCATACTAAGTTCATACCGGATTATAATAAAATCATTCCTACCAAACCGTATACAGAGGATATACTGGGACTTCCGGTGATCAATATTCGATATGTACCTCTGAGTAATACATTTAACGCAATGATCAAGAGACTGATGGATATCGTTGGTTCAATCATGGCAATTATTGTTTCCTCACCGGTCATGCTTCTGATGTGTGTTCTGATCAAACTGACATCTCCGGGTCCACTCATCTATAAGCAGGAACGAGTGGGACTTCATAATAAGACTTTCAGGATGTACAAATTCCGGTCAATGGAGATACAGCCTGAAGCAGAAGAAAAGAAGGCATGGACGGTAAAAAATGACCCACGTGTTACAGGAATTGGTAAATTTATGAGGAGAACCAGTATTGATGAACTTCCTCAGTTGTTTAACATTCTGAAGGGTGATATGAGCCTGGTCGGTCCAAGACCGGAGCGACCGTTTTTTGTAGAAAAGTTCCGTGAGGAGATTCCACGTTACATGGTGAAGCATCAGGTACGTCCGGGACTTACCGGATGGGCACAGGTAAACGGATACAGGGGAGATACCTCTATTCGAAAACGAATTGACTGCGATCTTTATTATATAGAGAACTGGTCGATCGGATTTGATATAAAGATATTGTTCCTGACAATTTTTAAAGGATTCATTAATAAAAATGCATATTAAGATAAGGGGAGAGAAGATGGCAAAACCTAAGTCAAAAACAAAAAAGATACTGTTTGCTGTTGAAATAATTGTTCTGTTGCTGTTTATCGGAGGTCTGTATGTGTACGGACAGCTGAATTCCAAACTGGATAAGATCAATCAGCCGGTGATGGATGACAGCAAGATCATGGTCAACCAGGAAGTACAGGATTCTATTGATTCACAGGAATCAAAGCTGACAGGATATACAACATATGCTCTGTTTGGTATTGATCATCGTGATAAAAATGCAGCCCTGGGTGGCGAAAACAGTGATACAATCATCATTGCAAGTGTAAACAATGATACGAAGGATGTAAAACTGGTTTCCATTTATCGAGACACTCTTCTTAATCTTGGCAACGGTACTTATTCCAAGGCCAATGCAGCTTATGCATATGGTGAGGCTGAGCAGGCGATCACGATGCTGAATACCAACCTGGATCTGAATATCTCAGAATATGCGACTGTAAACTTTAATGCACTTACAACGATCATCGATGATCTTGGTGGTCTGGATATGGATATGTCTTATGCAGAAATTGTTCATATGAATAACTACTGTGTAGAGACAGCAGAAGAAACAGGGAAAGACTACACCCCGATCGAATTACCGGAAAGACCGGAAGATATTGAAAAACTTCAGTATACCTATCATTTGAATGGCGTGCAGGCAACTTCTTATTGCCGTATCCGTTACACGGCTAGTCTTGACATGGGACGTACAGAAAGACAGCGTAAAGTTATTCAGATGATTGTCAGCAAAGCAAAATCAGCAGGTCTGAGCAAGATATTTACAATTATGGACGATGTATTCCCGATGGTCACAACATCTATGGATAAAACAGAGATCCTGCAGCTGCTTCCGACATTGATCGGATACAGTGTAGATGAGACAACCGGTTTCCCGACATCTTATAAATTTTCAAATGTTAAGGGAAGTATCATCGTACCGACATCTCTGGAAACAAATGTTATTGAATTGCATAAATTCCTGTATGGGGATGAAGCATATACACCATCATCAACTGTAAAAACCAACAGTGAAAAGATTCTTGAAATTGTTGGTGGTGAGGCAAGTTTGGATGATCAGCAGACAACTGTTGAGGAGAATTCTGCAAATGATACAGTTATTTTTGAAAAGAACGGAAATGGCTGGACAGATTCCACTCCTGATTATTCTTCTGACGGTGATGACAGTGGAAGTACTGGTGGCGGCGATTACGAAGAACCGACAACTCCAGAGCCTGATTACAGCGGTGGAGACAGTACCGGTGGTGGTGATTACGAAGAACCAACGACTCCGGAACCGGATTACAGTGGTGGAGATGACAATGGTGATGGAGATACCAGCGGAGGCGGAGATATCGGCGGTGGCGATACCGGCGGTGGCGATACCGGCAGTGGTGATGATGGCTCCGGTGATGTTGTCGACGAAGGCACCGGAGAAAGCGGTGGTGGTTCAGTGGATGTAACCGGCACTCCGGATGCTGCCTGAATAACTATATACAAAACAGGATATTTCAGAAGGGAATTTCTCATTGAAGAAATTCCCTTCTTCTGTTACCATACATTCATAAAGAGTGATAAAAGGGAGAGACTATGGAAAATATAAAAGTGGATGTGATTATTCCGGCATATCATCCGGGCAAAGAGTTTTCCGCATTGATTGACCGTCTTGTGAAACAGACAATTCCGGTACATCGTATTATTGTAATGAATACTGAAAAGGCTTTCTGGAATCCGGAACTGGAAAACAGGTACTCTTTGCTGGAGGTACATCATCTGAAAAAACAGGAATTTGACCATGGAAAAACACGTGCCATAGCAGCAGAGCTTTCTGATGCGGAGGTTATGGTATTTATGACTCAGGATGCGATGCCGTCTGATCAGAAACTGTTGGAAAATCTTGTAAAAGCATTAATGCAGAATACAGATATCGGGGCGGCATATGCCAGACAGCTGCCAAATGCAGAGTGCAGCTTTGTGGAACGCTATACAAGGTCGTTTAATTATCCTGACCAGTCTGTTGTCAAAACAAAAAAAGATCTTCCGGTGTATGGTATAAAGACATTTTTCTGTTCGAATGTGTGTGCGGCATATAAGAAAGATATTTATCAGAAAATGGGTGGATTCATCAGAAAAGCTATTTTTAATGAAGATATGATCTACGCAGGCAGACTGATTCAGGAAGGATATGGTATTGCATATGCGGCAGATGCAAAAGTGATCCATTCTCATAATTATTCCTGTATGCAGCAGTTTCACAGGAATTTTGATCTGGGAGTTTCACAGGCAGAACATCCTGAAATTTTTGAAGGCATTCCATCTGAAGGTGAGGGGATAAAACTGGTAAAAAAGACAATCACTTATCTTGTGAAAAAGGGAAAAATCTGGCTGATCCCTGGAGTTATCCTGCAGTCAGGCTGTAAATATGCAGGTTATCTGGCAGGGAAAAAATACCGTAAACTGCCGAAAAAAATGATCTTATGGTGCACGATGAACCGTGAATACTGGAACGTATAAAAAGTAGGATTATATGGGAGAAAGTTTGATGTACAACACACGGTTTTTTAAAGGAGTTGTCACATTTTGAACACAATTGCTTGTTACACTGGTTTCATAAAATGATGAAAAAGAAAGGAGCACTGGCATGGATGACGAAACAAAATGGAATCTGAATGCTCCACAGAACGATACAGAAGACGGCCAGCAGAATGACCCGCCAAAATATGAACATTATCACATGCACCAGAGAACAGAGCAGAATACTGTAAAAGAACCGTGCAGGAAAAAGAAAAAAAATGGTTATGGAGGCCGGCTTGCAGCAACTGTTTCGCTTGCGGTTGTGTTTGGTCTTGTTGCAGGAATCGTATTTCAGGGAGTAAATATTGCATCAGAAAAATATTTTGGAACAGAAAAATCTGATTCACAGGTAGAGACAGCTAAGCTTGCAGCAAGTGCTTCGACGAATGAAGATTCAGCTTCGGATGCCGCATCAGAGGAAACGTTAACAAATGCAGTGGCTTCTCCTGCAACGGGAAGTGTTGCACAGGTAGCAGAAACTGCGATGCCAACTGTAGTAGCGATTACCTCTGTCAGTGTGCAGGAGATTCCGAATTATTTTCGTGCATTCGGATTTGGATATGGAACACGGCAGTATTCCAGCGAGGGAAGTGGCTCAGGTATCATCGTAGGAGAAAATGACGATGAACTTCTGATCGCAACGAATAATCATGTTGTATCCGGAGCTACGACATTAAGCGTATGTTTTATCGGGAATGATGTGGTCAACGCAGAAGAAGAGACTGTCAGTATGTCGGACAGTGAGAGTGATATTAACGTTGAAGATGCTGTCAGCGCAAAAATCAAAGGAACAGATGAAACGAACGACCTGGCTGTAGTTGCCGTACAGAAATCCGATATCCCGGAAGACACTCTTTCTCAGATAAAAATAGCTCAGCTGGGGAAGTCGGATGATCTTCAGGTTGGAGAACAGGTTGTTGCCATCGGAAATGCACTTGGTTATGGACAGTCTGTTACATCTGGATGGATCAGTGCATTAAACAGAAATATTTCAACAGACGATGGGACAAGTTCAGGGCTGATACAGACAGATGCGGCAATCAATCCAGGAAACAGTGGAGGTGCACTTCTCAATATGCAGGGAGAAGTGATCGGTATCAATTCCGCAAAATATGCAGACAATGCAGTTGAAGGAATGGGATATGCAATACCGATATCCAGGGCACAGCCAATTCTGGAAGAACTGATGAGCCGTCAGACAAGAGATAAAGTGAATTCATCAGATGCGGCATATCTTGGTGTTGCGACAGCAGATCTTTCTACAGAAGCAATTCAGATGTATGATATGCCGGAAGGGGCTTTTGTGATCCGTGTGGAAAAGAATTCAGCGGCAGAAAAAGCAGGAATCCAGAAAGGAGATATCATTGTCAGCTTTGACGGGCAGACGATCAGTGGAAAAGATGCGCTTGAAAATAAACTTGCATATTATGCGTCTGATGAAACAGTAGATGTAGTGGTTTCCAGAGCAGATAATGGAGAGTATGTGCAGAAAACAATTCAGGTTACACTTGGAAGTAAGAATTAATTTATAAAAACTTTAGTTTACACTTTAAATGGTTATGTTATAATGAACGCATAGATCAGCAGATACAGCAGGTATTTCTGATCTGTGCGTTCTTTATATGATATGGAACGCTGGAAATGAAAGGAGAGTTTTAAAATTCTATGACAGATAAATATGAGGATGAGATTTTAGAGGGAGAGGTCAGCGATACGGAGGACCAGGAAGAAGACAGACACGAACCGGAGAAATACTGTACACTCTGTCACCGTTCTGAGAAGCAGGCCGGAAAGATGATCGATCTTCCAAATAATATACATATATGCCCGGATTGTATGCAGAGAAGCTTTGACAGTATGAATCATCAGATGCAGACAGGAAACTTTAACTATGGTGATCTTTTTAACATGCCAAATATCAGCATGATCGATCTTGGCAGCTTACAGAATCAGATGGGACAACAGAAGAAACCAAAGAAGAAAAAATCTGAGAAAAAGGAACCGGTTCTTGACCTGAAGAAAATTCCGGCACCGCATAAGATCAAGGCAACTCTGGATGAATATGTAATCGGACAGGAATATGCCAAGAAGGTTATGTCTGTAGCTGTTTATAATCATTACAAACGTGTGGCAACCGATACAATGGATGAGATTGCGATTGAGAAATCAAACATGCTGATGATCGGACCAACGGGATGCGGAAAGACTTATCTGGTCAAGACGCTTGCCAAACTTCTGGATGTTCCGCTTGCAATTGCTGATGCGACTTCTCTTACAGAGGCAGGATATATCGGAGATGATATTGAAAGCGTTGTATCCAAGCTTCTTGCAGCAGCAGATAATGATGTGGAAAAAGCAGAGCATGGAATCATCTTTATTGATGAGATTGACAAGATCGCAAAGAAAAAGAATACAAATCAGCGTGATGTCAGTGGTGAAGCTGTACAGCAGGGAATGTTAAAGCTGCTGGAGGGAGCTGATGTGGAAGTACCGATCGGAGCCAACAGTAAGAATGCAATGGTTCCGCTTACCACAGTCAACACAAGAAATATTCTGTTCATCTGTGGCGGAGCTTTTCCAGATCTGGAAAATATCATCAAGGAGCGTCTGAATAAACAGGCATCAATTGGATTTTATGCGGATCTGAAGGATAAATATGATGATGATCCACATATCCTTGAGAAGGTGACAGTAGATGATATCCGGAACTTTGGAATGATACCGGAGTTTATCGGACGTCTGCCGATCATATTTACAATGAATGGACTTACAGAAGATATGATGGTGCAGATTCTGAGAGAACCACGTAATGCGATTCTGAAACAATACCAGAAGCTTCTGGCACTGGATGAAGTGAAACTGGAATTTGAGGAAGGTGCACTGCATGCGATCGCTGCCAAAGCAATGGAAAAACACACAGGAGCAAGGGCACTTCGTGCAATCCTTGAAGAATATATGCTGGATATTATGTATGAAATTCCAAAGGATGACAGCATTGGACAGGTTGTGATCACAAAAGAGTATATTGAAGGTAACGGTGGTCCGAAGATTCTTCTTCGCGGACAGGAAGTTCCGCTTCTGGAAGGTAAGAATTAGAAGAAATTGCAGATGATATAACTTTTTTTCAAAGAAAGAGAGGTATTTATTATGGCAAAAGATTTTTTTGGGAGTCTGAGTGAGACTATCAGCAAAACAGCAAGGGAACTGAGCGGACGTGCGGAAGAGGCATATGAGACTCAAAGAATAAAATCTCCGGTGAGGAGAGACAGGTAGAAAAAGCAATGGCAGATCTTGGAAGAATCATCTACAAACGTTATAAGGCAGAAATACCTGTAGATGATGCGCAGAAAGCACTATGTGAACAGATCGATCAGCGCATGGAACAGATAGCGAAATATAAGTCTGATATTTCAGAACTGAAAGTAAAAAGCAAACGTTTTTGTCCGGCATGCGGAAGTCCGATCAATAAGAATGCTGCATTTTGTTCACAGTGTGGTGCGGCATGCCCGACAGAGGAGCCGGAAGAGAAAGCCGGAGATGATGTGATTGAAGGAACCGCAGAAGAAGTTGAGGAAGCCAGAGATGACGTGATCGAAGAACCCGCAGAAGAAGTTGAGGAAGCAGCGTCAGAAGAGGCTTCAGAGGAAATTTCAGAAGAGAAAGCAGAAGAAAATACAGAAGATACTTCAGAGAAACGCTTCGAAGAACATGTAGAGGAGACCGCTTCAACTGAGGCTGAGGAAGAGAAAACAGAAGAAGCATAATATCAGATTTTGAGAAAACACAGGGGCAGTCATTAATCTGAATGATAAATCCATGTATCCGGCAAGTACGATAAAAAATCTCCTTAGAGAAATGATTACGGTAAGTGACAACGAGGCATATAATCAGCTGGTGCGATACAACAGCAAAAACAGGAGTTTTACAAAGGGAGCAGCAGTGGTTAATAAGTATCTGAACAAATAATAAATATTTAAAAAGAACAGGCGGAACAATGAGTATGATCGTTAAGAGCAATATTACGTTTCCAGCCTGTTCTTTTATTATGTAACATGAAATTACTCCGTAATGTTCCTATTACATATATGGGAATTTATAATGTATATACAATGATTCCTGCAATAATGATCAGGTTTCCGATGAATTTTCCTTTTGTGATCTTTTCCCTCAGGATAATGCGGGACAGCAGCAGAACGAAGACATAAGCAGCAGTATCGATCACAGGTCCATAACGCATATCTACTTTGGTATAGCACCAGGTATTCAGAAGAAGAATGCCAAAGAACATCACATAGGCTAGAATGACATGCCAGTTTAGATATTCTCTCAAAGGATTGCTGTATTTAATATTTGCACTCTGTTTCAGAAGAATCTGGGAGATTGCGGAAAAAAAGGTTCCTCCCAGCATAATAAGGATAAAGGTTCTATTCATATCTCTGCACCGTCCATACTCCAAATAATACAATCAGAATTCCGATAATATTCTGTACGGAAAGCTGTTCGTGAAAAATAGCAACTGCCCAGATCTGTGACCACAAAAGATAAACACTTTTGTTGGCATAAGCAGTGGACAGTGAAAATTTCTTGATGACCTGCTGCCATGCAATCGCATAGATTCCGCAGTTTGCGATCATAAGAAACAGGAATAAATAAAAAAGCGGGGAATGCAGACCGTCTTTGTTATACTGGATCGAGGCAAGTTTGGAAAATACGCTTGTCAGAGAAAACAGCAGAATATTCAGATGAAGCTGCACATAGTTTCTGAAGTTTTTCATAATTCCTCCATGATTAAAAATGATAATAGCCTGTAGCTGTCGGATATTCACAGCATAATGCTTTTGTTATTGTACAACAAAAATCAGAGGATGAACAGAAGCAATTTTTGATTGACTGTACTGTTTACAACAGATATTGAAAATGATATGATAAAAAAGAATGCATAAATTAGAATGTATATAATAGAAAGAAAGGGAAACATATGAGTTTGTATTCTGTTGTTGTTCCTGTATATAATTCTGAACATACATTGCAGGAATTATACAGACGCCTGGAAAAGGTTTTCCGGGAAGTAATAAAAGAAGATTTTGAGCTGATTCTTGTAGATGATGGTTCTAAGGATCGTTCCTTCGAAGTAATGCAGGAACTTCGGAATAAGGATCACAGAGTTCGTATAATACAGATGGCGAGAAACTTTGGGCAGCATTCGGCACTCTTGTGTGGTTTTGCACATGTAAGAGGAGATTTTGTTGTGACAATGGATGATGATCTGCAGCATCAGCCCGAAGAACTGCCCAAGATGATCAAAGTTATGAGAGAACGAGATGATGTCGATGCCATCATTGCTAGTTATGAAGGTCGTCAGCATGGTTTTATCCGTAAACTTGGAACAAAATTTTCAGTGTGGGCTACATCCAAAATGCTTGGAAAAGATCCGAACCTTCAGATCACCAGTTATCGTCTGATCCGTCGGTTCCTTGTGGATGCGATGGTAAAGACAAATACATATCTGCCGCAGATCGGGAATCTGCTGGTACTGACATCTAACAGGATTATCAATGTACCGGTCCGACACGCTGCAAGAGCTTATGGAAAAAGTGGCTATTCCTTTAAACGACTGCTGAAAGATCTGATCTATGATATTACGGCACACAGTGCATTTCCGCTTCTTATGGTGAGAAATATTGGTATTGTCAGTTTTATGGTGAGTGTTGTTATGGCAATTTACTTCCTGATTCGATATTTCGCATTTGGAGTATCTGTTGAGGGATGGACTTCGCTGATGATGGTGATGCTGGCATTCTTTGGATTGATTTTGCTGTCAATCGGAATTATGGGAATTTATCTTATGAACATTTTGAATGAGGCAAAGAAGATGCCGCATTATGTTGTACGTCGGGAGGATACAGACTGATGAAAAAAGAAATCGGCGGTTATTTTGAGCTGGAAGATCTGGCAGGGAAGGAATATTATCCGGAACTGTATAAAGTAAATCTTGGAAGAACAGCGCTCCTGTGGCTGCTGGAAAGCCGCAGGTACTCAAAAATATATCTGCCGGTGTTTTTGTGTGAGTCTGTGGTGGAAGCCTGTGAACAGCATGGGATTCAGATAGAGCGATACAGAATGGATGCAGAACTGAATATTTTGCTTCCACAGAACAAAATGAAGGAAAAGGAATGCCTGTATCTTGTAAATTATTATGGACAGCTGACAGATGAGAAAATCCTTCAATATAAGGAAAAGTATGGCAATATTATCGTAGATCACACGCATGCTTTTTTTCAGAAACCACTGAAGGGTATCGATACGCTGTATTCCTGCAGGAAATTCTGGGGTGTCAGTGATGGGGCATATCTTGCGACAGATGCAGTACTTTCCATGGACAAGCCACTGGATCGTTCCAACAAGAGAATGGAACATATTCTGGGAAGATATGAAGAAAATGCAGGAGCATATTATCAGGAAATGCTTCAGAATGCAGCATCATATGACAGAATGGAAATTCGCAGGATGTCAAGACTTACAGAAAATCTGCTTGGGGCAATTGATTACGAGGCGGGAAAAAACAGGAGAGAAGAGAATTACAGTATTCTCTCTGAAGAGCTTCCGTCAGAATCTGTTTTTGTCCGGGTTACACCAGAGGGTCCGTTTGTATATCCGTATCACCATAAAGATGGATTGAATTTAAGGCGCTGGCTGGCAGAACACAGGATTTTTGTACCGACTTACTGGAAAAATATTTTAGAAGAATGTGATAAAAACAGTCTGGAATATAAATGGGCTGCAGAGATACTGCCATTGCCGTGTGATCAGCGTTATGGAAAAGAAGAAATGAAATATATGGCAGCATTGATCAGAGAATGGGAGGCATCCGGGGAATGAACCACAGATTACTGATACTTGGTACACTGGGCGAATTTGTACAACTTGTAAAAAAATCAAAAGAGCGGGGATATTATACGATTGTCTGTGATGGTTATCCGGATGGGCCGGCCAGACAGTTTGCAGATGCATCGTATGTGATTCCTGTGACGGATATAGATTCTGTGGCAGAACTCTGTCGAAAAGAACATGTGGATGGAATTGTGACTTCTTTTTCAGATCTTCTCATGGAATGTATGGTAAAGATTGCAGAGAAAGCAGATCTTCCGTGTTATCTGAAACCGGAGCAGCTTCCCTGGTATCGGGATAAAGCTGCCTGCAGAGAACTTCTTTCGAAACTGGGACTTCCGACTCCGGGATACTGCAAAGTGCCGGTCGAGGACAGTAAAAAAACAGCAGTGTCTGAACTGATCAATGGTCTGAAGTATCCGTTGATTAGTAAACCGCTGGATAAATATGGATCAAGAGGAATCTTTATTGTCAGAGATCAGGAGCAGCTTGTGCAGTGTGTCCATGAAACAGCGAAATTTACGGATCTGAAAGAAATTCTGATAGAAGAATATAATGATGGATTTGAATTTAATATGATGACCTGGGTTGTGGATGGAACGGTGAAGGTTATCAGTATTGCAGACAGGGAAAAGACGCAGTTTGAGATCGGAGCACTTCCGGAAAGTACAAGAAATGTATATCCGAGTCGATTGCTGAATGAAGTCGAAGGTCCGGCGACAGATCTGCTTCAGTCATACATTGCATACACAGGACAGAAAGAAGGTCCGCTTTCCATGCAGTTTTTCTGGAAACCGGGAGAAGGGATCCAGGTCTGTGAAATAGCAGCGCGTTTCTTTGGGTATGAACATGAACTGACAGATATGGTATATGGCTTTAATATGGAAGAACTTCTGTTAAATTATGTTTATGATAAGGAACGGGCAGCAGAGATGTTGTTGAACCATGACATTCATAAACCCAAGATTCATGGAGCTGTTCTTTATTTTCATGGAAGACAGAAGCAAATCCGGGATCAGCATATCGCATATGAGCTTGCAAAAGAAAAAGCAGTAGTGAAACCGTGGGTTTTTTATGAAGATGGAGAAGAAGTAGTGGCTTACGGACCGAACCCATATCTGGCATTATATTATACAGCAGCAGACAGCCGTGAAGAACTGGATGCGATAGCAGCACATTTTTTTGAAAAAATGAGTATGACAGATACGAATGGTGAAGAAATTGTTTTTCAAAATAAATTACCCGATTATTCTTTATAATGAAAAGTAGAGGATTCAGATGATAGATTTTAACAGACCGGCACTTGTCGGTAACGAATTAAAGTACATTCAGGATGCAGTGGCACAGGGGATGCTCTGCGGTGACGGAAAATACACAAAACTCTGTTCTGCATGGATGAAAGAACGTTTTCAGGTAAATCAGGTATTTCTGACGACATCTTGTACACACGCGCTGGAAATGGCTGCGTTTCTGAGTGATATTCAGCCGGGGGATGAAGTGATCATGCCATCCTACACATTTGTGTCTACTGCAGATGCATTTGTACTTCGAGGCGCAAAAATTGTATTTGTTGATATCCGGCCGGATACGATGAATATTGATGAAAATCTTATTGAAGCAGCAATCACAGATAAGACGAAAGCAATTGTTCCGGTTCATTATGCAGGAGTTGCCTGTGAGATGAATAAGATCATGGAAATTGCGCGTGCTTACAACCTGAAGGTCGTGGAAGATGCCGCGCAGGGAGTTGACGCATATTATTATGGCAAAGCTCTTGGTACGATCGGCGATTTCGGATGTTACAGTTTTCATGAGACCAAGAATTTTACTATGGGTGAAGGCGGAGCAATCGTATTCCAGAAGAATGAATATCAGGAAAAAGCAGAGATTTTGCGTGAAAAAGGAACAGACAGGAGTAAATTTTTCCGGGGACAGATTGATAAATATCGCTGGATCGATTATGGCTCATCTTATCTTCCAAGTGAAATGAATGCGGCATATTTATATGCACAGCTGGAAGAGTGTGACAAAATTAATAAGAAACGTCATCAGATTTATGATGGATATCATGAAAGACTGGAAGAATTAGAAAAACAGGGGAAAATAGAGAGACCGTCTGTTCCGGAAGGATGTAAACACAATGCACATATGTACTATATTAAAGTGCAGGATATAGCGGTGCGTACGAGACTGATCAAATATCTCAGAGAAAATGGAATTGCTCCGGCATTTCATTATGTGCCTCTTCACAGTTCTCCTGCGGGTGAGAAATTCGGCAGATTTCATGGAGAAGACGTCTATACAACAAAAGAAAGCGAGCGTCTGCTGAGACTGCCAATGTTCTATGATCTTTCTGTAAATGACGTGGATTATATTGCAGAAAAAATCAGAGAGTTTGAATTTTGATGGAGGAAGATAAGTTGAAGCAAAAAAAAATAAGCACAGAAACAGCTGTGGAGATTTTTTTCTTTCTGTTTCTTCTGATGTTTTATCTGATGTGGGCGCGTGTTCAGCCTATGGGAGCCGGACCGGATGAACAGATGCGCTATCAGATTGCGGAATATATTTATCAAAATGGAACACTTCCGGTGGGAGATGATCCAGCTGTGCGAAACATTGTATGGGGAATCTCCTATGCGTTTTCTCCGATTCTGGATTATATGATCGCTGCAGTCTTTATGAAGGCAATGAGTTTTGTGACGACAGCACCGTTTGCACTGCTTCTGGCAGCGAGATTTGTCAATATTTTGCTCGGACTTGGAACAGTCTGGCTGGCACTTGATATGGGAAAACGACTGTTTGACAGAAGAAAGGCCTGGATATTTGCTTCATTTGTAGGCCTGCTTCCCGGCTCATTGTTTGTATTTACATATGTGAACTGCGATGCACTGGCAGTGTTTTCAACTGCTGTGATCGTATATGCATGGGTTCGTTATCTGACAGAGGGCTGGACCTATAAGAATTGTGTGATCCTGGCACTTGGTGTGGCCGCGTGTACATTGTCCTATTATAATGCATATGGATTTATTCTCTGCAGCATTATTTTCTTCGGAGTGACACTTTTTATGGAAGTCCGAAAGAATGGGAAATATGCCGATTTTGTAAAAAAAGGACTTCTGGTATGTGTGATCGTTCTGGCTTTGACTGCGTGGTGGTTTATTCGAAATGCTATTCTTTATGACGGTGATTTTCTTGGGATGAATGCTTCGACAATCTGTGCAGAGAAATATGCGAAAAAGAATTTTAAACCATCGAATCGAAAGACACCGCAGATGGAAGGCTATTCGTTCCTGGATATGCTGAATAAAGGATTCCCGAAAAAACATGGTTTTTCCTGGGTAGAACTTGTCTGTGGAAGTTTTGTTGGACGCTTTGGAAATATGGATGTATTTATGCCGAAGTGGCTCATCAATAATTATCTGGATTTTATTAAAGCAGGATTCCTGCTGATATTCCTGCATCCGTTCAGAACCTTTGCTCTTCGTATAAAAAAACAATGGAGTGTGAAGGGGATTTTTAACTGGTGTATGCTTGTGGCAATGATCATTCCGAACATTCTGAATGCATATTATTCTTATGCATCAGATTATCAGCCGCAGGGACGTTACAGTCTTCCGATGATCGTGCCGCTTACCTATTTTATGATCATAGGATACGGAAATCTTTTTGATGTACAGATTAAAAAAGAAAGTCTGAGAAAAAAAGTATATGCAGCAATTTGTGTACTGCTGCTGATTCTGGCAATATTTGTATTCTTTGCTGTGATATGGCCGGAATACAAAGCGGTGCCGTTCAGTATCCGTGCATTTATATACGGGGTATAAAATAAAGAATTCCCGGTGAAACAGAGAACAAACAAAACTCCAGTGAATAAGTTATGAAAAGCTTATCCACTGGAGTTTTTGAATGATATTATGTTTTAAAAATATTTGAATTTATAAACAAAAAAAGAATGCAGGAGATGGGACTTGAACCCACACGATCTTGCGACCACAGGCACCTGAAGCCTGCGCGTCTGCCAATTCCGCCACTCCTGCATTTCATATATCAGATGTCATTCACGACAACTGCCTAATTAGAATACATCATATGTTACGAAATGTCAACAGCTAAATTCAAAATATTTGCAAAATAAAATGCTAACTCAGGACATGTGCCATTTTTCTTCTCCTGCTTATTATAAAGCAGGGGGGATGTGACTTGGAATATAGGGGAATTGATGTTTCTTCCTGGCAGGGAGTAATCGACTGGAAAAAAGTGGCTGATCATGGAACTGAATTTGCAATTATACGTATCACGGAAGCCGGAAATGCTATAGACCGTTATTTTGAACGAAATTATGCCGGATGCATGGAATACAGAATTCCAACAGGTGTATATAAATTTTCTTATGCATTGTCAATCGATGAAGTACGAAGAGAAGCAGAAAAGGTAATTGAAGTCGAAGGATCATTGTAGATGCCGGATATCGGTTTGGAATCTATTGTAATCTGGATTGGTATCGTAATGTGATCAGTGAAGAACTCAAAAAATATGATTTCTGGATCGCACGATATCCGGTGGATGATAATGGTACATTAATTGAGAGATACCGGCCAGATATAGGCGTAGGATGGCAGTATACCAGCAAAGGACGGATTCCGGGAATCGAAGGATATGTAGACAGAGATGTTTTTTACAAAAACTATGTAGCAGAAGAACCTTCTGATAAAGAAAAGCTGAGTAAAGAACCCAAATTTGTAGGGAAAGTTACAGCGTTTGCGTTGAATGTACGTACCGGAGCCGGAATGGAATATCCGAATCTAAGAGAATATCCACTGTTGAAAAGAGATAATCTTATAGATGTATGTGATACACGTGAGGCTATCGATGGAACAAAGTGGTATTATGTGCGAATTGCCGGAAAATATTTTGGGTTTGTGGCGGCGAGATATATAGAAAGACAATAAAAAAAGAATGCAGGAGATGGGACTTGAACCCACACGATCTTGCGACCACAGGCACCTGAAGCCTGCGCGTCTGCCAATTCCGCCACTCCTGCATTTCACTATAAATCAGTCAGTCTCGCTGACTGCCTAATTATCATACCTCATAGAAAAAGAAATGTCAACATAGAATTTGAAATTTTTTAAATTATATTTTCAACTTAGACAATTTACCAAAACAAAGTTTTTTAGAACAACTTAATTATTTTTAGCACTTTAACCTGTTGAAAAAAGGAAACGCTTATGATACAATCTTGAAGATTTAGATAAAAACAGAAAGGGAGATTATATGAAAGCATTTCTGATATTAGAAGATGGCCATGTGTTCAAAGGAACCAGTATTGGTTCAACAAGAGAAGTCATTAGTGAGATCGTTTTTAACACATCCATGACCGGATATCTCGAAGTAATGACTGACCCATCGTATGCAGGACAGGCTGTCTGCATGACTTATCCTTTGATTGGAAATTACGGAATCTGTTATGAGGACCAGGAATCCAGGAAACCTTGGATCGATGGTTTTATTGTTCGTGAATTATCCCGTATCCCAAGTAACTTCAGAAGCGTGGATACGATTCAGCATTTTCTTGAAAAGCATGATATACCTGGTATTGCCGGTATTGATACTCGTGCTCTCACAAAAATTCTTCGTGAAAAAGGTACCATGAATGGTATGATCACAGTCAACGAAAATTATGATTTAGATGAAATAATCCCCCGTTTAAAAGCATATACAACTGGAAAAGTAGTTGAAAAAGTTACATGCAGTGAGAAGGAAGTACTGAAAGGAAACGGACCGAAGGTTGCTCTTATGGATTTTGGTGCAAAACGCAATATTGCACGTTCTCTGAATGAAAGAGGCTGTCAGGTAACGATTTATCCGGCACTTACATCTGCTGAAGAAATCCTTGCAGACCATCCGGATGGAATCATGCTCAGCAACGGACCTGGAGACCCGAAGGAATGCACTACTATTATAGAAGAAATCCGCAAACTTTATGCGTCAGATGTACCAATTTTTGCAATCTGCCTCGGACATCAGCTGATGGCACTTGCCACAGGCGGTGATACACATAAAATGAAATACGGACACAGAGGAGGCAATCATCCGGTTAAGGATCTTGCAACAGGACGTGTTTATATTTCATCTCAGAACCATGGATACGTGGTTGATGCGGAAGCCCTTGAGAAAAAAGGTATTGCAAAACCTGCATTTGTCAATGTAAACGATGGTACAAACGAAGGAATGGCTTATGAAGGCAAAAACATCTTCACGGTACAGTTCCATCCGGAAGCCTGCCCTGGACCGCAGGACTCCAGCTACCTGTTTGACAGATTTATGGAAATGATGGGAGGAACAGATCATGCCGAGAAATAAAGATATACATAAAGTTCTTGTAATTGGATCCGGTCCGATTATCATCGGCCAGGCAGCAGAGTTTGACTACGCTGGTACACAGGCATGCCGTTCTCTGAAAGAAGAAGGCATGGAGGTTGTTCTTCTGAACTCCAACCCTGCTACGATCATGACAGACAAAGACATTGCAGATAAAGTTTATATTGAGCCTCTTACTGTAGAGGTTGTAGAGCAGCTGATCCTTAAAGAAAAACCGGACAGCGTACTGCCGACACTGGGTGGCCAGGCAGGTCTGAACCTTGCAATGGAACTGGAAGAAAAAGGTTTTCTTAAAGAACATAATGTGCGCCTGATCGGTACCACAGCAGAGACGATCAAGAAGGCTGAAGACCGTCAGGAATTCAAAGACACCATGGAAAAAATCGGTGAGCCGGTTGCTGCTTCTAAAGTCGTAACAACAGTAGAAGATGGTGTGGCTTTTACTAAAAAGATAGGATATCCGGTCGTTCTCCGTCCGGCTTACACACTTGGTGGAAGTGGCGGTGGTATCGCTAATAACGAATACGAACTGAGAGAAATCCTCGAGAATGGTCTCAGACTTTCCCGTGTAGGAGAAGTTCTTGTAGAACGTTGTATCGCGGGATGGAAAGAAATCGAATACGAAGTAATGCGTGACAGTGCAGGAAACTGTATTACTGTCTGCAACATGGAAAATATCGACCCGGTCGGTGTACATACAGGTGACTCTATTGTAGTTGCTCCGTCTCAGACACTGGGAGACAAAGAATACCAGATGCTTCGTACATCTGCACTGAATATTATTACAGAACTTGGTATTACAGGAGGATGTAACGTACAGTATGCACTTAATCCGGAAAGTTTTGAATACTGTGTAATCGAAGTTAACCCTCGTGTAAGTCGTTCTTCTGCACTGGCAAGTAAGGCTACCGGTTATCCGATCGCGAAGGTTGCAGCAAAGATTGCACTCGGATATACGTTGGACGAGATTCCAAATGCCATTACAGGTAAAACTTATGCAAGTTTCGAGCCAATGCTGGACTACTGTGTAGTTAAGATCCCGAGACTTCCATTTGATAAATTTATTACAGCGAAGAGAACACTGACTACTCAGATGAAGGCAACCGGTGAGGTTATGAGTATCTGTCATAACTTCGAGGGAGCTCTTATGAAAGCTATCCGTTCTCTGGAACAGCACGTGGACAGCCTGATGTCTTACGATTTTACAGATCTGGATGAAGATGAACTGATCGAAGAACTGTCAGTTGTTGATGATCGTCGTATCTGGAAGATTGCAGAAGCAATCAGAAGAGATATTTCCAGAGAATATATCCACAGAATCACTAAGATTGACAGATGGTTTATTGATAAGATCGCAATCCTGGTAGAGATGGAACAGGCTCTGAAAACACAGCCTCTTACAGAAGAACTTCTTCTGGAAGCAAAACGAATGGAATTCCCGGATTATGTGATTGCAGATCTTTGTGGAAGAACAGAAGCAGACATCAAAGCGCTTCGTCAGGGATATAAGATCACAGCTGCTTATAAGATGGTAGATACCTGTGCTGCTGAGTTTGCAGCAGCAACACCGTATTATTATTCCGTATATGGTGGACCGGATACAGAAAATGAAGCGGCAGCAACACCGGATAAGAAAAAAGTACTTGTTCTCGGTTCCGGACCTATCCGTATCGGACAGGGTATTGAGTTCGACTTCTGCTCTGTACATTGTACATGGGCATTTGAAAAAGAAGGATACGAGACGATCATTGTAAACAACAACCCGGAAACAGTCAGCACAGACTTTGATATTGCTGATAAGCTGTATTTTGAGCCATTGACACCGGAAGATGTGGAAAATATCGTAAATATTGAGAAACCAGATGGTGCTGTTGTACAGTTTGGTGGTCAGACTGCGATCAAACTTACAGAAGCACTCATGAAGATGGGCGTTAAGATCCTTGGAACATCTGCAGAAGACGTTGATGCAGCTGAGGACAGAGAACTCTTTGATGCAATCCTTGAAAAATGCGAGATCCCGAGACCGAAGGGACAGACTGTATTTACAGCAGAGGAAGCTAAAAAAGCTGCCAATGAGCTGGGATATCCGGTACTTGTTCGTCCTTCCTATGTCCTTGGCGGACAGGGTATGCGTATTGCAGTAAGTGATGAGGACGTAGAAGAATATATCGGAATTATCAATCAGATTGCACAGGAACATCCGATCCTGGTTGACAAATATCTGATGGGTAAAGAAATCGAAGTCGATGCAGTATGTGATGGTGAGGATATCCTGATTCCAGGTATCATGGAACATATTGAACGTGCAGGTATCCACTCAGGAGACAGTATTTCTGTATATCCGGCACAGACAATCAGCCAGACTGCAAAAGATACAATCGCAGAGTATACACGTCGTCTGGCAAAAGCACTGCATGTAGTCGGAATGATCAACATTCAGTTTATTGTATGCGGTGAAGACGTTTATGTTATCGAGGTAAATCCACGTTCCAGCCGTACGGTACCATATATCAGTAAAGTAACCGGAATTCCGATCGTGCCACTGGCTACTAAGGTTATTCTCGGATACAAGCTTAAAGATATGGGATATACACCGGGGCTTCAGCCGGAGGCAAAACATATCGCGATCAAGATGCCGGTATTTTCTTTTGAGAAGATCCGTGGTGCAGATATCAGCCTTGGACCAGAAATGAAATCTACAGGTGAGTGTCTTGGTATTGCAGAGAACTTTAATGAAGCATTATATAAGGCATTTATCGGAGCTGGAATCAAACTTCCAAAACACAAGAACATGATCATCACAGTCAAAGAGGAAGATCATGAAGAAGTAGTTCCGATCGCAAGACGTTTTGAAGCTCTTGGATATCGCATCTATGCAACAAGAGGAACTGCTAAAGTCCTCAAAGAAAACGGAATCAAGGCAATCCGTACCAATAAACTGGAGCAGCCTGCACCGAACCTTATGGACCTGATCCTTGGACATAAGATTGATGTGGTTATCGACACACCACCGCAGGGTGTTGAGCATCAGAAGGATGGTTTTGTGATCCGTCGAAATGCCATTGAGACAGGTGTGAATGTTCTTACCAGTCTGGATACAGCGGAAGCACTTGTAACCAGTCTTGAAAATACAGACCTTCACAATCTGACACTGATCGATATTGCAACGATTGCAGACAGATAAAAGTAATAAACAACAGGTAATTGTTGATAACGTACTGACCGGAGAGACAGAAGATGTTTCTCCGGTCTTTTGATGTCAGTCTTTTTGGAATTTTGGTTTACGAAGCACCGAAATTGTAATATACTATAAAAATGATATCAGGACTGGAATGGTGCAGGATATGAATACATCCATATCCAGTCAATTTCAAATTTGAAAACAGAGAGGAAAAAAGATGAGTGTTTTGGAATTTATAAAAGTTATAATCCTCGGTATCGTAGAGGGGATTACAGAATGGCTTCCGATCAGCAGTACCGGTCATATGATCCTGGTAGATGAATTTATCAAGATGGATATGACAAGAGAATTCAAAGATTTTTTTCTGGTAGTTATCCAGCTGGGAGCAATTCTTGCGGTTGTAGTGTTGTATTGGGGAAAATTATGGCCATTTTACATAAGACAGATTCCGAAGAAAAAAAGAGAACAGCTTGCATGTAAGAATCCGGTTTCTCGTGTGATCCTGACTTTTGTTGAAAAGTTCTGTGACAAGGAGAAATGGATTCTCTGGTTTAAAATTCTTGTGGCATGCATTCCGACGATCGTGATCGCACTTCCGTTTAACGATTTTATTGAAGAGAAGTTTACAAATTATGTCGTTGTAGCAATTGCCCTGATCGTCTATGGTGTGATCTTTATACTGGTTGAAAATTATAATAAAAAAAGAAAGCCAGCCTGCACATCATTAGAAGAACTGAGTTTTGGAACTGCATTTAAAATTGGTATTTTTCAGGTATTATCAGTAATTCCGGGAACATCACGTTCGGGTTCTACAATCATTGGAGGAATCCTTGTCGGAACTTCAAGAACGGTAGCAGCAGAATTTACATTTTTCCTGGCTATTCCTGTTATGTTTGGTGCAAGTCTTCTGAAACTGATAAAATTTGGTTTTGCTTTTACACCAGCTGAGATTCTGACATTGGTAACAGGATTGGTTGTTGCGTTTTTTGTATCCATTATTGCAATCAAATTCCTGATGGGATACATTAAGAAACACGATTTCAAAGCGTTTGGATGGTACAGAATCGTGCTTGGTATTCTTGTTCTTGGATATTTTGCAGGAAAAACATTTCTTGTGTAATAGGAAATTACTCCGTAATGTTCCTATTACACAAAAAAGCTCCGCGAGGATGCGGATGAGCAGATTTGACTTTTTAGCGCACTCATGGGATAATAAACAGGATTATGAAAAAGAAAATTGAGTCATGATGACTTCTTTAGTCAGAAAGGATGGTTGACAATGAATGTAAAACATATGATGCTTATACTTGGTACAGCAATGGCAGTTACCCTGGCAGGCTGTGGCTCTTCTGATTCAGTGGCAGAGGTAACAC
>OLRJ01001151.1_pt1 | contig 23268 bp, 24 predicted proteins | sample 1672741 | NCBI WGS metagenome assembly OLRJ01 (sample SAMEA3136719, study PRJEB25190) | human gut metagenome | biome: human gut; feature: human-associated habitat; material: faeces | place: Austria | collected 2013
CGCACAAAGGTGTCGATGGGAATTTTATAATCTGTCATAATGGACCTCCTATCAAAGGTTGACACTACTCTAACTCGTGTCCTCGTTCTCTGTCTGGCCTGCTTTAGTCGGCCTTGGTGAACAGCTCCATGCAGTCGGCGCAGATGACCCGTACTTCCTTGGTGCTGCGAATGATGGTCCCGCACTTGGGGCATATCCACCGCCGGGTGCTGCTCTTGGCTCTGGGCGGTCTGGGGGCTCCTGTCTCACTGCTGCCCGGTGCTTTGCTGCCGTTGCCTGTCCCGGTCATGTCGGTCCACGCCAGCCGTTCGCCCATCTGGATGGCCTCCCAGCCTTGGTCTATGATAAATTCCAGCAGTGCTTCCGACGGGCTTGTGATGGTCCAGCCGTACTTTTCGTGATGTTCTACAATCAGTCCATGAGCCTCTGCCTGCTCTTTGAAGCGGCGGTTGTGGTAGACGCCATTATTAGAGGTGTCTTTGATGCCGCTCTCCAAGCAGTGCTCGTGCACCATCTCATGCAGCAGGGTGGCAGTGGTGTCCTCAATGGGGCGGTTCAGCGTGGCCGATGAAATATTGATCTCGTACTTGCTTTCCTCTCCCGCCTGCCAGACCTTGGCGCAGGTGATGTGGCCGTAAGCAGACGGTGTTTTCTTCAGGCTGATGATGGGTTCCGGGAGCTTCCCCTCGAAATAGTGCTGGTTGAGCACGCGGAACATCTTCTCAAGCTGTCCAGCGGCAATGCGGCAATAATCAGTATCGCTGATGCAAACCAGGACGCTGCCGGACCTAGGGACATGATTCCCAGATTATAAAACCCTCTGTAAAGATACATACCCGGAACCATTATCACAATAGATGGAACTGTCAGGGAAATTCTTGGATATCCTACTTTACTTTTAATCAGCGATGCCAGGATTCCTGCTGTCAGTGCACCTACAAAAGCAGCTCCTGCAGGCGGTATGGCAGTCATATCAACCATCTCCAGTCGAAGAGTATTTGCAATGGCACCTATTCCTGCTGCTGTTGCAGCCAGCCGGACCGGGCTGTTAAACATAATTGAAAATCCAAATACCCCACAAAAACTTGTAATAAGACGAAGTAAAATCCAAGCTCCAACTGGTAAAGATATTTTCAGGAAATCAACTGGCTACAAATGAAGGATTAATGCCATAAGCCAGGCCGCCATGGTTGCTACCAAAATCACAATCAATGCATACATCAGTCGCTCTGTCCCGGACCGCATATCCAATTTGGCAAGGTCAATTCCACTGGTAATAAATGGAAAACCCAGGATAATAAACAACATCGCACAGATATACCCTGCCTCGTGCTGGATGGAAATCCCAAACAGCATCTCACCAATTTTGAGAAGTCCCGCATAAACAAGACATGCAAGTGATACAGAAGACACAATACACAAAAATAAAGTAAAATGATGTTTACTCAGTTTACAACGAAGAAAATTTCCAATTCCTGCACCTATAAAAGCGCAGAACATTTCAATGGGGCCTCCACCAAGCAGGAAAGTAAATCCGCCGCAGGCCAGAACAGCCGCAAAACCAAGTGCAATCGGTGAGTACAGTCCATGAATTTTTTCTATGTTATCAAGCAGTACATGTAATTCCTCACCTGACATATCTTTTCCGTCAACTTCAAATTCCTGGATAAAATGCTCCAGCCGATTTAATTTTGATGTATTTACTCCTGTATTGGTCAGACAAAGAGATTGGGAAAAGCCATCCTGACCATCAAAACAGGTATACTCTATGGACATCAGACCTATATCTGCTGTACAGGTAATTCCCATAATTTCAGCAAGTGTATTCATAGAACTTCTGACCCGCCAGGCACCAGTTCCACAGGAAAGTAACATAATCCCAACTCGTCCAATAATGGATGCCTTTTCTGTAAGACTTGCCTGCGTAACAGGAACATTGGCGCCATCTTCATCTGTATATTCATGCCAAGATATATCCATATGGTTTTTTCTTATTAATTGCTGCATTTTATTCACACCCCGGCTGTTTTGTTTTTAGGATCATTTTTCAGAGCCTTTATTTCTGCCAGGATTGCCTCACGACATCCAAGACCGATACCGTTGGCAAGCTCAACTGTTTTTTTCCATTTCATGTTCAAAATGGCAGAACGGAAGAAAAATTACAAGTTTGCTGGTGTTTTTTTCAACTCCGTTCTCATCACGTCTTCCATAATACATTAATGCCCGGGGCAGCTGTTCCTGTAATTTCATCAGATATTTCCATATAATGGCATAAGATCTCTCTTCGTTAATCTCCAGTGTAACAGATTCCGGAAATTCAAAAAGCATAAGAATTCCTGTGTGTTCTGAAATTCTGAATGTCTCAATCTCCCCCTTCTCATTATAACCATGTTTTTCCCGAAATCCGTCCGTCATGTACATATGATAATCCGGTATCTCATCCTGCTGTTCATACAGCTTATGAAACATTTTGTATTTTTTCGCACAGGCATGCTGATGTGACCCAGACAACAGATCTCCATTTTCGTCCGTAAGAAATATGGGATTTTCCACACCTTTATCATTAAAACGTATCGAAATTAGAAACGAATTTCGCAGAAGATCAAATACACTGCTGTTGCAGACTGCCATCATAAATGCAGACAGATCTTTATTTTCGTATGCAGTAAATAGAGCTGCCGCAAAAACAGTTCCCGGAATGTCTGTTCCTGCACCTTCACTTTCTTCCGCTGATGGAATTGCTTCAAAAAACGTATCTTTTAAACGTTCGCATGCATGAGGGTTTTTGAGAATCTCATCAAATATCTGTTCTGCTTTTTCTTCCCTTGGAAAAATCGTGCTCATAATAAAGCCTCCTTTTGTGCCCTATTATAAAAGCATCGTTATAAAATGTAAATTTCATCTCTTGTATATTAAATATAACAAAAGCTTATGCCAGATCCCGGTTCACTGACTGATGCACATGTTTTCTTACGAAGCAGAAGCACACTGCCTGCATGAGGATCGTAAGGATCCAGGATACCGGATAGGAAATAAACAGGAAACTCAAAGACCTGTGTGCAGGGAAAAGTCCGAAGATCCACACAATCCTGGTTCCTACGGTACCGATAATCGAAAGAATCATAGGTACTCCGGAATATCCCATTCCCCGGAGGGCTCCCGGGAGCAGATCCATAATACCACAACAGAAATATGGTACTGTAGTAAAGGCAAGGACTTCCACGCCACAGCGGATTACATCTGCATCACTGGTGTAGATCTTCAGAAGTTCCGGTCCAAAGAAATACGCTCCACAGCCAAGGGTCAGTGTCACACCGACAGAAAGGATCATACAGTCCAGAAGTACTCTGTCCATTCTTTTCAGTTTCTTTACTCCATAGTTCTGACTGGTGAAACTCATACAGGACTGGGTGACTGCATTGACAGACATATAGAGAAAGCCAAAAATATTATTGGCAGCAGTATATCCTGCCATTGCCACAGAACCAAAAGAGTTTACAGAAGACTGCAAAAGGGCATTGGACAGGTTGATCACTGTACTCTGGATACCTGCCGGTATTCCTACCTGGAAGATCTGCTTCAGATACTGTGTTTTGATTCCTAATTTTGAAAAATACAGCCGGTAACTGGTATTGGAAGTGTAGAGACAGCGAAGCACCAGAATACTGGAGATCAGCTGAGACACAATAGTTCCTATGGCTACACCTGCCACTCCCATATGAAACACAATAACCAGTACAAGGTTCAGAACTGCATTGGTCATACCTGAGATCACCAGGAAAAACAATGGCCTTTTGGTATCCCCTACTGCCCTTAATATGGCAGCTCCATAGTTATAAAGCATAAAGAAAGGCATTCCCAGAAAATAAATCCTCATATAAAGAACAGACTGGTCAATTACATCATTCGGAGTTCCCATAAGATTCAGTGCGAATCTTGCAAGCAATACTCCTGCCAGTGCCATAACAAGTCCACTGATCAGTGCCAGGGTAATAGATGTATGTACTGTCTCTGACATTTCTTTCTCTTTGCCAGAAGCATAAAAACGTGCTGCCAGAACGTTCGCACCCAGAGAGATCCCAATAAACAGATTGGTAAAAATATTGATCAGCGCTGTGGTAGAACCAACTGCTGCCAATGCCTGACTTCCGGTAAATCTTCCCACCACAATGATGTCTACTGCATTAAATAGAAGCTGCAGGATTCCAGACAACATTAATGGCAATGAAAAGGATATCAGTTTGTCCATCAACGTTCCATTGCACATATCAATTTCGTATTTATTATTTTTCATTTTCCTCACTCCATTAAATCTTATCCATCTATTTTAGTATAACACCTTTTTTATAATTCAAAATACAAATTTCTCTCAGAACATGTTATACTTATAAAAAATCAAACTACATTTAATAAAAAAGAGGATTTATTATTATGAGATACAAAGATGAATTAAGAATTGCCGGGGTTACCGCACTGTTTTGTTGTGCCATGCTTATGATCACCGCTGTAGTTCCCAAGGATACCACTGTAGCCAAAGCACGAAAGACTTTCAAAGAAGCTCCGGAGACTGCTGCTGATGCTGAAGCACAGGCTCAGAGCGAAGCCGAAGATGCTGGCTTCACTGTCTATACAGAAGACAGCAATTATGACTATGAAGATAACAGTTACGATGATTCCGGCTCTGATGATACCAGTACAGATACTTCTGACTCTGATTCTTCAGGCTCTGATTCTTCAGGCGATACTACTTACGATCCTTCTTATGACGACAGCACAACTGATAATACAGAGGATAATGTGATCGAAGATGATTCTTCCGGCGATTACGATACTTCGGATACAGATACCAGCGACAGTGACGATGGAACGGAAGATGATACAGAGTTTGATTATCCTACAGAGGAAGAAACATTCCCGTCGGATTATGCTGACACCGGTGACTATACCGGCACAGACGTTTATACAGATAACAACTGGCAGTGATTTTGAGACCAACAAAGGAGTACTTTCTTCACAAAAGTACTCCTTTATTATTTGTATCTGTGATCAGTTCCTGTGTGGCAAACAGTTCGCTGACCACACTTTCATAAACTGCACATTTCTCACTTTTTTTGATTTTCTTAAGATATTTCTTATTTTCTGTAAAAGCTGATCCCAGATATGCCCAGATCTCCTTCATTTTAAAAAGGACATTCCGGTCTCCTGACATATTCTGCTTGTAAGATACATACAATCTGTCATGGAAATCTTTCAATTCTTTTTTGGTAAGTTTCTGGCCTGTGCGGATCTCCCTTGCAAGTGCCGGATTACTTAAAACTCCTCTTCCAGTCATGATACAGTCCACATCCGGAAAACTATTTTTTATATGCTCTGCATCTTTTCCGGAAAAAATATCCCCATTATAGCATACCGGCATCTCTGCCTGAGACAATGCAGCTTCAAATACATCCAGATGGGGAACACCTTTATAAAACTCTTTCTGAAGTCGGGGATGGATGATCAGTTCTTTTACCGGATATCTGTTATAAATCCTGAGAAGATCTGAAAACTCAGAAGAATCTTCCATGCCGATTCTGGTCTTTATGGAGATCTCCATATGACATTCCCGGAAAATATAATCTAAAAAACGATCTAACGCTACCGGGTCATCCAGAAATCCTGCCCCACAGCCCTTGGAAACTACAGTTCTGGAAGGACAGCCCAGATTCAGATTGATCTCTTTGTAACCATATTCCCGGATCTGCTCTGCAGTATGAACAAAATCCTCGCCATTTCTGGTAAGGATCTGCGGCACTGCATGCATTCCCTTATTATTTTCCGGCAGGATATCCTTTGTTTCTCTTGAACTGAACCGCAGGTTCTGCTTGGCACGTATAAAGGGGATAAAATATTTGTCAAATCCTCCAAAGCATTCATGAACTGCCTGCCTGTAAGCGTAACCTGTGATTCCCTCAAGAGGTGCAAGATAAATCTGCATTATAATTCTTTCAGATCAATCTTGTATTCTTCGGATCCTTCTCCGTTAACTGTATAGTATGCAGCTCTTCTTTCTGCATTCAGGTAAATATTAACCGCTCCTGTCAGTCCTTTGTCAGCAACTGCTTTCTTTACTGCTTTCTCTACTGTACTGAGAGATACACTGGTCTCAAAAATCTCGATGGTTACATCTTTGATTCTGGTACCTGCTGCTCTTCTTACTGTTTTCTTTGCTGTCTTTACAGTTTTTTCTGCAGCTTCGGCTACGTCCTTCACTGCTTCCTGAGCCTTGTCAGTCACTTCTTTCACTGTCTCAGGTGCTTTGTCGATGACTTCTTTGACTGTCTCAGCTGTAGCAGATGCTTCTACTTTCTTTGCTGCTGATTTAACAGTTTCTTTTACTGTTTCTGTGATTTTGTCTGCAGATGTTCTGTTTGATTTTTTTCTCATAATGATTGCCTCCTCGTTGAATGGTGAGATCTGTTGCCAACTCTCAATAAATTCACTGTTACTTTAGCACAAGCGGTCTGTTCTGTCAAATTCAGGCCTTCCAATATCTCTTATTTCTCAAGGGTTCCAAGATAATAGAATCCTCTGCACTCTTCTAGTTTTACATTTACATATTTGCCAAGAAGATCTGCACTGCCCGGGAAATGTACCAGAAGATTATATTCTGTTCTTCCTGTAAAAATTCCCTTTTCTTTGCTTTCTTCTTCTACCAGAACTTCCTGCACAGTTCCCTGGAATCTGGAAGAACGTTTTCTTCCTTCCTGCTGTACCAGCGCAAGAAGACGGTTAAAACGCTCCTTGGCTACATCTTCCGGAATCTGTTCTGCCTTTTCTGCTGCGGGAGTGCCGCTTCTCTTTGAATAGAGGAAAGTAAAGGCTGTATCATAACCACATCTGGAAACTACATCCAGGGTTTCCTGGAAATCTTCTTCTGTTTCTCCCGGGAAACCTACAATGATATCTGTAGTAAGAGAAATATCCGGTATCGCTGTACGAATCTTGTCCACCAGATTCAGATATTTTTCTTTATCGTAGCGGCGGTTCATCTCTTTCAGTACCCGGCTGCTTCCTGACTGAAGAGGCAGATGAAGATGATGGCAGATCTTTTTGCTGTTTGCCATAGTTTCAATCAGCTCATCAGAAAGATCCTTTGGATGAGAAGTCATAAAACGGATACGTTTCAGGCCTTCTACCTTTTCCAACATCTGAAGAAGCTGACTAAAAGTCACTGGTTCTTCCAGAGTCTTACCGTAAGAGTTTACATTCTGCCCAAGAAGCATCACCTCAGAAACACCATCTGCAACCAGACGTTCCACTTCTTTTACAATAGCCTCCGGCTGACGGCTTCTCTCACGTCCTCTTACATAAGGAACGATACAGTAACTGCAGAAGTTGTTGCAGCCAAACATGATATTTACACCAGATTTAAAGGTATAGTTTCGTTCTGTAGGAAGATCCTCCACGATCTGATCTGTACCTTCCCAGATATCTACTACCTGATGGTCGGACTGGAGCATGTTGTAAAACAGTTCCGCATATTTAAAAATGTTATGGGTTCCAAATACAAGATTTACAAAAGGATAGGACTTTTTGATCTTGTCCACTACATGCTGCTCCTGCATCATACATCCAAAAAGAATGATCTTCATGTCCTTGTTGTGATCTTTCAGACTGTGAAGATGTCCCAGACGTCCATAAACTTTAAGATTGGCATTCTCACGAACCGTACAGGTATTGTAGATCACTACATCTGCTTCTTCGTTATCCTGTCTGTGATATCCGATCTCATCCATGATCCCGGCCACAGCTTCTGACTGCTTTTCATTCATCTGACATCCAAAGGTGGTGAGACAGTAAGTAAGAGGTCTCCCCAGAAGATTGGATTTCTGATCTGTAAGTGTTCTGGCAAGCTCTATAAATTCTTTCTGACGGGCAGTTTCATCTATTTCTTTGTTTTTTTCTGTTTCTATTATCATATGATATTAACTCCTTTGCTATCTGCAAATAACCGATTTCATTTTTCTGTAATAATGCTGCTACTCTGCGGACACCTGTTGTTTCCTATGTTTGGCGCAACACTAACCATTATCATACAGGAAATCACATCTTCTGTCAAAGTGAAAAGGCAAATTCCAGAGGTAATGTATGTATTTCCCGGAACTGTGCCTCCTGATTCTCTTCTGTGATTTCTCTTACCACCGGCAATTCAATACGAAATGAAGGTTGTCTGATAATTTCTGTATAAAACTGCTCCGGAGATCCACCTCCGGAAGAACTTCTTCTCCTGGCTGTGTCAGTCTGATATTTTTCCATGGAGAAATCACCCATTTTCTGCAAATGGCGGGCAAGACGGTGGCTTTTCTGATTTTCCAAAAGTTTCTGAGACTGTTTGAAATATACGATCTTTTTGCCGGAATGACAAAATGACAGAAGTCCCCTTCCTCTGTATTCCTGAAAAATACGAACCAGGGCTTTTGTCTCATTTTCACTGGCAGGCTGCTGAGAAATCCTGTTTCTTCTGTAATAACTGGTAGGAAAATTTTTCCCCAGATCAATGCCTCTTCCATTACCACCAAACTCCTTACAGGGGATCTGAGCCATACGGAGCATCTGCCGGTAAATAGGATTCCTGATTACAAAATAATCTTTTTTATATATTTCGTAACCATCCGGGTTCAGCAGGGGAATAAAGCAGAAACGCCATTTTTTCAGCAGTTCACCTGCGTCATAGATCTCTTCCAGTTTCCAGTTGCATTCCCAGGCTCTTGCGTATTCCCAGATCATTTCCAGAAGCAGTACCGGCATCAGTCTGTCATACCCGTAAATCCCGGAAACACAGAAAATACAGTCTTCTCCCTGCCCCATTTCCACCATGGGGATCATCCGGTCGTCATGGCTCTTGCCGATCACCCGGAACTGTATCAGTTCACTGTACCGTCTGGCTGTTTCCCACATGTCAAAATATATTTTTTCATAATCATATACCGCTGTATCCATCTTCTTTTCCTCCTGTTCTGTGGATATTCCTGGTATAAAATATATGAAAAGAGACAGATCAAAAGACCTGTCTCTTAAAAATAGTTGCTGGTATTAAGAATTTTATTGACAATTATAAATCTTCTTTTTTACGTTTACGGATCAGTACATATCCGCCTGCAAGAAGAGAAAGTGCCATCAGCGCAGACATGGTACCAATCGGAGATTCATCTGCTGTGGATACTGCAGACTTGCTGCTGGAACTGCTGTCCTGAGCTGCTGCTGTAGCTGTCAGTTCTGCATCTGTTCCACTTCCGCCGCTGCCGCTGCCGGTACCGTCACCACCTTCTGGTGTGATTGTAACGCCGTTCTGTCTCTTCCAGTTGTTCAGATCATCTTCTGTGATCTCAGCTGCCTTGAACTGTACAGTCTTGTATTCAATATCCCCTGCGATCCACTCAGAACCATTAAATCTGTATTTCTGGAAGAAGATGTACATATTGTAGGTGGACGCATCGGTAATACCCTTTGCAGAACCGATCTTCCAGCTCTTGTTCTTCTGAGCATCTGTAGGAGTCTTGGAGGTACTCCAGTAAAGAGGCACATACTTCTCGTCTCCTGTTACAGGATTGGTGATCTCAGTACCTGCACCTGTCACAGCGAATTCATAAAATACACCTGGATAGAATTTCAGAGCTTTCTCAAGACCGGAAACTTTGCAGTCATTTATTGTATGTGGATACGGATCTCTTGTATCAGTGCCCTTACCAGGACGCTTGTCTGTGGAAATCGGAATCTTGGAATACTTCATAGTTCCATCGTTCATCTTGAAGTATACCCAGATCTGGAAATCGTTGCCATCCGGGATTTTCTTTACAGTAAGCTGTTTCTTTTCATTAGCAGAAACCTTGGTCTTGGCTTTGCTTGCATCGTATGCTGCTTTTGCTTCTGCTGATGTTGTAGTTGATTTGGTTATAGTAGAATAACAATGGAATGGATGATTGGCAGCAAGCTTAAACTGTACTGTATTGTGGTCTGTCCATGTTACACCGCTGATGGTTGGCAGGAAAAGGACTTCCTTTTCACAGCTTACAGAACCGTCCGGCCACTGGAAATATACCCAGAGATCTGTGGTCTTGTCATAATTATCAAAAGTTACAGATGTCTTTGTATCTTTTTTCGCTTTGTTTATAGCTTTTTTCTTATCGAACTTGGACAATACTGTTTTTTCGCTCTCTCCGATTGGAAACGCAGCAACATAATAAGTAAAATCTTCTGTTCCTTTGATATTAAAAGTTACTTTCTTTGTTGAAGAATCATATTTTGGAACTCCAACTTCTCCTGTTCCAGGCTTCTTCGGATCCTCCGGAGTAGATGCTTCTTTCTTCTTGAGAACTGCTGTTTTACTGTCAGAAGAAACTTTTACTGCCTCAAATTCATCACTGGCAGCATCATATACCATGAGCTTAACTGCTGTATCAAACTGAGTAGCATCTACAAGATCAGTTTCTCCATCTTTACCAATCTTGGCAACGGTTACAGATTTTCCTGCTTCCGGAACTGTGGCAAGTGAGAAGTTCAGTTTGGCACTGTCTACTGTACCCATAACTACCATAGTTGGATCTGAGCCATCCAGATACAGGTTGGCTGTAGCATCTTTTTCGCCTTTATTGTCAGTGATCTGGATATCGCCCTGTACACCTACAGATACGTCACTGTAAACACCGCCCTTAGAACCGGTGTTTCCTGTAATTGTACCGCCAGCCAGTAAAAGAGATCCTCCATTGTTTGTAATGGCGCCACCATTATCTAAAGTTTTATTGCCAGATAAAGTAACACCTGTAAACATTCCGAAAATACCATTGTCACTTACGGATACAAGTGTACTCAGCCCATCTGTTTCAGCACCTTTTACAGTAAAAGTTGCACCATCAGTTGCCTTCAGCTGAAGTTCACTCTGGTCACCTTCACTGTTCTTTCCAGATACACTGAAAATGCTGCCTGTAAGTACATCTGCTCTGGTGAATATTACATCGGGAGATGTTGCATTAATACATACTTTACATCCCTCTTTAATCTCAATGGTTTTATCGATTGTCTGAGGTTTACTTACATTAATAACAGTAGCTTTTAAGTTGCCATTTTCATCTTTTTCCGGATTGGACTTCACATATTCAACTGCATCTTTCAGAGTAGCAAATTTCTGCTCTCCGATGGTAATTCCGCTGTCTTCTTCTGTTTCAGTGCCTGCATCTTCCTGTGCTTCCTCTGTAGCCACAGGTTCTTCTGCCGGCTCTGTATTCTGCGGTTCTGCCGGTGCCTCTGTTGCAGGTGCTTCTGTAGGCTCTGCAGGTGCTTCTGTAGGTTCTGCAGGAGCTTCTGTTTCTGCTGGTTCTGAAGGTTCCTCTGTAGTATCCTCTCCGGCATCTACTGCCGGGCTGCCCTCTTCACTTGTAGCTTCCACACCGTTTTCTGCTGCCCATACTGTTCCCGGAACAGATCCGGTCACCAGTGCACCAGTCAGTGCTATCATAAATAACTGTTTTCGTCTCAATTTATTAAATCCTCCTATTGTCTGTAAACAATAACTAACTAACGCTTATTATACACATGGTCATGGTGATTGTCAAACGCTAGGGGCGAACCTGACCATTCCCATAAATGATATATTTTGTGGTGGTAAGAGCAAGGAGACCCATAGGTCCTCTGGCATGGAGCTTCTGGGTGCTGATACCAATCTCGGCACCATATCCAAACTCAAATCCATCTGTAAATCTGGTAGAAGCATTTACATATACAGCTGCCGCATCGACTTCATCCAGGAATTTCTGGGCATTGGTGTAATCGTTGGTGATGATTGCCTCAGAATGTCCTGTATTATAACGATTGATATGTGCAATTGCCTCGTCTACAGAATACACTACTTTAATAGAGAGTATGTAATCCAGATATTCCGTTCCCCAGTCTTCTTCTGTGGCAGGTACTGCTCCCGGCATCAGATCCATAGCTTCCTGATCTGCTCTCATTTCTACATTCTTTGTTTTCAGTCTCTCTGCAAGTACCGGAAGAAGGGCATCTTTGACAGATTCATGAACAAGAAGAGATTCGCAGGCATTGCAGACGCCAACTCTCTGAGTCTTGGCATTCATGATAATATCTGCTGCCATCTGAAGATCTGCGGTTTTGTCTACATAAATATGACAGTTGCCTGTACCGGTCTCGATCACAGGAATGGTGCTCTGATTTACCACTGCTTTGATAAGTCCTCTGCCGCCTCTTGGAATCAGCACATCTACATATTCATTCATTTTCATGAATTCTGCTGCTGTTTCCCTGGAAGTATCCTGGATCAGCTGAATGGCATCTGGAGTGACACCTTCTGAAACAAGTGTTTCTCTGATACATTCTACAATGGCTTCATTGGAATGAATGGCATCACTGCCGCCTTTCAGGATCACTACATTCCCTGTCTTAAAGCAAAGTCCAAAAGCATCTGCAGTAACATTGGGACGTGCCTCATAAATAATACCAATTACACCCAGAGGAACTCTTTTCTGACCGATCAGAAGACCATTGGGACGTTTTTTCATTCCGGTAATTTCTCCAATAGGATCTTCCAGTGCTACCAGCTGTCTCAGACCTTCTGCCATTCCTTCAATCCTGTCACTGGTAAGAAGAAGTCTGTCTATCAGACCTTCCGGCATGTTGTTTTTCTTTCCATTGGAAACGTCTACGGCGTTTGCTTCAAGAAGTTTCTCTGAAGATTCTACCAGGTGGTCTGCCACTGCTGCAAGAACCCTGTTTTTCTGATTAGTAGAAATAGTACGAAGTGTATTCTCTGCTTCTTTTGCATTTTTGCCAAGCTGTAAAAGCATTTCGTTCAATTGACTGTTCCTCCTTCACTGCTGTATAAATTCGTTACTGTCTCAGTTCACATCTGTTCAAGAATGCCTCTGCATTCTTGCTGCGAGATGCGCGTCATGCAATGCATGACATACTTCTTCTGCGCATCTCTGCAATCCTGCCGGAGGCTATATCAGATGGAGGATTGACTCCCACCACTGATACTGATTTGTTACTTGCCACCTACAGAGGTGGGAGTCATCTCACATCTGATATACCTTTGATTCTGTCACAATAAGCTGCGGTGAAATATCTGTAGGCTCTGTAGGTACTTCCGGAAGGATCTGGAAGTCAAAAGCCACTGCAACTCTGGTTACCTGAGGATGCTTTTCAAGGAAACGGTCATAAAAACCGCCTCCATATCCTACCCGGTGATTGTCCTTGTCAAAAGCCACTCCCGGCATTACCATCATGGCTTCTTCCCACTGCACGATCTCTCCTCTTGCAGGCTCCGGGATACCGAAGTAGCCCTTCTCCAGTTGAGAAAAATCAGTCAGCTTATAAAAGACCATATCCTGTCCCACTACTTTCGGAACTGCGACTTCTTTGCCGGCTTTCCAGGCTGCTTCAATGATAAACCCTGTCATTACTTCATGGTTATAATCTGCATAGGCCAGGATTCTCTGTGCATTCTGAAATTCCGGAAGTGTTTCCAGTCTTTCTGTGATCTTTTTGCTCATTTCTTCGATCTGCTGATCTGTGTAAGTTTTACGTGCTGCAAAAATCTGTTTTCTAATGATCTTTTTTTCTTCCATATTTTTCTCCCAGATTTGTGATAGTTCCATCTTTTTCTTTGATGCTCACGTTATTTAACTGTGCTCTCAAGTTGTTACGTACAGAAGCAAGATATTCCTGTCTCAGTTCTGCCTGCTCTTTCTTTTCTTCTTCTGTAAGCCCTACGCTTTTGGCTTTGTGAGCCAGCGTGTTGATTCTGTCTATCTTGATGTTATCCATAAAACTGCCTTTCTTATAATAATTTCTCAATATAATCAATCAGATAAAATTCTTCTTTTTTGTCTCCTACAAAGAGGGTTCCATAATTACGCCCTTCTATGATCTTGTGGATCACATGAAAATCCTTTCCGTTGGCAATGATCATATCCGTTCCTGCTGATGTGGCAATGGTGGCAGCAGTAAGCTTGGTAGCCATGCCGCCGGTACCCACCTTGCTCTTTGGTCCTTTGCCCATGCTGAGAAGCCTGTCATCCAGTTTCTCTACGGTATCAATAAATTCCGCATCCGGATTGGTATTGGGATCGTCTGTAAACAGACCGTCAATATCGGAAAGAAGGATCAGGATATCTGCTCCGATCAGACCTGCGATCACTGCGGAAAGGGTATCATTATCACCAAAAGAATCCAGCATCTCCAGCTCATAACTGGAAATGGAGTCGTTTTCATTTACGATAGGGATGGCTCCCATTTCCAGAAGTTCTTCAAAAGTATTTCTGGCATGTCTTCTGTTCAGATTATTGACCATTGTATTCTTGGTCATAAGAATCTGTGCAGCAACCTGATTATACTCCGCAAAAAGCTTCTGATAGATCATCATGAGTCTTGCCTGTCCTACTGCAGAACATGCCTGTTTTTTCTTCAGTTCTGTAGGTTTCTCATGAAGTCCGAAAGCGGAAGCTCCCACTGCTACTGCACCGGATGTTACCAGTACCACATCTTTGCCCTGATTATGAAGATCACTTAATTCTCTTACCAGTACTTCCAGTTTCCGCAGATCCAGTTTGTTGGTTTCTTTATGGATCAGAGAGGAAGAACCTACTTTGATCACAATTCGTTTCTTGTCTTTCAGCTGTTCTCTGTAATTCATTGGCTTTCTGCTCCCTGTTATCTGGTGATCCCCAGTTCTTCCAATGCTTTCGCCTGTTTTGCTTCCATAACGGCAGCTTCTTCCGGTTCCATATGGTCATATCCCAGAAGATGAAGCATACTGTGTGCAAAAAGAAAGCTGAATTCACGCTCCACACTGTGTCCGTATTCTTCTGCCTGTGCATAAACCTTTTCTACAGAGATCATTACATCACCCAGAATCAATTCATCGGTATCCAGATCAAAGAACTCATCTTTATCCTCTATGATCGAATAATCTGCAGGTGTTTCAAAAGGAATCATAGGGAAAGATAAAACATCTGTAGGAGCTCCGATGGAACGGAACTGCTGATTTATTTTTTTGATTTCTTCATTATCAGTGATCACCAGATTCACACTTACATCATAAGGACAGTTCTCCGATTCCAGAATGTGCGCTGCAACCTTCTGTGCAAGTGCCTCGTATGGGATATTCAGTTCTTTATCTGTATCATAATCTATCAGAATGGTCATTCTCTGTTCCTCCTGCCCTGACGAGCCGGTTTACGGTCCGGCTTCTGTTTCTTTTCATAGTCTTCATAAGCCTGTACGATCTGCTGAACCAGTGGATGACGGACAACGTCTTTGCTGGTCAGTGTGCAGAATCCAATATCATCTATCTTTTTAAGGACTTTTGCAGCCACATCCAGTCCGGATACTGCGTCTCTGGGAAGATCCTTCTGAGAAGCATCACCCGTAACTACCACTTTGGAGCCAAATCCGATACGTGTAAGGAACATCTTCATCTGTGCAGGTGTGGTGTTCTGTGCCTCGTCCAGGATAATAAAGGCATTATCCAGTGTCCGTCCTCGCATATATGCCAGAGGTGCCACTTCAATGAGCCCTCTTTCCATATTTTTGGCAAAACTGTCAGCTCCCATGATCTGATAAAGAGCATCGTACAAAGGTCGAAGATACGGATCTACCTTACTCTGAAGATCTCCCGGAAGAAATCCCAGCTTCTCTCCGGCCTCAATGGCAGGTCTGGTAAGAATGATCCTGCTGACCTCCTCATTACGGAAAGCAGTCACTGCCATTGCCATGGCAAGATAAGTCTTTCCTGTTCCGGCAGGTCCCACTCCAAATACGATCATCTTCTGACGGATCTGATCAACATATTCTTTCTGTCCAAGAGTCTTGGGCTTAATAGGTCTTCCCTGTATGGTATTGCAAATAAAATCTTTATCTATTTCTGTAAGTACCTGGTTTCGTTCTTCCATAGCCAGTGACAGTGCATAATTAACGTTCTGTCTGGTAATGGTGTTGCCCCTCTTTGCCAGCTCCACCAGTTCTTCCATCAGTTTTCTTGCCTGGCCGGCACTCTGCTCTGTTCCAAGTATCTTCAGCATCCCATCTCTGGATATCAGGGTCACATTCAGTGTCCGTTCGATAAGTTTCAGATGCTCATCAAACTGCCCGGAAATATTCCCCTCCAGATCAGCCGGAATCTGCATGTGCAACTCGATAATACTGTTAGTCATCCTCTGCTGTCCTTTCTGCCGGAACTTCCAGCCTTTCTACAGGGGATTCTGTTCCGGTTTTTTGTATAATTTCCAGAAAACCTTTACTAATACAGGTCTTATGGTCAATCTCTATTTTAACATTATTTGCAGATATTTGAACCCCCTTTTCCATTAATTTTTCTTCATAATTCTGAAGTTCCTGCCATGCTTTTGCTTTTACCTCTTCTTGAGAGTACTCTGTTTTCTCCTGTCTGTATGGGTACAGGGTGATTTTCCCAAAGGATACCGGCAATTTGAAGGATTCTGTAAGATACACCGGAATAACTTCTGTTACTTTATGGAAATCTTCGCCTGCCTCTCTCGCCAGTTCCCAGTACCAGCTTCCGGCTTCCAGATAAAAACCTCTTTTTTCTTTTCCATCCAGGATTTCTTTCTTATATTCCAGAGGGATTTCTTTGTAATAAGACCGTCTGCTTTTTACATACACGTCTCCTTCTGCGTGGACATACTCATAACGGACTACTTCCTGAGAATCATTCTTGATTTCCAGACGTCCGGATATCAACAGATCGCCTGGTTTGCAGCTGTCTCCCAGTTTCATCTGAGGTACCCCTTCTCTTGTGATCATTTTTACGATCACACCTTCTTTATCAGCTTCCAGATCACAGCTTTCTTTTTCTGAATCCTCTTCTTTTTCTACAAAAATTCCTTCCTGTATCTTCAGGCGCAGTCTGCTTCCTTCCAACTCCACAGATACCCAGGTAATGTCCGGATATTTTGCTCTCACTGCTGCTGCAATCTTGCTGCAGTTGATCCTGCTTCCTGCCATTCCATGGGTGATCCCCTGATCTTCCAGAAAAGACAGGATTTCCTTTGTGCTGTTTTTCACATTTCCTTCCACCTGAATATTCCAGATACGAGAGGAAAAGAACCACAGAAGACAGATGCAAAGCAGAATCCCTCCACAGAAATATTTTCTCTTTTTACTTTTTAATGCAAGAAAGGGAATTCCTTTTCTCCCCAGAATATGTATTTTCACTTTTGTTTTCCTGTGAATAGGACCAAGGCGAAAAAAATCTCCGGCGCAGATTGTTCCTTCCAGTATTTTTTCTTCCTGACACTTGAGATTCCGGATACAGATTCCTCTTTTGCCACAAAGATTAAGAAAACGTTCTGTCTGTTCTCCTTTTATCTGTATCCTGACAACGCCCTTCCACAGTTGTGGCAGTCTCTGTTCCATCTTATCTGCCCTCCCGGGGATCTAATATGATCTGGGTGATCTTTCCCTGGATCACCATTTCTTCCGAAGCATAACTTTGTATGCCAAGGCTTTTCCCCCGGATCACCAGTGGTCCATGAAAAGTAAGGATCACTATTTCTTCTTCTCTGTACCGGAGGATACTTCGATAATTTTCAATTCTTGCCTGATTCCTGCCGCTGACTGTGATCACCGCCTCTTTCAGTCCCAGATCCCGTGGCACTTCCAGAGCAGTTACGAAATTTTCTTTCCAGTTTTTTCTTTTTTTCATAAAAAAAGAAACCTCCGGCTTTTACATACAATGTATGTCAGAGATTTCTTTCTTATCACTTCACAGTTAATTTTGTTCCTGGTGATCCCTGTACAGAACCATAGAAAACCACAGAATTGTATTTCCTCCAAGATTATATTCCATCTGTTCTCTCTCTACGATCTCGTTCACTACCACCCCATGGCTTTCCAGACATGGATGCATCCTATCCGGATGACGGCATGGTCTTCCCTTGGGAAATTCACATTCCGCACAGATATCGCAGGATTCTGTAGAAAGAGTAAAGATATCATAACCTTCTTCTTTCAAAAATTCTCCCAGTGTACTGGTCAGATCTTCATGGGCTTTTCTGGTGGAAAGCATTTCTTCCATATTCATGATGTCTGATACTTCTGCCACACTGGAAAAAAATACTGCTTTGTCGTATGCATGGATCCTTCGGGCACACTCATCAAGAGTTCCCACTGCCGGTGGACATGCCCATGTAGTATTATAACGTTCGCACTCCTGCTGACAGACGATCCTTACTCTGTCTTCCACAGAAATATCACTGCTGTCCAGAATACGATACTCAAATACCGGATACTGCGCGATAAATTCCTCGAATTTTGGTATGTTCAGTTCTGCCGTCATCTGCGCCTCCATTAATCCAGAATGATCAGCGCCATAAAGACCAGATCTTCGTCTCCACTGTTTGTAAGACCATGTCCCATCCCATCAGGAGTAAAAGTCACATCTCCTGCTTTCACCATGCGGAGTGTACCATTGTCACTGTAGATTCCCTTTCCGGAAAGGATATAATAAGTTTCACTTTCGTTATGGTGTTCATGGTAACCAAGAGAACATCCCGGTTCCAGAGTAACCTCAGCATACATTCTGCACTTTCCGTTCAGCTGTTTTTCATCAAGAAGACGTTTGATCAGTGCATGACCTTCGCCACCTGCCATATGTTCTACTCTTTCTGTTGTCATTTGCATATCCTCCTTATTTAATTCGATTGGTTGGTTATTTTCTATTACAAACCAGAGAGTTCCCTGTATTTGTCTTATTTGGCTTTTGTTTTACATGGGTTTTATTTGTGGTATGGTTCGTTATTCAGGATACGGTAGCCTCTGTAAATCTGTTCCAGAAGGATCATCTGCATCAGCTGATGAGGAAATGTCATTCTGGAAAAACTGAGCTTATAATCTGCCCTGTTCAGAACTGTCTGTCCAAGTCCCAGAGAACCGCCGATCACAAAGTCAATAGTGCTTTTACCTTCTACCCCAAGCTGTCCTATCTTATGAGATAACTCTACAGAATCCAGCATCTTACCATCAATGGCAAGTGCGATCACATAATCCTGATCACGGATATGCTTCATCAGACGGTCTGCTTCTGTATCTTTTATCTGCGTATTCAGTGCATCAGAAGCCTTATCCGGTGTTTTTTCATCCGGAACCTGACAGAATGTCAGCTTACAGTATCTGCTCAGTCGTTTGGCATACTCTCTGATACCATCGTTAAGATAAGATTCCTTGATCTTACCTACTGTTATGATCTTGATCTCCATTACAGAACCTCTTCTATATAATTCTGAAATTCTTCCATTGTCATCAGTACTTTACGGGGTTTAGTGCCCTCTTCCGGTCCTACTACCCCTGCATCACAGAGCTGATCCATAATCCTGGCTGCCCTGTTAAATCCAACCTTGAACATCCGCTGGAGCATGCCAATGGATGCTTTTTCTTTCTCAATGATAAATTTGCCAGCTTCTTCAAAATAGACATCTCTTTCTTCTCCCCGGTCTCCGCCACCTGCCAGAGTCACCGTATTCACCTGCTGTTCAATCTGGGTATTATACTGGGTAACCGGGTTCTTGTCTGCCAGAAATGCCACAATATCGCTTACTTCCTCATCGGACACAAAGGCACCCTGGATTCTGGCCGGCTCATGATAACTCTGCGGATAAAACAGCATGTCTCCCTTTCCAAGAAGCTTTTCTGCACCGTTTCTATCCAGAATTGTCCTAGAGTCTGTACCAGAAGAAACCGCAAAAGCCACCCTGGATGGCATATTTGCTTTGATCAGACCGGTAATAACATTTACAGAAGGACGCTGTGTGGCAATAATCAGATGGATACCAGCTGCCCTTGCCAGCTGAGCCAGACGACAGATGGCATCTTCTACTTCTCCCGGTGCCACCATCATAAGGTCTGCCAGCTCATCTACAATAATTACGATCTGTGGAAGCTTCGGCGGACGCTCCTCTCCTTCCGGAATCCGCATATTTTCTACTTTACGGTTGTATTCCTGAAGATTACGCACAGAAAATTCCGCAAATGTATTATAGCGGTTCATCATTTCCGTTACAGCCCAATTCAGGGCACCGGCTGCCTTCTTTGGATCTGTAACAACCGGAATAAACAGATGTGGAATTCCATTATAGACACTAAGCTCTACAACTTTCGGGTCGATCATGATCAGTTTTACATCCTCTGGCGATGCCTTATAGAGAATACTGACGATCAGCGTATTAATGCAGACGGACTTACCGGAACCAGTAGCTCCGGCAATCAGAATATGGGGCATCTTGGCAATATCTGCCACTACCGGTTTACCCGCAATATCCTTACCAACTGCAAAAGAAAGTTTGGATTTGGCAGTCTGGAATTCCTGGGACTGAATGATATCCCGCAACATTACCGCCTGATTTTCTTTATTGGGAACCTCGATTCCCACTGCTGCCTTACCTGGTATAGGAGCTTCAATACGGATATCCGGTGTGGCAAGATTCAGTTTGATGTCATCTGCAAGGTTGGTGATCCGACTGACCTTAACTCCTTTTTCCAGCTGAAGTTCATATCTGGTAACTGTAGGGCCACAGCTGGCGTTGACAACTGTAGCCTTGACTCCGAAACTGTGAAGAGTATCCTGCAACTTCTGTGCAGTTTTCCGAAGATGTCCGTCTGAATCACCTTTGGAGCTGGCATCTCCTCTTTTCAGAAGTTTCAAAGGAGGAAAATGATATTCTTTTTTGACAGCTTCCGTCTGCTGGGTAATCTCTTTCTGGATGTTCTGAATACCGTTCTCAATCTCCTGTGGAGATGATTTTGGATTTCTCACAGGGCCTGAAGATACAGCAGGTTCTATGGGAGCTGTCTGTTCTGTTTTGACCTCTGCTGAAGGAAGCCTCTCCTCCGGAAGTTCTTCATAATCCGGTTCTTCTGCCCTCTCTGCTGAAGGATCCTGCTGAATTTCCTCCCGAATATGCTCCTGAACATCTTCATGGGCTTCTTCTTCAACATTCGTCTCTGGTTCTTCTGTCTGATTATTTTCGTCGGACTGCTCCAGACCAGCCTCCATATAAGTTCCGGGCCGGGATCTCTGGATCTTGAACTCCAGTCTGCCCCTTCCCATATCTGCAGCTTCTACTGTGTAATCCAGTGTCTCCTCCGGAATTACTGATTCTGATTTTTCAGCAGCTTCTTCTGTACCGACATTTTCCATATCCGGTTCTTCTATAACAGCTTTCTGACAGAATTCACCATCCACTGCTTCTGTTGTACTATTTTCCGGATGAAAAGTATCCAGTTTCTGTACAGACTCCGATCCTTCCTGCTGAACTGGTGGCTCCAGCTTAGTTCCTTCAAGAAAACCGCCTGTACTTTCGCTGGTCATAGCTTCCTCCAGCTCTTTCATCCTCTCAGCCCTTCGCAGTTCTCTTCTTTGTCTCCGTTCCTGTTCTCGTAGTTCTTTGCGCATATCCCTCTCAGGCTGACCTTCCATGTACAGTTCATGACCGCCTCTGACCAGTTCACAGAGCATATCCCAGATCCGGAAAATAAATCCGAAAAATGACTTCTGCGTGATCAGAATCAGAGAGATCAGAAGAACAAGAAGAATGATCACATATCCTCCTGCTACACCAAAAGCTGATATTGTGGAAATACAGATTGCTCCGCCGATCACACCGCCACCTGTATGATACAGAGAAGACAATCTGTAATAATCCGCCAATGTGGTACTGTTCATATATCCTTCCGTAAGAAGCTGTATCAGTCCACAGAGGAACAGTATAAATACCACTGCTGCAAGAGTTTTCTTGTAGGCCAGGTGACTGCCTCTGTTGGATACCAGAAATACTGCTCCTAAAAACAAAAATACCGGAAAAATATAGGCAAGAATCCCTGCAATGCCGAAAGAAACAGTGCTGATGGTATCACCTACAATACCACCCATTCCAAGATTACTGATAATAAGAATAATGGAAGCCGCCAGGATCGTCAGCAGGATGATCTCTGTCTGAAATCCACTGGTAACTCCCTGCTCTGTTGTGTTTTTTGCTTTTCTGTTAGATTTACCGGAAGTGTTTTTTGTGGTTTTTTTTCTGCTGTTCGGTTTCTTTGTTGCTGCCATCCAGGCGTCCCTCCTAATTTGATAAATGTTGGAAAAATTCCCAACTATGATACCAGGGCTTTTGACCCTGGTATCATGTAAAATTCATAATAAGTACAAGCAGTCCTATTACAAAGCAATAAACTGCAAAATGACGGAATCTGCCCTTATGTACAATCTTCAGAAGTCCCCGGATAGTAAAGCATCCAACGATTCCTGAAATGATCATTCCCAATATGTAAGTAAATCCCAGTCCTACTGTCATATCAGCAGAGCCAAACTGTCCAAGTTCCATGATCAGTGCCCCTGCAATGGCAGGAACTGACATAATATAAGAGTATTTTACAGCAAAGCTGTAGCTGAATCCACTCATAAGACCTGCACTGATGGTCATCCCACTTCTGGAAAGCCCCGGAAATACAGCAAGCCCCTGACAGATTCCAATCCACATGGCATTGGAATAACTGGCATCCCTTGCAGTCTTTTTGCCACCAGCCCTGCTGAGGTCGATCACCAGAAGGATAATACCTGTGATCAGCATACCTGCTCCCGGAACAAGTTTGGATACCGCAGTCAGAGCTACCAGCCTGCGGGCTGTATAACCGATACAGACTGTAGGAATCATGGAAATCCATATAAGCACTGTAAACTTACGGTATGTGGTGTTTACAATTCTGGCGTAACGGAGATGGGAACCTGTCCGCTTGTTATGAATAAAAAGGCTGGCATTGCCAACAAGATCCATGAGAATATCCAGTGTCTCATAAAGAATATGACGGATATCCTTCTGAAATGTGAATAAAACCGCTGCCAGTGTCCCGAAATGGAGCATGGCTTCCAGAAGGACTCCCGGTCCATGATCCATTCCAAGAAAATTCTCAATTATGCATAAATGTCCAAAACTGCTTACAGGAAGGAATTCTGTGATACCCTGGATCACTGCAAGCAAGATCACATATAATACAATCATATTTATACCTATCTTTCCTGTCAAAAGACAACTGATCTTCGTTAGTATAACATATTTCAGAAAAACTTACAAGCGATACCGAACACCTGTACAGTATATCTTTTTGTACATGTTACTGTTCACTCCGTTCACAACATGATTTTATCCGCAACTTAAATGAAAAACTAAATTCCAATTCTACTTAAAATGTAAGAGTAAATTCTAT